>Ga0209372_1000686_pt1 | contig 10725 bp, 9 predicted proteins | sample AgamicAtPe_FD_187170 | JGI IMG/M metagenome (GOLD analysis project Ga0209372, IMG submission 187170) | Agave microbial communities from Guanajuato, Mexico - At.P.e (SPAdes) (version 2) | ecosystem: Host-associated > Plants > Phyllosphere > Phylloplane/Leaf | place: Guanajuato, Mexico | collected... | reverse complement strand
GGTCCGCAAATGCGATTCGTTCTGTTGGTTGGGTGGCCTGGTGGCCAGGACGCACCTCTGACTAGACTCGGCCGGCGCGCTGAACGCCGCCTGGCGCCACCGTCGAGCCAGGGCAAGGAGAGGCTAGAGGAGGGAACCGGCGAGGATGTCGGTGGGCGAGAGATGCGCGCTGATGAGAGGAGATTGCGATAAGAGCGCCAAACGGAGGATGGCGCCAATCTCATTTTAGCGAGCAGAGCAGTAAATTTGAAGATTGAGCTGAGGGAGCAGTAAAATGTAGTTGCCATCTTGGCTGGTGGCTCAGGTTGTCGTCGTAGCGATGCTGGTCTCCATAGTCATAGTCATGCCGATGGTGATGGTGATGGTGATGGTGGTCTCTTCAATGGAGAGTAAACAAGTTGATGGAGGCGGACGAGCGAGAATGGATGGGCCGAGAAAAGAGGACGAGCAGAGGAGGCTACCCTAGGCGAACGGTTGTCGCGCACGGTTCAGTCTTTCGTTCAATGGATGCTCGGCGAGGTAGTGGTTTTACGTAGGCTCGAGTGCAGGTGCAGGTGCAGGTGATCTAGCCGATAGGTTTAAGTGCACTCTTATCGGCTCCAGGCCTCGACGCTGTCGTGGTCGTTCCGTAGTCTCAGCGGATTTGCCTCGAGACGACTGGGCGGCGGCGGCGGCGGCTGCGGCTAGTTGGCACACGAGGTCAGCCGAGTAAAACAGATACAAGCTGCGTGAGCAAGCCACAGGTAGGCTAGTAATTTGCAACACTCCCCCAAAGCCACCACCCTGTTTGCCTCTGAGCCTAGACTCGCGAACTATACCAGCCCTATGGAAGCTTGCCGAGTGGAGAGGGCGAGCGCCACTGATAGATTGGGATGATAAGCTTGCCAGATAATTGTCGACAAGATCAATTTCTCGCGTTACAGTTGATGGCGGCGAAAGAGGAATAAAGTGGTTGCACTTTATTTGGCCAAGCCGAGCTATGAGCAAAATCGAGCTAAACTAAACTGAACTCGCCCATAGGAGGCGAGGAAGTTGGAGGGAGCTGGTGCACTTGTGTGCAGGGCTTCGGACCAACCTGTTCACCTCGGTTGGGGGCCGTTTTGGCTGGGCGGAGTTTGATGCAGGAGTAAGTGGACGAGATGATCAGTTAGCTCGGAATTGGCTGCAGACGAGAGCGTTTGTTTGTCTGCAGGATTGGAGTTGGAGCCAACAAATTGTCGACGGGCTCCTCTCTGCTCTGGCCGAGCCGGCAGCTTATCGGATGTTGGCCGTCGTCGCCGCCGCTGCAACGGACCCGCCAGCTGGACACATGAGCAGGTAGACAAGCGCGCCGCCGACCATTAGCATCTCCATCAGCTCGGGCGCCGACGGCTTCCATGTCCATTAGAGGGCCGCTTGGTGGCCTCGGCGGGGATGGAGCGGCCAGGTAGGCCGCTTATCTGGCGGCCGATTCGAGAGCGCACGCCAGCCAGAGAGTGAGACGAGAGCTGATGCCCACTTCGCCCTCTCGTCGTTAGCCGGCCCTCGGGGGAGACACTGGATTGAGTTGCGGGCCGGCCAGTCGGCCGAGAGGATAGGCCGCTGCTCCCTCCGGCTCTCACCTGTTTTAAAAGCGCCTGTGTGTGTTCCCAGCCGGCAGTTGTTGTCAGAGCGCCAACAAACTCTTGTTGGCCAGTCCACAATTGCAAGCTGGCTGTCGCCGTCGCCTACTGGTGGCAGCGCAACGATTCTCGGGATCGCTCGCCTCCTGGCCAATCTAAATCACAGGCGCCAGCCAACCAATCTCCTAGTTCATCTGGCGTGAGGAATTTCTCGGCTGCTCCCTCGTCTCGCTCGCAGGTGAAGCCAAGCGCGCAACTGCCACTCAGGTGACGTCTAAAATCAATCGTCTGAAATTAAAAGAGATATCAACGACCGCTGGAAGCCGCCCTTTGTTGGCTCGGGCGGGCGGGCGGGCGGCTTCCTCTGGCGGGCGGAGAAGGCGGCCACTCTTTTCGTGCACTCGGAATGTTCTCCCCGGGCGCCTCGGTCGCGCCCGTTGATAGATTGAGACTTGAGCCGGCCGCTCGAGTGGATGCTGGCCAAACAGAGGCTTGGGCAGTAAATTACCGGCGCTGGCGGGCGCCAGCCAACCTGCCAGCCAGCCAGCCAGCGAGCAAGCGTGCAACAGGTTGGCCGCGGGCTCCGTCCGAGACGAGAGGCGGCGGGAGCGCCGCTCACTTGTTGAGCCGCCCATGCGATAAAGTTATACCCATTTGGCGGCCGGCCACTCCAGCTGGCCGGTCGGCCGGTCGGCCAGTGTGTGGTCCTTTGGGCGGTCGCGAATTGGATTGGAATGATTGCCAAGGAGCGGGGAGAATGGAGCGCCAATGGCAACGTGCTCAGTCGGCTGGCCGCCTTTGGCGCTCGGGTGGCCGCGGCGGCCGCTCGTTGCGTCCTCGGCCAGCCTGAGGCGGGTAAAACAATGAGCCGCTGACGGGCCAGCAGCTGGACCAGCAGCGGCGGCGGCGGCGGCGGCGGCGGCGGCAGAGGAGAGTGTGGCCGGCCGGCCGTCTTCGTGGCGGCGGCCTGGCCAAGATCTCCGGGTTGCCGTGCGAGCGGCGTGTCCAGCCGGCGAGGCGAACACGCCGGCCGGCCGGCCGGCTGGCCAGCAAGCCTGACAGCCAGTGTCTGTGTGTGTGAGCCAAATTGATGGCTTAATTTAGGCTGCCGCTCCGGCTGCAACTCCAACTGCTCCCAGAACCAGTCGGCTGAATGGAGCCGCACCAGATAGCAGTTGGCAGCGGCTCGCCCAAGCCGCTCCAATGAGCGCCAAGCAGCCGGCGCACCTGGCCGACTCTGTGTGGCCTTCCACTTGTTCTTCGCCTCCTGCGCAAGGTGGTAGTGGCGGCGGCCGCCCGACAAGCGAGCAAAGGCGGCCAAACAAGTGAAGATGGACGAGGGAGTCGCTTTTTAGCCACGCAATCCCATTCGCCTGACCATTAGCTAGTTGGCCAGCGCAACTTGTTGCTCGGGGGGCTCACACTGCGCCAACAAGTGCACCAATCTCTCCGGTGGAGTTGCGTTTTTGTTGTTGCGGCTGTTGCTGCTGCTGCTGCTGTTGTTATGCCAGTGCTCAGGTGGCGCAGTCTCGCCGCCCTCCTCGTTGTCCTTCGCCGCCCGACGCTCAATCGATTTCTCGGCTTGCGCCAAGCCTAAAGTTTGCCGCCCGCTCGCCGGCGACCTACAAAACGGCCGGCTCGCCCAGCCTCTCTCTCTATATGAACGCGAACGGGAGACGAGCAGAGCAGGAGAGGCGGCCAGACACAATGGCCGCAATGGGCACTAAATATTCCTATATATCCTCTCTTTGCTCGAATGGTCTCGGCGAGAGGCTCTCTCTTCCACTACAAACGAGCCTGCCAGCTGGGCGGCCAATTCGAGTGGAATGCAGCTTTCGTGCTCTGGCCAAAGATCAGCGCCAGCGCCACTTCCTCCCTCCCAAAGCTGTTGCAAATCTCCTACGCTCGCCCTTCACTCGCCATTCTATTGACTGCTGGCTGCGTTGTTGTTGTTGTTGTTGCTGCTGCTCCAATCGCAAGAGCCGGCGCCAGCAAGGCGGCCGCACTTGACGGGCTGACTATTGGAGCGGCCCGCTCGGCTGGGCGAGTCGTGAACTTTAGAGGCGGAGAGTTTGGCTTGCAAGCGGGCGCGAATCCAAGAAGAGCCATTGTTGTTTGTTGGCGCTGCGAGCTGCCCACCGTTGGCTGGCCGGCGAGGCGGCCGATCTCGGCAAGTGGCCAGCTTGGCGGCAACAAATGGTCGCCCATCGGCTCGGCCGGCCAGTTGTTGCTATATACGTGTGCCTGTGCTTGCGCGCGAGTGCAAGCGCAGGTGAGCCGGCCGGCAGATTAGACGGCCGATTGGGCAGCCCATTGGGAGCTCCATTATTGCTCTCATTGGGCCGACCCATTGAGGGCTGCAAAGCGACCCGGCTCGCCCTCAGTGTGGCCGCTGCCGCCGCCGCCGCCGCCGCCGCCGCCGCCGCCGCAGTCCGATTGCACCCCGAGATCTCCTCTGCAAAGGGCTCGTCGCGCTCAGGAGCAATTGCTCGCCGGCCGCCGACCAACGAGGAGCGGGGATCTATAATCAGCGCCGGCAGCCCTCTGAGGCCGGCTCAGTGGTCCAATTTGTCGCTTTGCTGAGCCAGCGACCGAAGCGGCGGCCGCCATGCCGCCACCGACAAAGCGGCGCCACTCGGACAGGCAAAGCGAGCAAAGGGGCAGGCAAACCAGCTGGGCCGAAACTTGAAGGCTAACTCGAGGCTCCCTCGCCACTCTAATTAGCCTCTTCCTGCCGCTTCTGTTCTGTTTGCTTGGCGCAGCCGTCGGAGGGCCGCGCTCATATAGATAAGCTGGCGCTGGAAGGGAATTGGAGGCGGCCGCAGAGTTGGGCCACCAGAGGCAGCTCGGCGGGCTGAAGCTAATGACTGGAAGAGTTCATCAGCTGCCTTACCTGTGCATTGGCGCCGGCCAGTCGGCGGCCAGCCAGCCAGCCAGCCAGCCAGCAGAGGCGGCGGCAGCGGCGGCGGCAGGAGGCAACAAGCGAGCGCTCGCAAGACAGCCGACTAATCACTTAGGAGCAGCAACTCGGTCGGCGGCGGCCGCCAGCCGGCATTGGCTCGCCCACTCGGCCGAGCTGAGAGCGGCACCAACCTGAACTCTCACCGAGCGCCTTTAGGGCGCAAGCACTGTCGCTTGGCCGCAAGCTGGCCGCCGGCAGCCTTGCCAGCTGGTTGTGTTGGCCGCTCGGGCATGATTTGGGGCGGCCACGCGGAAGCAGCAAATCGAACGGCCACCCAAAGGCGGAGGGAGCGCGCAAGGAGTCGCATACTCACCCTGGACTCATGCGACGGCCAAGATCTCGCTTGCGGGGTGACGTCGAAGCTCGTGAAGCTGGCCAGTTGGGTTTGGTGTTGGTGTTGGTTAGTATTCAGGTGGAGTTGCGGCTGCGGCAGTGGGCGTGGAGTGGAGTGGATCTCAACTGACTGGCATTCGTCCGGACAGGCGGCCAGGCAGTCGGCGGTGAAGTCCTTTGCGCACAACTGCTGGTACAAATCGTCGCCAGCTGCCGGCCGTTTTAACGCGAGTGGCCGTTTTTAGCGGAGGCGAAGGCGGCGGGCCGAAAGAGATAGTGGGGGGCAGTTTGCTCGAGTTAGGTTCATGCAGATGTTTCAATTAGCGAGTGGCGTGATTAACCCAAAGCGTATCCGCTAAGGCTGCTCCCGCCGCCGCCTCTGCGTCCCGGTTGGCCGGCCAAAGGTGGGCTCGAGCGGCCAACCGACTGGGACACTGGCGCCCACTTACCTGCGCCGGCCGGCTGCTCGAGAGGAAGTTGGTCGAGCTCGCACCAGCTCATGGTTCCGTTGACGTCGAGCGTGTTGAAGCGCGGATAGAGGTTGCCCCTTGGCCAGCACTTGCACTTGGAGGAGCCGAGCTCGGTCAGGCAGATGTGCATGCACTCGTTCTTCGCCGGCGACATTAGTTTCGGTGTTTGCGTTCGAGCGAAGTGGGGCGGCCGGAAGTGGGCGGCAACCCAAAGGAGGGGTCCGATTGGCGTGGCGGATGATGGTAATGATAAGTTGGGGCTTCCCCTCTATAGTTGAGCTGGGGCCGCTTTTTAGGGCGAGGGGGTTGAATGGGAGGTGAGGCGGCGGCGGCGGCGGCGGCCACACACGCCCGCCGGCCTGGCTCGTTTCCGATAACTCAATTAGGTTGGTCCTGGCCGCCACGCCGGCGGGCGCGCGCAGTTGGTGGGCGCGCGCGCACTTCCGCCCAAGCCGAGCAGGGGGAGGCGGGCGCGCAGGTAAGTTCGAGAGGTCGGCGCTCGGCGCGCCCCCTCTCGGCGCGGCCGGCGGGGGTTCGCTCGTCGGCGGCGAGCTAAACGGCCAACGCCAACGAGCGTTGGCCAACTGGGAGGGCGGCAAACAATGATATAGTTATTTGCTCGGGCCAAGTGAGGAGCCCTCTCCTTCAAGTGGCGAGTGGGCTCGCGCAATCACGACCAGCGAGCGTCGTGATCGGCAACCCGACAGGTAGGCGGCCAGCTCGAATGCGACAACAATCTCGCCAAAGCCGCTCTTGGCCCATTGTGGCCGGCCAACAATGGCTTGGCCCAGCTCGGGACGCCCAATTTTGTGTTCCGCCGGGCAGTCGTGTCCTGCGTGCCAAGCGGCATTACTATAAGGCGGTGATGTACCGGCCCGCCGAGTCCGGCCGACAAGTGCGCGCCGCTCAATCGGCGGGCCGGAGATTATAGGGCGGCCGGGCGAGCGGGGGGTGAGCTCACTAATGCTCTAATGAGCGGCATAGGTATTTGCATTCAGTTTAATGATGTTCAGCGGGTCGGCTGGCTGGCCGACTGAGTGTTTGGCCAGCGAGCAAGCTGCCCTGCTCGCCCCCTGGCCACTTCCAGCGCCAACGGGCCGAGAGCGCTCGCTCCAGAATCATATGGGCAGCGGCTGAGAGGGCCGCTTGACGGGTAGATAAGGATCGAGAGGATTTCCGTCGTGAATCTTGTTAACGCTCAACAAGCGCCGTCATAATCATGAAAAGTCTTCGGCTTGCGCTTGTCAGCGACGGCGGCGGCGGCGGCGGCAACAACAACAGGCTCGGCTAGACTGGACTGGACTGGACTGGACTGGACAGGCGTGGAGAGCGGGCCGCCCGCTCGGCCTAGAGTGAACAAATTTACATATAAGCCGATCAGTCTTAACAGCAAAACGCACTCACAGATCTCCCCGCTCTTTAGCCGAACACTCAGCAAGTTGGCCAGCCTACATGAGTTTAGCATCCTTCGATCAGGGGATTGATTGGTGTGCGCTGGCCGTGGGTCGTGCCCAACCTGTTGCTGGTGGCGAATTTGCCGGCCAACAGCGAGGCCGCCGCCGCCGCCGCACTGGATTGGATGGGACAGGACAGGAGCGGGCTATACTTGCCCGGAGAGAGAGAAAGATGCCCTCAATAGATAGAGCCAACCCTCGATGCGCCAACAGGCCAAGCTGAAATAGTTGGCCCAGCGATCACGGGAGGCTCCGCGGGCAAACTGAACCAAATCTTAACTGAACTGAACTCCACTCACCATGCCAAGAGACCTTTTGCGCAGGTATTCAACATACTCCTGTACGAGGCTTCCAGGTTTTAGCGCCTGCTCGTGGATCAACTCCAGGATGCGATCCCAATTCTCGGCCATCCACTTCTCTCGCTCCTTCCAGACGTGCCTGCTCCGCTCGTAGTCGTAGCAGTTGGTTTTGTACGGCGGCGGCAGGCGCTTGTATTCGAAACGCTCGATGTAATAATTGTACCAGTAGCCTGGTTCAACTTGATAGGATATATGGGACATGATACCCAGCACGTTGGGCGCGTGAATTGCAAACAAGCCGCCCACCTCGCTCTTATTGTTTGCGTAGTCGTCCGCTTTAAAGTTCAACCTGATCCTCAGCATCTCCATGTGTCCCATGTCCACCTCTCCTTGCTCCTGCCTTCCCCCTCCATCCTCTCGTAGGTCGCTGAATTCAACAAGCTGATCTTCGCCCAACAATTGACCATCTCCGAATCTAACAACACCTGGATTCATGCTTAAAGCTCGGTCGAGCTCTTGCACGGCGGGATCGCTCTGATCCCATAGAACTGCGCCCATGAAGAGGGTAAAACAAGCGGCGCCAAGTTGCACAGTTTCAATGCGCTTCAAGTTCTTGCAAGGCATATTTTCGCCCCAAATGTTTGCACAGACGATGTCGTCTATGAATTCGTCGTCGGCCAAGAAGGAGAAAGTTCCGCGCGGAGTTTTCCTGCTCAGATAATCGGCAACTTCCGACCAAACAATTTTGTCGGACGTCAGCTTGTCTGCTCTCGCTATCTCTTGGTCCCGGCCAATTGAGTCCTCCGATGACGAGATGTTTTTCGAACGAGGAGTTTCTAGGGTGAAATTGTCGTAAGAGTAAAAGGTGCCCATTGAAATGGCCATCAGATGTGTCGCATTCAATCTTGGAAAGTTTGTTTCGAGCATCCTCTTGGACATACGGTTGTTGGTACATAGGGTCACAGCAGGCAGGTCAGTCCGAAAGTTGTCGTTCATGGTTTTGTAAACACTGACGTAGGTTGGATATTGATAATACTCCGCCAACAATTCATAACACTGGTAAAGGCAGCAAGAAAGAAGGAGCACGATCAAGATTAACTCAAATACGTTCGTCCAGGTGAGCCAGCGCCAAAAGATGAACCTGATTACGGTGGCCAGACGTCTATCATGTAGCTGAGCGACGTTATCTAGCAGCAAGCTTGGTCTTGTTTTCTTCTTCTGCCTTGATCGCAAATAAGATCCTCTCGCTAGATCGTTTGAACACACATACAAGCTCTCAGTTTTCTCTGCTTCCTCAAGGAGGAACCACCTGATCAGAAAGTTCAATGCACACTCTTGTGTCTTGACCAAGATAAGTCTTGCTTTTCCCGCTAGGAAACCGGCTTCGTGCCGACGCACGTTCCCTCTACTCACCGGTGGTTTGGGTTCAGAGCGCCAATGCTCGAGTGTGTAGATGGAGCTCAGTTCTCTGCCAAGGACAAGCTTGTGGGCCCTGGTCAGGGATCCAGGATTTCTGGAGAGGTTTGGATCTTTATCCATGTTGGAGACAGTGAAGAGTGGCGATCAATTCGAGCACCTGACCCTCGAAGCAAGTCGCTCAGAGCTCGTTGGTCGACTCGTGTGCACCCGATTAGATATTTAGGATCCTGCTTATTCCGCCCACTTTTAGTTAAGAGAATTTATTAGGTCAATTCAAATGGAAGGGTAGGATAAATAGTTTCACGACACAAATTGTGGATTACGGACATGAGTTTTGAGGGCTTTCAATTTCATCCGAAGCGTCTGGAGCTCTCTCTCCATAGCTACTCTTTGCGCGTCAGTCAGAGTTCGGGCAGTTCTAGTATTGAGCTCTGGGTTTGTGTCAAACTCGATTCTCCTTATTTCATGGGGCTCCAAGCCCATAGCCTTGAGATTCTTACCATTCTGGGCTCGCGCTGTCTCCAAGAGTTCACTTTTGAATTTGGCATAGTGCTTAACGTGTGTACTGTCGATCAAATCCAACATACAATGCCGAATGAGAAGCTTGGCTAAAGCGTCAAAGTCACATTTCTTGTTATCCATAATGTCAATCTGACCCGAAATTGTGCTCCTAATCCAATGGACTCTCTTGTTCGCTAAAACTGGCTCATCGGCTGCCACAACGGCGAAGGGAAATCGCTCGGCCTCAACCTTGACTGCTTTAAATCTCTCCTCATCTTCCTTATCGTCATGCTGGAACTTAAAATACTTAATATCGTTTAATTGTAAATCGGTCATAATATTTTCCTTGAATGTATCGAGTTGTTCTTGGTTGAATGTGTCAGCCTTTGCAATAATTGGGATCAAGTTTACTTTCTCGTGCAAGGCTTTCATACAGTCCAGGTCATCCTGTCGAAGTTTCATCTTTCCATAGGGGGGAATGAGATATAAACAACAATGAACTCGCGAATCTTTGATATTCCATGAAGAGTGACGTCGCTGTGCCTTGAAATAACTTTTAAGCTGCTCGTCTATGTAGCTGACATAATCGCCGCTATGGTGATTGTCGTAGTTTGAAGTTTCGATGCAATGGAGATTGAGCTTGACCCCATTTTCCTCTAATAGTTCGGTATATTCATTTAGCTTAGCCGTTTGAGCTGAATCTTCTGGTTTAATCAGGCCTTGGAATAGAGATTTCACCAAAGTCGATTTACCGACACCGGTCATCCCTACGAGCATCAGGTTGAACTCATATATACGGTTCATCTCGCGTCGGTTTATCTGGTTTGTTATGTCGGCAAAATCAATAAAATCTCCCATGATGTCACCCATTGCTTTTCAGTTCTATCTATCGATAATGTACCTTAAAACAAGTACAACGATCTGGGCTTGACTCCAATGATGTTGTGAAATGTTATCGGTTGTGACCCTTTGGTCGGGGCTCTTGAAAGATCCCGTTGCACGTTCAGGATCTGGTGCAGCATCCAACATTCGCCGCCAAAAGTGCTGGCTTTGAGCACGCATTGTGCGCTGCTTCTAGCACAATGCGAGTCACTCATCGGCTATCAAAAACGTGGATTACCACAGGTTTAATTGACCAAAATTGGACAATATTTAACTCTTTATATCAACCAAAAATATATTTTGCATCAACCGAATCTTCTTGTAAAAGCAGACCAGAATGAATCCACCAAACCAACAGACCACCTCCTTGTTTGGACAATCGACCACTTCGCTGTTCGGACAACCAGCAAGCTCTCAGCCGGGTCAAACCTCCATCTTTGGCTCAACTCCTACCCAGCCAATATTTGGACAAACATCAACTCCCGCTCCAACTCTGTTTGGTCAAACTCCTCAGCCACAAGGTCAGACCTCTTTATTCGGATCAACACCAACCCAATCGATATTTGGTCAGACTTCGAACCCAGCTCCATCACTATTCGGTCAAAGTTCGTCTACATCATTATTTGGACAGTCCACGACCTCATTGTTTGGGCAGCCTGCTGTCTCGCAGCCACAACAACAGCAACAGCCCCAACCACAGCAGCAAACACAGCCCTCCATCTTTGGGTCAACTCCAACCCAGTCGATCTTTGGGCAAAGCACCAGTACAGGCCCCTCTCTGTTCGGACAGACTCCGCCACAGCA
>Ga0209372_1000685_pt1 | contig 10734 bp, 8 predicted proteins | sample AgamicAtPe_FD_187170 | JGI IMG/M metagenome (GOLD analysis project Ga0209372, IMG submission 187170) | Agave microbial communities from Guanajuato, Mexico - At.P.e (SPAdes) (version 2) | ecosystem: Host-associated > Plants > Phyllosphere > Phylloplane/Leaf | place: Guanajuato, Mexico | collected... | reverse complement strand
CCTCTTCTTTTTTTTTTTTAATTTTCAAACATTTTTCTAAGAATATCGCGGGCCGCGTGTTGGACAGCCCTGGTTTATACCGCTAATTTTCAGCAATTTTTAGCCCCTCTAAAAGTACCTCAATTGGATCTTGACAAAATTTCAGTAGCCTTTGGAAAACATTTAATATCACAAATGGGTTAAGCACCACTCTCTTAAGCGGGTTGGTTTGCAGACATTGGAAGATTTATAATTACAATCAATCGTCCATTGGTTTTCTTTCTTTAAAATGAATATGTACGAATTTAATTGAAGCGATTTCTTATCATTGATGTAATTCCATATAATATGAATCGTGAGGAAAATTGGAAATTGAGTACGACAACGGAGATCATGTAAAGCAAGAATACAGAGAACTTGAAAATTGATTAATGTTATTAGAAAAATATTCGCTACATTTCACCGCTATTTCTTTCTTATTCTTCAGGGAACACGAGATAATATGACGAGCTAGATTGTAATGGTAAGAGAACTGGTAAAGAAATTTAAATATCATTTTCTAAGTATTTGTAGCCGGAACGATTGAAGAAGAAAATGATTCGTGCGCCCTCTTTCTGGGCTTCTTTCCTTCCGCGGCCGGATCCAAACTAAAAAAACGGACACACGATGAATAACAATGCAACTAATTAGGTTTAACAAAATCAAATAATCTTACAACGGTGTGAAATATTTCGAAAAAACAACCGTAACTGCGAAAACCCTATTTTCGAATTTTGATTTTTCTTTATCATTGAGTACCGCTTTGAACTGTGGTATGTCGTACACTGGTCTACTTTCGTGTGACTGGCGGATGATTCAATCCTAAAGTTCAAATAAACAAAATTTTGTTGACAGTAATATTCATATAACTCCCTCCTAACACGTACGTTTTCCAGCAGAAAAAGTGTAAAACTCACTTGTATGCATACGCTGAAGCCAAAATTTTCTTCGAATTTATTAAACGCCGAATAGAATTTTCTCGATTTATATCTTATGATATACTTTATTCCTTTCATTAGACCATATTTCTGGAATTTCTTTGGCGAAGTTTCCGTCGATTTGTATTACCCCATACTAAGGAACCATTCGAAAAATATAAATTTCAATATCGCGAATTCCGATACTTTTACGTCTTGTTGATGGAGTTGCCTAGTTTTTCAGAACAAACGTTTGGAAATATCGGTCTTCACTTCTAGACACAGCGAGGATGTAAACCACTTTCTTTTAAAGTTACTCTTATCCACCTACCAAGGGTATCTGTGTAGTCACTGCTCAGGTAGGGGGAGAGGTTGAGATGAAAAGACTCTGTATTTTACCCCGCAGCAGGGCCGTGGCTTTCAAGTAACGGTTGAGTGTAACCGCCGCACAGATGTGGGGTTCGCTGTAAAAGGGGGTAACCAGAAAGGGGTTGATTCCTTCCGTTAGCGGAGGTTTTTATTCGATCTGCAATGAAGATTTTTACGTTGGATTCACGATAGTGGAAATTACCAATTTTAATTAGGTTAAGGGTTTGCAGGCGGTGACCCGTGACTAGAGCGAGTAATGTGACGAGCTTCCTGGATAGGGCGTCAAAGGGTAGCGTGGACGTAGGAAGCTGGCGTCGGAAAAACCGAAGCACACACTGGGGGTCAACAAAGGGTTCGGAGATAAGTAAGCCTTTCAGAACAAGGCTGAAATGGGGAACGCATGAAAATTAAACTTTCTGCAGGAAACTGTAAAGGCATCGACAACCAGGGACCCAGGATCACAGTGCCACAAGAATTAACGAGCACATTTGAAGTTTTCTCTTGAGGCAAAAGGGTCTGTTTCCAGGAACCGAAAACAGGAAGTAATCTGTAAAAACATTATCAGATAATTCGTACTCGCGTCAGCTACAAAATTGTCAGCTGAACTAATATAGGAAGCAAATATGGTTAATTCAAATTTTTCACAAAATTGGTAATTCTTTTTCGCGATAGTGTTGAGGTGGGGAAAATGTCCCCCCCCCCATTCGGTTGGCAATTGTATTGTCTATTTGCAACAGAATGTTTAATTTAGAGCGGCCTTTGGAGAATGACTGTAAGCCAAAAAGAAGCTGCTAACAGTTCTAATTCTTCAATATGACGATTTTACTTTGAGGGAGTCCCCGACCCACGGGCAATATTTTCTTCACAAGAGACACCCCAACCTGTGGAGGGCGTGTCGGAGAAAATTTCAAAAAAAAAATAGAGAGATCTCTCCAGTAAGGATATGCGTTTTCCACCAGGAGAATTCTGATTCTCAAAGAGGCAATCTCATGACAGCATTGAAATTCCCCTTAACTTGCAGGAGGGCGAGATACTTAATCTCGCTTGAACGTTTTTGTTTAAAGACGTCTATATTTAATTGCCGGGCAGGCCGCTGCTAACGAGCCAAGAAACTGTGCGTAGTTACAAATCGTGCAGAATTTTCGTTTCGCCATCTTGCTAATAAGACGATCGAGAGAGCGACGTTTGCTCGAAGGCAAAGACATTTTCATGGCCACTGAATCAAAATTGAACCCGAAAAACTGGCATAACGTAGACTAAGCGAAGTTGCATTTGTGGGCAGAGAATAGGAAACTTAATGAGAAGAGTAGAGGGTAAGTCGCTGCCCATTGTCCGTCAGACAAAACATAAACTCAATGGAGAAGTACATTTCTATTAACATTAAATTATTATATTGAGCTTCAATTGACAAAAGAACAGAATGAGTATAATATTTATACCATTGAGCAAAATAAAAAACATTTAAGTTCATTTGATGATAAAAGATTCTGTTTAGAGATTAAACTGATATACATTACCTTGGGGTCATTATAAGGTAAATGTAGGAAGGAATAATTTCATTCAATATTTGAAAAATCTCAATAAAAAATGGAGTTATTGAAAAATAAATATAAAAATATAATCAGTGTATCTATTCTAAAAATGTTTATAAAAATGGAAAATGACTATGAAATTAATTTTGAAGAAAATCCTAAAGAGTACAGAGCATTCATAAGAGCGATTAAAAATGTGGAAATTTTATTTGGTGGTAGGAGATTTTTTGATGTATAATTTTATGATCCTCAACCTGAACCTGATCTTGGATATGAATCAGGAAATGAATCGGATTTAGAGTTAATGAATGAATTAGATAATGTTAATGATTCAGAAACTAAATCTAATTAATTATGAGGATAAGTTTGAGTTACTTTTACAATCTTTTATTTATTTTTCAATATTTCTGGAAATACCTATCTCAGCTTCTTTTTTTTTTAATAGGCCTAATTGATCCATAAGACTAGTATTGAATGTTATAGAGTGAAAGTAGAGCAAGATATAAAGGAGAAAGAGAAAGCTGAGAGTATACAAATAATGAATAATTCTTTAATTAGGTATATAATTTATTTCCACATCAGATCTTGAATCATTTTCTGGTATATCCATATTTTCAATTTCATTTTCTACAATTCTTGATAAAACACTCAGGTGTGCAATAATGGTCATAAATTTAGTACCGTATATTTTATATTTTTAGATTCAGATAAATATTGCATTTTATCAGAAAGTGGATCCATCAATGTTTCATATTTTGATCTTGTATAAAAAAATGGATTTTTGAAATATATGGTATAGCATTTTTCAAATCAAATTCTTCTTTCTCAATTGAAGTATTTTTATAGACTTCCATTTACACAAAATAAAAATTTAGTAAGTTGTAAAAAAATAATTATTTCCTTTCATAATATTGTACCATTGATATTATTCTGCAGCTTAGCAGACTGTAAGTATTGTCCAACCGTATACATTAAAATTTTTGACCTCTGAATTTCCATTAAAAAAATATGAAATGGATACAATTTGGATATCAAAGTTCAATTATTTAAAGTACATATATGTGTAATAAGACTGGCTTATTCGAGTCCGGTTTATCTTCTTTGCGCGCTTTTACTATAATAAAACCGGCCTCACTTTACACGATGATGTTCTTCAGGGAAATACTCGCACATATCTAAGTATAGCGCTAGTATCAAATACGCTGTACTAACCCATTATCAGTATGTTTCCTATAATATCAAAAGCACGATCTTTGTACTCCGTACATTCAAAAGAAACCTTTTAATTGTTTTAATAACTTTAATATTTAATGATGTTGTTTATTTATGCGTCTAAAACGTCTTTTGTATCCGTTGACGTGACATATTTTCTCGATTTCGTGGCTAACACGCAATCATAAATAAAGTTTCATCGGTTTGTTCGAATCTTATTACATATGAAATTGATACAATTTTGATAACTCCAAATTTCCATTAAAAGTATATGAAATTCATACAACTTGGATATAAAATTTGGAATATTTTTGACCTCTTAGAATTTCCATTAGAAGTATATGAAATTGATACAATTTGGATATAAAAGTTAGGAATTGTTGACCTCTCTGGGTTTCCATGGAAATTGACATAAAATTCATACAATTCGGATACAGAAATCTGAAAATTTTAAGCTCTCTGAATTTCCATGCAAATTGACACAACTGCGCCAGAAAAAGTATATGAAATTAATACAAGTTGGATACAAATTATATGAAATTGATACAATTTGGATACAGAAGTTTAAAATTTTTGACTTATGGTGTTTTCATTAAAATTGTATAAAATAGATACAATATGGATACAAAAGTTCAAAAATTTTTGACCTATGAATTTATATGAAATTGATACAACTTGCATACAAAAGTTTGAAATTTCTGACCACTCTGAATTTCCATGTAAATTGATGGGACTGCGCAAGAAAGAGTATATTAAAATTTGTTTGCTTGTAAGTAGCAAGATTTGAATCAAAAATTTGAGTGACTAATAAGCTAGATACTTAGTTTGATTTTGTCAACATTTACAAGGACCTGTGTGAATTTGTGTTTAAATTACATACGTACTTTAAGTACCTTTATCGAGTGAGCTCGTCGCTGACTCTAGTACAGAAGTTGACTGTAATTGTTACAAATAAACATAAACGATGTAGTACAATCAAAAGGCATTTATTCATTATAAACAAGGTGTATATGTAAATACAGATTACGTATTTAGTCTGCGAGTAGCAGAGCTACTCAACAATACATGTTTCATATAAGTATATGGTCAAAGGATAGCCTACCTTAACAAGAGTAGGCGTAATATTAATAAGGTATATAATAACCTAAGCGGTAATCCGCTACAGGACCCTTTCGAGTCACGAAAAGTTGAGAGAAAATTGAGAAATCATCAAGTGCGGGACATTTTGAAAAATCTATAGATAATTTATGAAAATAATTGGATACTAAAAAATCAAAATTTCTTGAATTGACTTCACAAAAAATAATAAGAAAATGACCTATTTTTCTTCTGAAAACAGATAAATGTTTACAACGGAATTTTTGAAATTTATAAAAGTGATGAAATGTGAGTTAAAAATTGAGAAATCATTAACTGCGCCAGAACATACATGTTCCCTCTACTAGCATATACCTTATTAGTACATATAAGTTCAAAGCGTAAGTGCAAAAACTCTATATTGTAACAAGAGCAGTAGAAATTTTTTATCAGCCGCAGCAGTAAATGTGCAGGTTTATCTCGCGTTTCCCGAGATTAATGAATGAGAACACGATTATGTATGTACGCGTACGCGGAGAATTTGACTGTATTGCTGAAGAACTATGATAATAATAATACTGTACATAGATAAGTGCGAATGACGATAATAACAACAGTATTGATGCGCGCGTCGCTACAGTACTCCCCCCAATTTTCAAGAGGAAAATTCAAAGGAAAAAAAAGACGCGGTATTGCAAATACAGTAATTAAACAATAATGGTAACAACATGCAAAAATAACTAAAAAAATAATGGTAACAACATGCAAAAATAGTGACTCTAAGTCGAAAAACCAGACACGCCTCATCCTTGGAGGAACGGTGATAGATGGATCGATGGGTGACACGCTGATTGAGTCCTGAGCGAAGAAAGCAGGTTTCAGGTCATCTATTGACACAGTCTGGCTCACCATCGATGTCAATTGTATAGGTTTTGTCAGTTCGACTCAATACTGGATACGGGCCCTGGTACGGAGGCTCCAAAGCTGGATGTATGGGTGGCTTTCTAACGAATACATGCGACGTGGTTAAAAGCGCCTGAGGGACAAACGTGGCTTTTTGACCGTGAATCCGTTCAGATTGAACAAACGAACGCAGTTCAGCTTTAAGTTTCTGCACGAACTCTGGCGCATTACTAATAGGCACCTAAGCTTCGTTGAAAAAGTCCCCAGGTAGCTGTAGTTCAGCTCCCAAGGTCAACTGAGCGGCGGACACGTAGAACGGAGGCCAAGTAATATCCACGGAAGTATCTCGATCCACCTCCGGGTAGCATATGCCCTTATTGCCGCCTTCAGGACACGGTGCCATCGCTCCACTTTCCCATTTGCTTGAGGATGGTAACGCGTTGTGCGGATTCGCTTGACACCGAGCAGCTTGGATAATTCTGTAAACAGGTTGCTCTCAAACTGTCGCCCCTGGTCAGTTGTTATGGTAGGTGGAACATCAAACCGGGACATCCAATGGGTTAGAACGATTTTAGCAACTGCTTCTGCCGTTATTCTGTGGGTTGGAATTGCCTCAGGCCAACCCGTTACTCGGTCGATCATAGTGACTACCTATTCTTTATTCTCCGATGGCGGTAAAGGGCCAACGATATCCAGATGTATGTGATGGAAACGTGAAGTATTCCTGAATTTACCGATGGGTGAGCGGGTATGACGTGAAACTTTAGATCGTTGGCATAGTCCGCGTAGCTACAAGGTTTTTCAATCATTCATGTTGTGATAAAATTAAAATATTATAAGCAGTAGAATTGGTACCAAAATAATGTAATTGTAGTCGCATAGTTACCGCTCCTGTTGCATAATCTGCTGTTATAACCTTCTCCCTCTTGAGCATAATGTTAGCCGTGCATTGCTGTTGGAAAGAGGGACAGCCCCATGGACAATAGCCCTGTTCAATTTTTGAATTGCAAACCTGATGTTGAAAGGTATGTCATTTTCGCTAAAATCCATGTTATTACGGCTGAACACAAAACGACGTTGGTAAACCCGACAATGTGACTTAGTAACGTCTGACAGCATTGTGACTAATAACTCCTGGAGTCAGAGCCGCCTCTCAAAGAGGCATTTTAGTCATTTTTTAGCGCCTCCAAAGCGGCTCAGCCTCTCAGAAATTTCAACGTCACCTCTGGCTCTGGCTCAGACTCTTCAGAAAATCTGTCTAAAAGGCGCCTCTTGGAGGCGATATCGACTCCGACTCTGACTCCATAACCCTGCTTGGAATACTTGGCGTAGAATAACCCCAGGCTTCTGGTATTAATATAAAGATAACTGGAACATATAAATGGTCTTGAATGACGAACATAAGATGCATCTCCTTAGAGACGCGGATTTCTATGGGAATAAGAAGAGTTAGTGCCTTGGAAATGAGGCACGGAAGGTCAATACATGAAACTAGAAGCTAATAGTGTAAATATTATTTTAGATTGAGCTTGAGTGTTTCCTCACATGTAATGTAATACGTTTTGATTTGTGTTGCAGGTACCAAAAATTAACCATCCACCGACAACATCAAGAAAAATTGAAACATCTTCATCTTTGTAGTTCATGTGTAATGTCATATAATATCAAATATTTGTCAGCAGAAAGGGAATAAAGCGTACCTCTGCAAACAATAATATGTTAGGTTTTGATGTTTTTAATATGAATCGGCGATCTGTGAGAACACTGCCGATAGAGTTGGCGTTTTCAGGTAACAATGACGGGGTGACAGAGAAAAATAAAATTAATTCAAATAGTACACCACCCGCATTAGCGCTGTATCAAATATAAATCCAAGTTTGTAGTTCAGACAAGCGCCGCTGGCGCGCTTCTATATTTGAAATTCGCTGGAAGTTTTTTCAAGTTCGAAGTTTTCCTTTTCGACAATTGATAAGACTGATTAAGATTAAGGACTACTATGTCTATGGGACTACTAAGATGAACGGAAAGACCGGAACTGAGACCGAAACACGGGCATGTTGTCGGCAAGAAAATATTTATTATTGTTGCGAACAAACTAGGAGACTAAAAGAATTACCTAATTTCAGAAACGTCCATACTTTATTCTGCGTTTTAGGATTCATCTAATTTTTCATGACTCTTGATCATTGTGTATCGTTATGAATTTATCGAGGAGTATAGCTTTTACAAGAAATATTTTTCTCGCATCGTTAAAAAATCGCGGAGTAAACATTAATATTATTTAATTATTCTTATGTATGTTTTCGTGTAATTCACTGATTCTACAATTCTTATTACAGATCCAGTCGCGTGAAATCCATGTATTATGTGTACGTTCTCGTTTGCATGCCGGTGCAAGTACAGTCCTCAGCGCTGAATTTAATCAGATCATTACCAGGCTGGAAAGTTCCCATACACACCCCGAAGATGTCATTTTGAATACTTCTAAGGAGTCTTCATCTCCGCCGACAAATACCTGCCGACAAATACCTCAAACGATGGTCTACCTGATATACCGGTTTTGGAAAGTCCAGATAGTGTCACCGAAATTATTGTACCTCTTGTGAGTTCGATAAATATTGCGGTTTATTCTTTGACGATGATATGCATTGCTGATGATGAAATGTTATTTTATTGTAGAATAAATTAGGTGAACCAACATTACAGAGTCTCGATTTAGGCAGTTACTGGACTCCTGTCGGATGGGCTCAGAATTTGTTAGAATTTGTCCACTGTACATTTGATCTATCGTGGTGTGCCAGTATAAGCGTTTGTACGTGATGATGACTACGTTTTGGTGAACGTGATGAGTAATACTTTAAAAACCTTGTGACCACATTTATTAATCATTACAGGTGTCATCATAGCGAGAGTATTATTATCTCCTATCGTTATAAAGACTCAGAGAAGTAATACGAAATTTAGTAATGTACTTCCTGAAATACAAACGTTACAAGTACAAATGCAGAAGGCAAAAAATAGCGGAAATATGGTTGAATGTACGCAGAAGTAATTTAAACGTAATTTTATTCTGATCGTCTTAGATGATCATTTGTCTTATTGGTATCGTACAATCAATGTGTTGAAAAATTTCAAACTTCTCAACTGAAAATCTTGTGAATTATCAGAAGATTTTCGAGATGCTCATCTAAAAAGATTCCATTTTAGTCAGAGAAGTTAACCAAAGATTTACGGGTTGAATTGTTCCATTTTCTTCTCGCGTTTTTAAACTGTCAATCTTTCTCTGTAATTCCGATTCTTGAAATATACGTCAAGATATTGATTTGCGGCCTTCATACAAGTGAATAAATTCATGAACCATTAGTTTATACCTGTTTCAAATTTAAGTATTGACATTCGTTAAGCGTAAATTCATTTGCACTGAACATATTATACGATTACGAACACACGTTGAGCCTACGCCGTCTCAAAAGTAGGACAAAATTCAAACGCGTATTCATATCAATGAAGAAGAAATTTCTATTTCGTGACTAATGCGCTTCATCTAGAAGGCGCCTGTGAACGATAAGTAATAATTTCAAATCATCACCTTAATATGTAGGACAAAATTTTTCTACAAATTGAATTAAAATTGATGGAGAACTTGTTGAAAATACTCTTCATTCAAGCGTAAATATTGCTCTATCACCCCTACCGAAGTGTAATAAAGGAGGATGGTTCGATGATAACGCGTGATCCTTCTTACGAGTCTCAATAATTACTTTTTTTCAATTAAAACTTGTCAAAAGTTTCAATTCATGTTGTCTAAAGAATTAATTTTATTGACTTTTTTCAGATACGAACGCAGCTATGGATTTGGGCGCATTCATGAAAGAAAACGGCATTTCAATGAGAAAAACTTTTGGATTACCTATGATCCAAGTGAGTTGACGAGCGTTAGGACCCCTATAATAATAATAAAAGATTCCCGTCACAGACCCGGCAATATGTTTCATGTCCTGCTTTGGTTTTTAATTTGAATTTATTATTTTAGGAAATATGAAGGAATTATGAAGAAAAAGTATGCAGAAAATATGAAGTAGGGGGAGAGCTCGGAATTTTCCTAAGTCTGAAAGCCTCAAGAAATATGAAGAAGCATGAAAGAAATATGAAAATAAAATGAAGAAATGTGTGGAAATTATGAAGAAATATGAAGGAATATGCTTCCCATACATGGGCCGTGGGACTTGGAACAATTTCAGGCTCCTCCCAAGGTAGTTAGTAGCAGATCTGTGACGTCATTTGGTGGGACCCCAGAGTTTGTTCGCAATCTCCAGGTTTAGGGGGACCCCAGAGAAAAGAGACATGAAACATGTCAACAATAATGATAATAAACCTTAGAGGTGCTATCTTAAAAAATCATATGTTTTAAAACGTCAAAATTTAATGTCAATTTTAATAATATTACCTCAACCAAAAAGTAAAATATTGTCTGAATTTTTTTACGTGACTTGAAACTTGCGATGGCTACAAACGCCCTGTTATAGCAACGCTAATTCCAAATTTCATTTTTACATACTATTTTTCACAGTAAACTTCCAATTATCCGAACCGCCGGGTTATTCGCACTTAGAAATTTCTTCTCGATTTTCCGAACTTCTGATTAACCGAAGTATTTTCGTATTATCCGAATTGTTTCGTTATCCGAACCAGCCTGCCGCCACATT
>Ga0209372_1000684_pt1 | contig 10742 bp, 11 predicted proteins | sample AgamicAtPe_FD_187170 | JGI IMG/M metagenome (GOLD analysis project Ga0209372, IMG submission 187170) | Agave microbial communities from Guanajuato, Mexico - At.P.e (SPAdes) (version 2) | ecosystem: Host-associated > Plants > Phyllosphere > Phylloplane/Leaf | place: Guanajuato, Mexico | collected... | reverse complement strand
AGCACCCGTGGATCTGCAATCGGGAGCGCGTCGCCAGCACTCTCCACCGACAGGAGACGGTGGACTGCTTGCGAAAGTTCAACGCGCGCAGAAAACTCAAGGGCGCCATCCTCACCACCATGCTGGCTACCAGAAACTTTTCAGGTAAGTTGGCCCATTGAGGCGCAAACTCGGCCTTGCCGCCCTTCATGAGGCAGATTCCTCTAAACGGCGAGGGTTTGCAATGAGAGAGAGAGAGAGAGAGAGAGCGCCGGCCGCCTCATGCTGGCAACCTACATGGCGCCAAGCCAAGACGAACTGGCCACAAACTTGCGCCCCTACACTCAGCGCGTCGCCCCAAGCGAAAGCTTTGTAATGATGATGTTGGGCCCAGCAGGACAAGGCCAGAAAATAAGTCGAAGGAAGGCTGGGAGGAGTCGCGATCTTGTTGGCTTGCTTGTCCGGTCGCAACTTGCACTCCGGCTTCCACTCGCGCCAGCAAGCTTTGGGCCCAATTCCCTCGCTTATTTCCCTTCCAGCGACCATTAATCTTGCGCGGCCCCCTCCTTGATTCCAGCCTCGGCTCGCTCGCTCGGCTTGTCCCTCGTCAGTGTTGGCCTTGGCTGGCCTAGCACGAAATCGGAGGTGTTCGCTCGGCCAATGGAGGCTTCAATGCCGGTCAGCGGCAGCGCCTAACCTGGCGCCCGCTTCGTGCTGCCAACGTTTGTACTGGTGTCGTCATGCCTTTTGGTGCCCGCAAAACACTCGTCGCTCATCCTCCGCTGCCACAAGCTCGGCTTGTCTCGGTCCAAAGTAGCTCACCTGGTCAGGTAATGGAGGGACGGCTGTGATGCAATGGTTCTGGTCGCATGTTCGCCGGTGGGCATGATTTTTTAATTCTCTCGCGGCCTGATGGAGGCAAGGCGGCGAGTAAAACCACACTAGCCTACTAATTGCCCAGCATAACAGCTGGCGTTTTGTTCCTCATACTCGCACTGTCTCGCCCACAAAGCGCCAGTCGGCGATACCATTGGCGCAAAGCCGCGCAGAGGCGACAGTTGCAATCCATTCGCGAGAAACAATTACCCATTTCTGTTTGACGCCAGCGCCGAGCCAATTTGAGCTCTGAGAGACAAGCAAACGGCGCCTTTTCCAGCTAGCGGGCGCCGTTTCAACACCACCCAAGACCCATCGGCCCGCCTCAGACAAGCAACGGCAACGGCAACTCCCCTTCTCTCTCCGTCTCGCAGCTCCCTCCCCCGACCGTTGGTGGCCGCTGCGGCGCTCTGCCCTCCGCCGCCAGATGATAGCGGCAAGCCTGGTGGTCTATGTCGCGCTCTCGTTTCTCCCAGTAATCGAGAATATCGCATTGAATGGCCCTCCGCGCCGCTTGCACTTGTCATGATAAACGAGATCCTGTCTGCTGCTTAGTAGGCAGAAGCGAAAGCGGCGGCCTCCACTCATTTGCCAGCCAGAGTTTGCGCCCACAGGGGCTTGTTGTTGGCCAGTGGCTTGAGAAAACTCGCTCGCCCCTCCTATGGCTTAATTGCATCCCTCCAGCTTTTGTGCTTCCCGCGCGAGCTCAAACATCATCATAATGCGCGCCGGCTCCATCAGCTCGCTCATCTAGAAACAAGATAGATAGTTGCTTGCGCTCACTTCGTTTGCTGCCAACCTTTCGGCTGAGCCGGAACGGCTGCATCCTGAACGTTGTCATAGAGTTTGCGCTTGCGATCAAACGCCAACTATGGAAGCGGCGGCGGCGGCGGCGGCAGCTGTAGCTTCAGCAGGGGCGGCCCAATAGGAGCTACCGCTCGCCTGGCCCCCAGTAATCAGACTAGTTTTGAGCGCGCTCGCTCAGACGACAGGCCGAGCCGAGCCGAGCTGAGCCGGGCGGAAAAGGTTGCCATTGTGTTTGCGGTGCGCGGCCAGTGGAGTCCGGTAATGAGCACGTTGGCTCTCACCAGCCAGCGAGCTCGGCGGCCGCGCGCTCAACTAGCGAGCCTCCTACTCCAGTCAAGTGTCAGCCAGCAACTCGTGTTGGCGGCCGCCCGACTAGTCACGTTTCTCAGCGGCGGCGGCGATGGCGGCGCAAGCAGCACCTAGCGCCGTTCGCGCACTCCATTGTTGGTTCGTGTGCGAGCGAGTTGGCGGACGCGAAAATCTTTGCCAGCGCGAACCGCAGGCACGCCAATGGAGCGAGCGGGCGGGCAAACTGCGCGCTACCCGCCTTGCTCGACGCCGCGAACGGCCAACTGGCACCGAGGGGACGCTCCACTCATATGATGAGTTGGCTCCACCAGCCGCAGCGACTCAATGAAATGAGCTGGGCTTCCAAATAAGCTCTGGAGGCTCGCCGGCCGGCCAGCCAGTCGGCCGTTTAGTTAGTCCTGTGTCACATATTCAGCCCGCGATTTATTGGCAAACTTTGGCGCGCGAGCTCTAATGTGCAATATTCGAGCAGCCACTTGGCTTTAATCGGATTTTTGTCACACAATTCACGTGTCAGCCTTGCGAAGCCGGCCAAGTTTTGCGCCACAACTCGCCGGCTGAAAGAGATGACAGTGGGGTTTTCTCGCGGGCGCCAGCCCGGCCCAGTCGCCTGTCTCTCGGCCTAATTGAATTAGAAGCATGCGCAGGTCGGCTCACCTTGGCGGGCCGCCCAGTTGTAATTGTGCAGTCGAGGCGAGCTGGCCGCTCGGACGGCCGGTCCGAGTGAAGGGGGGGGGCAAGACGGCGGTTGCGCCGCTCTTTTTGGCCGCTCGGCTCGCGGACTTGGCGCCAAATTGGCCCGCAGAGAGGAGGCGCCGCCTAGCGCCGCCACTCTATTACAGCGGAATCCACTTAACGCTAGCGCGAACGCAAAATCGCGCCCAAACTAGCGCACCGACTCAATGCGCCACAAATGCAACTGACAACATTTGGCCGGACGAATGGACACAATTAGCGGCCGCCTGTTTGGCCGCTTTGCCAGTCGAGTGGATGTAGATTTGGTTTGCGAATAGGTGGGGCCGCCCGCTGGTTTCAGGTAATGCGAATATTCAGCCTCAGCTCGGCGCCAGAGCCAAGCAACCTGTCAGCGCTGCCGAGCAAGCCTCTCGGGAGTTGCGCGCATTGCAATGTTGGCCAATGGAGTGGCTGAACAAAACAGTTTTCCCCGTCCCTACACTCCTCGTCCCATGTGAAATTTACACGCCACCAAATGGGGCGCCTAGCTCCACTCGAGACAGGGAGGCTTGCGAGTGGTGTCTTTGTTGCCGTTTTATTGCCACCAACTGGCCCGCCCGCGCAAACAAGCTCGACTCGCCGAGACCGGAAACGGCGGCCTCGCCCGCCGTGAGACAGGGCGCTTATTTTTAAGCGGCCCGTCGGCTCATGTTTGCCAACAATCGGCGGCCGCAATTCGAGTTGCTGGAAGGGGACAAACAAATTGGCCACTCGTGCGCCTCTTTGCGCCCGCGGGCCAGCAAAGCCCATCCGGCCGCGCTCGTCCTTGCCAGCTTGAGCGGCCGCATTGGACGCGAGAGGTCGGCCGCAAGGGGCGCGCGACAGAGTGTGGGCCGGCCAAAACATGGGCTAGCTCGCCTCACATTGATTGATACGCCGAGTTGGCATCCAAAGCCAAGCGGCCGGCAGAGTGAGCGATTCTGGGTGTACAGTTTGCGCCCTCCAGCTTGTTCCCGTCACTCACTCGCCCAGTTGGCCGCCGGCCAGGCAGCTCTCTTATCTGCAACTGATCGAATGACAGCGAGCTTGATACACTAGTCACTGGCCGCCCCGCTCGCTAGTCCAGCCGCCCTCTCGCATCCGCGCTTGCCTTTAAGCCAAAACCGAATGGAGGACATCTGAGCGCGCGCCGCCTCTGTTTCTGCCTCCCCTCCTGCTTCCGCTTCCGCGGCTAGAGCGCCACACATTCGTGTCCTCGATGGCGCCACTCAGGTGAGGCCAGCTCTGCGCCGCAAACGAGAGATCAAATTCAGCCAATGTTGCCCCCGAGAAGCAGGTGAGCGCCCATCTGTGCAGCCAGACAACTTGCATTGGCGGCAATTTCGTTGTTGATTCAAGAGCGAGCGGAAGTTGCCTTGCGCCGGCCGCGGCGGCGGCGACGACGACGACGACAACTCGCATGCGTGACCTGCTTTAAACTGAGCCGCAGCCTTGGGCTCCATCCCTCTGGGGGCCAAGTTGGGTTTGGTTGCTTCTGGGGCGCGGAGGAGGCGGACGAGCCGGCCAGGTGGCCGGCATATGCGCGCGGCCCGAGGTTGCGGCAGCCATTCGTGACGTTGGCTCGAAGCCCCAGGGGCGGCGGCGGCGGCCTCGCCCAGCGCGCCGGCCGCATTTCGTTGCAGCGAGGGGAGGCAAAGGGGTCAATCAGTTTGAGCTAGTTAGTGTTGGTCGCGAGCCTTTCGAGCCGTGCCCCTGGCGCCACCTGCCAGCCGAGCGGCGAGACTGGCCGCCGCCTAACGAGGCGCCCGCTTTGCGGACAACAGGGGTCGCCAACGACGCCATGACACCGCCCTGCCTATCGCCTCCAAACCAAAGCTGGCCGAACAACCTGGGGCCAGGTGGGCATCTCGGTCGCACTGATTGCGTGCCCGGCGGGCGAGCCGAGCGCCCGCAGCTAGCGGCGCCTCCATGCACACTCGAGCAAACCCTTGTCTTGCCCTTAATTATTTTGCCCGCCAAACTGGCAACCCAATAATGGGCACCCCTTGCGCCATCCCATCCACTTGGCCAAACGCGAACAATGCCGGCCAAGCAAGCGAGCGGGCCGGCACAGTTTTATCGGTGGCAGCCCTCAAGGGGAAGCTGGCTGACAAATGCAAAGTAAACATTGGCAGCGCGTGTTTATTTTTCCCCTTTCCGCGAGCAAGATGGTTTACCTCCGTTGGCCACCAATAATATCCGTCAAACAAACAAGCAATAAATTTGAGAACCCCGGCCCCTTTGGTGCGGCCACTTGGCGCCTCGCAAATGATAATATTGACCCCTCCCGCTCGCTGCCAACCTTTTCTCGCTCGCTCGCGCCCATCAATTAATATCTGGTTGCTAGCTGGAGGCAAACTCTGACCCCAATATGAGCTGGCCTCAATCTGCTCCAAACCCGAACTCTGCCAACCATTTATAATTCGACCCAATTTGGTTGTTGGGTCGCTCTTGCAGGCCAAGGAATTCGTCGCCTCCATTTCGGGGCCCACTTTTTGATTGCTCGATTGGGCTACAATCAAGAGGTCCAATCATATTACTGGCCCACAGGCCGCTGCTCTCTCCCACCGGCCTCTGCCTGCTCTCTGGCCCATTGGCAGCGCACTCGAGCAGGGTGGCCAGACTGGGAGGTGAGCTCGTGGGCCAAGCTCACAGTTGGCCAGACTGGCGAGCAAATGGGCACAAAGGGGACCCGCAAAAGCTTGCTATCCCTCTGGCGCCGCGATTAAGCCTAGCCCAGAGTAGCCACAGCTGCAAAGGTGGCGCAAAACTCGACGTGCTCGGCTTAGCGGGCAAATCTAATTTGCATCGGAGCGAGCTGGCAGCTTTATTACTGGCCAGCCAATAACAATAACCACTAGCTGCGTTCTAGCTCTAAACTGGCGACTTACTTCAAGGCTAAAAGGGCCCAGGGAGAGAGAGCAGCAGCAACAACAACAACGGGAACACCAAAGGGCACACTGAGTTTCCTCTCTGCCAGCTTCGCGCTCGAGCCAGAAATCATGAATTTACTTCTACCATGAACGTCATCCAACTGGCTCGTTATCTCGTCCCCCGATTGCCGCCTCATTGCACTAAGTGTATGGGCAAAACGCGTGTTACTTTCGGGCCCAGCAAAGCAGCGGCCGGCAAGCAAAGAGTGAACATCAAATAAGCTACTGACAAGATCCAGCCACTCAAGATTACATTTGAATTAACGTCAGCCGCCTGTGTCACATTTGACTACACCGGCTTGCCCCATAAGCCCGAGATAAGAGCTAATTGGAGCCCATTCCGCTCCCCTCGGCTAGAGGTCGCGGCCCGATTTTGGCCGACAGGGGGCGAAGGCTGAGCCGCGGCCATCTAGTCGGCGGGCTGGCCCAAAAAAGCGCCGGCATCCCTCTCTGTGTTTGCAGCCGCTTGGTTCATTGTTTTCGCGCGCCCTACTTCCCAGGATAGAGGACTATTCGCCGCCGCCGCCGCACCGATCCCTTCGCAGCCCCTGAAATGTCGCTCCCTCTCTCGTCTCGGTTGCAGCCATCCGTCGGCTGGCCCATTATTCTATGGCTCCCGCTCAGATAGCAGCCAAGAGTATCGTTTCATGGGAGCTCAGTCGGGCTCCTTTGATCGCCGCAGGCCTCTCCGATCTGAACCACATAGCTGGCGCTCGCATAAACATCCAGCCTCCAAAGTTGGAGAGGAAGCGTTGAATGCAACAAATAACATTGGCCGCGTCAGTGGGCCAAGAAGCCGCAGGCTTGCAAGACAAACTCGGCTCGAGGGCGCCCATTCGGGCGCTTGCACACACTATTCAGCAATCCTGAGGGTCGCAGAGGAGCAAGCCAAGGCTCGGCCGCCCCCGAGATGGGAGAGTTGCGGCACAATTGGCTCCACTGTGAGCTAGAGAGGAAAACTCCTTGCTCAAGCGCATCGCTCCCGATGAGGCCTCGCTGTTGGCTTTGCTTGCCAAAAACAGGGCTAACCTAGCGAGTCGCTCGCGCCACCTTGACGCCTCCAATTCCTGAAGCCTGAACACATAAATCAGCGCGCTTGTTCTCGCGCGCAAAGTGAGAGACTTTGCTCGGGGCCAAAATCCATCTCTCCATTTCCATCTCCTTCCTCGTAGCTTTGGCTCAAGACATTGAGCTCGAGGGCGTCGCATCCAATTGAAGGCTAACTCGATAGTCCGGCGCCGAGTGGTTGGCCACTCATTGTGGGCCTTAGTGAGCGAGGACTGTGAAGCGAGAGCCGCTTATAGACTATTTGCACCCTTTAAGGGACAATTTAGAGCGGCTTTTGGCCAACCAGCTGAGATGAATGGGCCACGAGCGGAAGCGACGAGAGCAGGACGGGCGCCAATGACCGAATGGCGTCCATGAGAGAGGCTGCTGTTGATGTTAGCGAGGCCAGAGGAGAGCAGCGGGGCCCCCCTGGTTTGAGGGAGAGAGAGACGGAGCGGCGAGGGGAGGGCGCAAACGGATATCAAGGGCTCCACTTGGAGACTTTGGGCGCCCGTGAGCAACGCTCGGGGCTCATTCGAAACAGCAGCGAGTCCAGATCAACGACGCAAGGACGAACAGACGGAAAACTTGAAACAACAACATCATCGCGACGCGCTGAACCAAGCCAAGGTCGCGGCAGCAGGCTCATTGGAAGCAAAAGGTTTGCCAAGCAAGCTGGCGGCCAGGTGAGGGAGGCGGATTGTTTGGCGGGCAAGCTGGCCTCTGCTGCTGGAGGAGCCTGTCCACCGGAACTAGACTCGCGCGCAGTTGGCCTCCACCAGCTTGCGCTCGAAGGGGCTGGCTCGTCTTCGTCGTCGATCCAAAGCCAGCTGTTTGCGCTCATTGGAGCTCTCCTGCTGATCCTCTACCTGGTCAACCTAGTCCAGCGCTCAATGACCAACTTGTTGACCAAGATCCTGGGCGGCGAGCGGCGCCGCTCGCTCGCAGGCGGTGGAGTCGCAAGCGGCGCCACCCTTGACCGGGCGGTCGGCCAGCAGGCGACTGGCGGCATTGCGCAGTCTCAGTCCAGCTCAACGCTTTCCTTGCCGCCAAATTCAAGTCCGCCGAGCCCGCAACCTCAAGCTGCCCAAGGCCACCAACATCGACGCGCCTCAAGATCCTCAATTCATTCAGTGTCAGCGATGCTGCTGAGCGCCATTACGAGCGGTCTTGGGAGCAACTCTCAAACAGGCAACGGTAATTGACCCAACACCAGTTGGTTGTGGGCGAGAGATTTCATTTTCATCCAGCCAACTAGAGTGGCCCCTCAGAGCAGTAGACTTGCGCTTTTGCAGGCCGAGATAACCGGCGCTAGAGGGGAGGAGAGATTGAGCGAGAGAGGAGGAGGGTGGGGAGGCGCAATCAGCTTATGGTGTCAGGTGAGGCTTGGCTTGAGTGGAGCCGATCCGGTGGCGCCCGAAAGCGTTTAGTTTGCCTCAGCGGAGAGCAGTTTAAGTTTCCAGTTTGCCTAGTGTATGACTTTGGCGGGTCTAGCGGGAGAGGCCGCCTTAGGCTGGGGGAAGGCTCGCTGTCTGCGGCACTTGATCGATCGCGCCAGACGCCCGCGGTGGCCGCACTTTGGGGAAAGGCGCGTGCTTGGCGGGAGATGGCCACGCCATCGAGTTCAGCCCAAAGCGAGGCTTAGCGAGCAGGCGGGCGAGCAAACGAGTGAGCGAGAACCCCTTTGGTTCCATTCAATCTCGAAGCTGGTGCAGATTGCGCCGGGCCGCATTCGAGCTATCGCGCCCGATCCATATTCAAATAAGCCGCCAGCTCTCGCTAGATGAGGGCGCCCGGCCAGGTGAATAACCTGCAAACTTGCGTTGGCCTGATAAGAGCGAACCGAGCCAGACGAGGCAATCAGGCAAATGGATGCCGGGCACTTTGCTCACCGCTGACAGGCAACTTGAATTTGATCATTGCGCACCATTGTCGGCATTATCGAGCTGGAGGCAAAACTATTTCTGGCCTAAAAAGGCCAGCGTAATCACCTTCCATTTCCCTCCAACACGCCTCACCTGGCCTCTCCATTTGCGCTAGCCTGGATTCCGCTCTTGCCTGCCAATAAGACTCTGTTTTGGCCAAACTCTCAAGTGGAATCGGCAATCTGGGTGAGAAGCGCGCTAGTAATGAAGTTTAAATGCGCGCAACATGATGGTCACTCGCAATCATTATGACTAGCTTGCCTCGTCGATTGGACCACCGGGAGTTGGCTGGCTCAGATGCGTTAGTTTGCATTCTAACTTATACATATACAGCTCCAATGGGCTTGCAAACCTCTTTGTGCGAACGCAAAATTCAACGCAGCAAATTCAGCTTAGGTCGCAAATGGAGCTAGGCGCCGCCCGGCTCCACTGTACCTCAAGGCGGCACTTTGGGCGGCGAAATGGTCGAGATTTCTCCTCGAACCGCCGAAGTAGGAGGAAGTCTCACGCTACCCAATGCAGTTCTGCCAGCTTGAGTGCTAGCGACGACGACGACGACAACAACAACAACAACAACAAATACATGACCATCAGCGCCAACCAATGCGCCGACTTCTGTGCGGCCTCCTCGAGAGCATTTCCAATTACTGGCCAGCAGGAGCTCGGTTTGCTTGAACCCATTGGGTTCGCGCAAGCTCTTGGATGGTTCGTGTTATCGTAGCCGCGCTTTAGTGGAGAAAAAGAGCAATCCTTTGGGGGGCGCCACTAGCTTTGCCATTGGCGCCAATTTCAAACTTTCCATCAATAATATTGGCGATCCCAGAGGTCGAGCAAGCGAGCTCACTGGTCTCAACTGTTGGCCAGTTGCGGCTGATATCCCTACAAATTTGGAGAGTTTGGAGGCTCAATTTAGCTTCCAGGAATGTTGGCCGGCTGGCTTTGCGCCCGCTGCAACTGGACGCACTAACCCACTTCTCTAGCCACGCTGGCTAAGCCGACCAAGTGAACGTGGCGGCGCTCGGTTACCTGGCTTGAGGAAGGATCCGATGATTGATTAGCCACAATGCTGGCAGGAACATTTTCGCTCCCCCCAAACCGGAGCTACCTGAACACTGGCCCCGCCGGCCGCCCATTAGTTCAGCGCCGCGCATCTAGGTCAACTCGGTTGCGCAATTATGTGGCCAGAATTTTCGCGCCTCCTGCTGTTGTCATTTAACTTATACTAATTGAATTACCTTGGCCGCAGAAGCTTGGCTTCGTGCCGCAGACAGATAGTGATTGAGAGGGAACGAGCGCCGCCGCCCCCTTCACTCTGCCCCAGGCTGATTTCTAAAATCCCTCGTTTACCAGCTTGCTCACGTTTTCATTCGCACATAATTTGCCATCTCCTCTCTCTCTCTCTCTCTCTCTCTCTCGCTCGCTCCTTATGGAGAGCAAGGGGCTCCAAATCTAAGCCATTGGCACGCACAAAAGGCTTGGCCTGGTCCACTCAACACGGCGCAAAGTTTGCCTTGGTTGGTCGCCGCCGCCGCAGCAGCAGCAGCAACTGGCTGCGGCCATATTTCATCTGAACGTCCGAGACCTTTGGACGCAAGTTGACACGTTCCCGCCGCCAAGACTGCTCGCCGTGTTCGGTTTTATTGTCGAGCCGCGCAACTGACTGAGATGTCGAGCGAGAACAGGAGGGGGGCGCACTTGCGGCAATGCGCGCTCCTCTTGCTTCGAGCGGGAGCAGGAAGTCGACTGGGGCCAAGTGCGCGAGTGATAATAATCAGATTGACACCTTGGGCGCCGGCAGCCATTGTTGTCGCCGCCACAGCCGCCGCCGCCGCCAGCTAGCACTCGACGAGTCAAGGGTTGGGCCGCGAAGGAAGTGGCCCTATTTGGTTGAGCACACTAAACTGGCGCTCGCATGGCAGGCAATTTGCATCCGACAAACTCAATCCAATTGGGCGGGGGCGAGTCCGAGCCTGGTGGGTCAGCGCCCCATTCTTGGGCTCCTGCCGGACACCGTGAGCCGGCTAAACTCCCGACAAGTTGCCAGCTCACAGGCCAAAACCATCAGCACGATCCACCCAACTTGGCCGCCAAGCTCTCAAATTGAGCCGCCCATCCTCTCAACTCGGCTCAGGCCCACTAAACTCGAGCTCCC
>Ga0209372_1000682_pt1 | contig 10772 bp, 9 predicted proteins | sample AgamicAtPe_FD_187170 | JGI IMG/M metagenome (GOLD analysis project Ga0209372, IMG submission 187170) | Agave microbial communities from Guanajuato, Mexico - At.P.e (SPAdes) (version 2) | ecosystem: Host-associated > Plants > Phyllosphere > Phylloplane/Leaf | place: Guanajuato, Mexico | collected... | reverse complement strand
GAACAGAAATAAACACTATACTACACTGGCTAGCACCGCGACCTGGCGGGAACATTTCAGCGCTTCGGTTGACAATGCTCGGCCTACCCAGGTCAAGGCTCGTTGCTGATCAAAACTAAGCACGTGATGCACCACAGGAACGACACGCCCCTGTTCCCTGCTGCCGCCCATTCTATCCGAACGCGGCCAGCAATTTCGGGCTGCGTACTCGCCGCAAGCGAGCAAAATATTGGACAAGCCGTACTGAAAGAATCCATGAGAATGAGTACCGATTTCGGAAAGATCACTAATTCCATTTCAACCAAAACTAATTCCTTTCATCTTACGCTCATTGAATAGAGCTAGGATCGAAATCTATGAGAGATGGTACTTTTCGACACCCGATATATATTTATACATCCATAAACCGTGCAGCATTTCAAATAAAATCTAGAGGCGAATGTGCGACATATTGAGGCGTTTGGCTTCGCCTGCCTTGACAAAGCAACAATATTTATCTAGTTTAAACGAGTTTAGCCGACTCTGTCGGGCCAAAAGGAAGGAGGAACTATTTCAGATAATTGATCAACCGTCTTCGCCGGCAGCGGCTGCCTCAAGTGCCAACAGTAGCCGTCCCGTTGACGCTAAACCAACGGCCGGTTCTACCTTACACCAATTCCATGGCCAAGAAAATGCTGATGGGACGTCAAAGCAGGAGAGGAGGGAGACACCGGTGTTTGATACAACCGATGGGGCGCCAAATCCCCTCTTGGACAGGGTGCCTAGCTTGGATCATCCGTTAACATTGAAAACCAAATCGTCGGCGAGCAATGTGACCCAGAGTTGTTGCCTAGTGTTTAAGCTCAACAGGGTTGACGAAAATGACATCTTTACCATGGACGACGTCTTTCGTTGGTGAGTTTTATTTATATTTATTTAATCTGACATTTAGTCTATCCGCCACCCATCTAACCTTCTAAACACATCAACAGCCTCATGGACGCCCTATTTCACGACGCGGCAGAAGTTAGAGCGGCCGCATTGCGTGCAATAAGATACCTGCTCAAAGACGAAACGTCCGTCAAGTCATTGTTGAGAGTTAACCTTCCCATATTTATTGTACGTTCTATCGATATAGTATTAGAGAATCGAACCGAACGAATACAAGCACTACGTCTAGTCCGCAAATTTCTATCAATCTCGCCTCATCTATTTCCATCTGCATTTACTCGCTCACTGATTGCAATCGCTCAAGATGGCCAGGTAGAGCACGATACGCTTACGCGAGCTTGTTGGGCCCTACTGGCCGAACTCTCAATCATGAGCCCAATCTCGTCTACCAGAGAAACACAAAATTGTGCGTTCAATGCCATCATGGATGCAGCTTTAGCCGGTAATCAGCCTCACGGTATGTGTGAGAGTCTCATATCAACACTATTATACATGCTAAATTGGCCAAGATATAGATGCTTGATACGTGGCGACTTAGATCTGCAAATTTTTGTTGCACCTTTCACAGAACCTCATTATACAGCCCCTGTTTCAAAGAAACATAGGTTCAACCAGAACACCAAATTTGATGTTGATCCTTACGATCAACGAGAAAGCAAATTTACTGCAGCCAAGATTACCTTGATCTCAATATTGCGCTCATGGCAAGGTTTGATATATTTGTGCGAGCCTCAATCAAGCGAATGCAATCTAGTATCCAACAGTTGTTTAAAGTCGCTAATCAATATGTTATATTTACCTTATAATGACGTCAGAAGGCGACTGATAGATCTTATTTTTGAATTGTTATACTTGCCTCTACCGGATTCAACTTCAGACTTCGAAACTGGTTTGAAATTTTTAGAAAAGCATCAGTTATCTAAAGACAGCTGGAAGATACATGACGCTTTTGTTGTTGACGAAGCCAAGGCTATATTGCGACCATTGAGGAGTAGATCTAGAATGAACTTGGTGAGCGATTATATGGCATTGTTATTGGTTGCTTTATTTCACTGTAACGTTGTTGATGCCCTAAGTGAGGTTATTGTTACACCATCCAATCAAGAGAATTCGATTAGAGCAACAATATTGTTGTATCAGCTCCTATCGCTATCATATCAATACTTGCCTACTGATTCATTTAGTCAGTACTTGACACTATCAACACTCATCGCTCACGCAACATCAAAAGTTGATGATAGTAGAGATCTAGCTAACGCGGCCTTGATCAATCTAGGCCGAGTTCATCCGTTAAAGAAATCGTCCAACAACACTAGCTATACGAATACTAAATGCAGCTTGTTCTTAGGTCAAATTTTGGAATTTTGTTGCCCTAATATGCCGATGCCCAGCGACGGAGTTCCAAATATGAAAAGCACACCAACCTACGGATTATCAGCGGCATCAACCGTTAACGGTTTGTCGACATTGGCCAGCATTCAAGCAAACCATAGTTCTCCGTCCTCTTCAACATCAACTTTAGTTTATGTCAGAGCCTCTTCAAGATCTCCCTCAATTTCGTCCAAATCGCCATCTATTCTCTCGAGATCACCGTCAGTCGCAACAGCTGCATCATTGCTCACCCTATTCTCATTTCCTTCGGCATCAAAGTCAAATTTGAGGACAATAATTGAACAAGATTGGCAAGCATGGGATTGGGAGCATATCAATTTTATTCTAACTCGTCCATGTGATGCGATGAAGAGATTGTCCGGCCAACACTATAGAGCGTTCATCAGGAGACTCGTGCACTTTTTCAAACCGTCCTCCAATCAATACTCCTCAATCGATATCAACAACGAGCACTACAGACAATTATGTGAAACAGGTTGCAATATGGTTGACTTTTTAATCGATAGCTCCGAGCCCAAGGCCACAGAACTTTTAAAAGAGCTTCTTCATGACATATCAAGCTCGATGCACGACTCTGAACATCACAACACTAACACAGCGAGCAGTTATAATGTAAACACTAGCAACTCCGGAAATAATACTAACCTAGGTAATATCAACACAACTGGGGGTCTTGGTTCTTTAACGCCGGAACTGACACAATCCGAAATCAATATCCTAAGCTCATCAAAGTTGATTACAACGATGAGCAGTACTTACTTTTTATTTATTGGCCGCCTATCAAGTACAGTCAACGGCTTTCAGATGCTGGAGAAATCATCCATCATGAAACTTATTGACAATCTCACACGGACTTCAATGTTGGCTACCTCACCTGCTGAGGTCTATGTACGATTGATTATCTCATGCTTTGACTACACCAAAGAGTTCAACGGCTCGAGGAAAATATTAGAGAAATTCCTGTTCAATCATCCAGAAGAGAGTGTGCGCATTTATGCCACGAATTTCTTACGTGTCCTGCTACGTGCCAACATGTTGGATTTCTCATCTTGGGCCATCGATTTGCTTGTTAAGCAACTTGATAGTCCGTTGCGAGTGGTGCACTATGCAGCTGCTGATATACTGGATGAAGCTTGCGATCATGATGAGAATCTCGAAGGTTTGATTAGTCTGAGACGGATAGTTGATTCTAAGAACGACCCGAAGAACGTCTTGGATATACTGAGATCGACCGGAGATGCTGGTATACTTCTCCTGTGCCGTTACCCCTCCTCACCAAATGGATTGAGATATCTTATTGAGACTCCCAGACAACGGCTTTCTTGTCCATTGGACTCAGTTTTCGGTCCTCAACTATCTCATGGTAGAAACTTGAACGGTTCTCGTGAGGCCTCTGATAGTGGAAACGAGGAGTCTATTGCAGCTCGACGCGAGTCGATCATGAAAGTGGAGAGCGAATTTGATGCAGAGCTCACTAGATGGCAACGCATATACAACTATCGTTATGTTAAATTGGTTGAAGATGTTCTCAATAACTCGCTGACATACCACCAGAAAGGCGAAGATGGTAAATACGGTCGGCGCATAGACAGGATAAATCCACTTGCAAAAAATTCGCATCTTCCGCCTCATCTATATGGACAATTGGCCCTGAATCCTGATGGCATCGAGATTATACTATCAAGGAAATTGATGGAACCAATATACAAACTAATTAAGAATCCACCACCAGATCTCGATTGTTCTGAGGTGTCTGTGCTCAAGTTCAAGGCCTCTCTGTGGATTATAGGTCATGTTGGTTCGAGCGAATCTGGTTACCAAATCTTGGAGAATTCTCGTGAGATAGTGCGCTTGATTACTGAGGTAGCGAGAACCGCATCTGTTTTATCACTAAGAGGAACAGCTTTCTACGTGCTTGGCTTACTTGGTTCGACAGACGAAGGCAGTGAGGAGATGAAGGAACATGGGTGGATTGTTCAAAAAGATAGCAAAGTTGCTCTGCCTCTAGATCTGGACCTCATTTTGACAAAGCCCCAGGATGAATCGGACTCCCTCTCTGGGCAAATTGAGCCCGATATGCAGGGCATGTGCGAGTCGTCAGGTAGAAATAGTAGGATCGGTGAGGGGAAAAGTTGTTATACCCCTCCTATAGGTAAACCCGTCATTGATGAAACATCGCAATCACTCGGTGGCAGGCCACTCGATAAGCCCAAGTCTTCGAAACTAGGATCGCTTAGTAACCTATTTACGCCTACAAATGCTTGCACCTCATCACCTTCTCAGCCACCAAGTGCATCAACTACTCCATCAAGGCCAAACAAATTGACAAACAGGATGTCATCTAGCGACCTGTTGTCGCTTTCAACGGCCAACTTGCACCCCATTCTGAGAGAAACATACTCGCTCAGTCAAATAGAACAGATTCGTCGTGATATACTGAAGTACGCAACCAATTTGAGTGGCTCAGTCGCGTCACGACCAGCTGAGAATAGTTTATTGAATCTGAAGCGAAAATTTGGCTTAGTGTTCCAGTATGACCTCATATTGTACTCCGAGGTTTGTCATCAATTAGCGAAGTACAACTTCCGTCTCCATGCTCGGCGTTTTCTCCAAGAGTTGTTCCTCGATATAAATGCTCACTAGCAACCGATCGCTCTCGAGTCAACAATAAAAGTACAACAAAAAGCTCTCGACTTATTTAACACTGTTAATTGGACAAAACGTATTCATATATTTATTTATATCTTTTCGTTTGGGATTTGGTTGAGATTATTTACTAGCTATGGGTAACTGCTTAGGCTTCTTCTTTGACTTTTTAGGTTTGCTAGATCTGCTTTTGGTTTTACAGAGAGGGCAAATGGGCGCGTTCCTATGTATTGCCTGATGACAGGACAGGCATTCTTTCATAGGAGGTGGCTGTTGGAGATGGAAGTGTCTCTGCTGCGAGAGTTGCAACTGCTGTTGCTGTTGTTGTTGTTGTTGTTGCTGAGTAACAAGAGAAGCGCCCTTGACCTGGTCCTGGGTGGGCGGGTGTAGGTGCGTCTGGTAATGATTATTGGTGAGGTGATGCTGTGGTTGCAAGTGAAGCTGTTGTTGCTGTTGCTGTTGGTGCTGTTGTTGTTGTTGATGCTGCTGCTGCTGCTGCTGCAGTTGGTGTTGCTGTTGCTGGTGCAACTGTTGCTGCTGAAGGTGCTGCTGGAGTTGCAACTGCTGTGCGAAATGGTGGTGGTAAGCTTGAGGCAATTGGTGTTGATGGTGCTGTTGTTGTTGCTGCTGCTGTTGCTGCTGATGCTGGAGCAGCATGCAAGCCATGAAGTATTGAATGAAATTGTTTGGCGAATCTAGGGTCAGTGGGCCAAGGAGCTGATTTGGCTGGCCCATGATTTGCGCTAGCTGGTCCCCGTCTACAGGATTGGCCGTCGATTGTTCAGCTGCCGTCTGTTGTTTGATGGGCGAGGAGAGTATTTGTTCGATACTGAATGGCAAGGAGGAGCTTGCTCGCTGCCCATGATGATGGGCTGTTTTTCCTGTTGGCGAGGATGGCGAGCTCATGGTTTTTGTTGAGACTGTTTTCTGATTAAGCGAGAGGGGAGATCTTGTTTGCTGGCGCTGGATGCCGAGAGTGTTTGGTGCGAGTATTGGCAAGTTCGGTGCGTGTGTGTATTTACGTTTTGTGGGGCAAGTGCTCGCGGCCGGCGCCTACAGACGAGTGATAGGTCTGCACGCAACAGGGACGCCAGTGCGAGCGCACAAGCAGAGGCGCGAGTTTGAATGTGAGCGCTGGTCCTGTGCGCATGCTCGCGCGCGCTAGTCGGCCGCCGACTGGTGCCGCCAGATGAACTCCGCAAGCGCGTTTGCTCGCTAGTTGGCTCGCGCGTACGCACGCACTCGCACTGGTACAGTAGGCGCAGGGACAACGATCAGTGGCTCGCCCGTCCAAGAGCGCGCTGGCCGGCCAGCGGAGTTTGAGGAGCTAACTCGAGTGGGGCAACTAGTGTTGGCCAGTGGCTTGGCGCTCACCGTGCGCAGTAAGCAGTGTGCATTGTGCATTGTGCAGTGCGCAGCGCGCAGTCCGTCTCTCGCCGCCCGTCGCCAGCCGCTCGCCGCTTGCAATCAACTTTCTCACACAATCATTGTTTTCTGAAAATTAACCAATGACACGCTCCAAGCGGCTTGTTGTCGTCGTTAGTGCAAACATGTCCGCCCTTGAAAGGTGAGCGCCGTGATTGGTGGATGTGAAATTGAGCCTCCGGTTAAAATTTGCCTGATTGGACAAATGATTGCCAATGATTGAGCAGCGGCGGCGGCGGCGGCGGCGGCGGCCAAGTGAGCGAGTTTGGGTGTGGCCGGCGCGAGTGGCTGCCTATAGGCTGGCGCAGAGCTGCGCCGGGCGGCCGCTCCCACTATAGTCGGCCTGCGCCAACCGAGACTGGGGGGCCGTAATTTGTCTCTTTGTTGGGGCAGCCGTGCGAGCGCCGTTAATTGTGCCCCCTTGCTGCTGCTGCTGCTGCTGCTACTCCCGCTGCTGGCGCTCATCGCGGCGGTCAGCGCGGCGACAAATGATGGCCGAGCGCCAGGTAGCTGGCCGGCCGGCTGGCTGGCTCGCTGGCCCACTGGTTGGCTTTGAGCGGCCAGCCAGCCAAGGGGCCTTCGGGCCGCTGACAGGCGAGACGGCGGGCAAGCTGCGCGCAGCATTAATTATTTGTTGATGTGCTCGAGTGGGGCGGCCAAACCACAAGCAGTCGGCGGGTTCAAAATGACTCCGCCACGTGAAAGGCGAGCGCAAACTCCGCTCAGCCGGCCGGCGGCGGCGGCGGCGCCAGCGGTTGTCTTAATTTGCATTCCGCCCGCGAGTGGCGCCCGCCGCTTCCGGCGCGCGACTTGAGCCGGAAGTGGCGGCCAACTCTCTCCGCTCGGCGCGGGCAGACTCTTGCAGGGGGCCCACCGCTCGCACCCTTTCGCTCGGGCCCAATGTGTCTCCACGCGCTCGTGCGCCCGATCATCTCGTTAATATTCAAATAATAACACTTTTGCGTTACGTTACTTCACTCTCAACTCCGCTTTAGGTGCGCCAAGAACAACATCTGCCGGTTCGAGTGGCGGCAAATGGCGCGCGCGCAAGTGGATGCTCGAGGCCAACTGAAGCGAACTAGAGTTTGTGTTGTTACTTCGAGCCGCCTGCTTTGGCTCGAACTCTGGCTCGAGTGAACAATTGGCGCGCCAACAATCGCTCGAAATGTTGCCCGCTTCCGGGAGGCAAATGCAACACTTAAATTTAAAGTCAATCGATCGCTTCCGGGCGCGACGATTGATGGTTGGCCGGGGCGAGCGCGCCTTTGGAGGAGCCCGCGCGTCTCGCTCGCCGGCCGCCCGCTTCACTCGAGCGCTCCACCTGCGCGGCCGCCGCCCGAGCCTCGAACTCGGCCCGCCCGGCCATGCTGACTGTCAACCCTTTGTGCACTTGTCGTTTGCAAGGCCGCCGCCGCCGCCGCCGCCGACTGAAGCGCGAAAATGGTAGCCAGCGGGCGAGGATTCCTGGAAATCGCGTTTGCGGAGAGTCGGAATTCGGCCTAATGATGTTGGACTCAAGTCGAGCGCACTGAGCGCGAGAGCGCCAAAGGGTCAAGCGCATGCCGCCGCCGCCGCCTGACCCCTCTGCGGCTCGCGGCCCGTTTGCCCCGCCGGCCAGTTCACCTGAACTCCGCCCGTCGAGCGCACGTTGGCCGGCGGAGTTGTGCGCGCGAAACTTGTTGCCAGCCCGCTCAATTTGCCTAATGGAAAGTGCCGGCCGGCTGGCCGCTCGGCTGGCTTGCTGCGCGGCCGGCTGGCCAGCTTGACCGGCCCGTCGGGCGCCCATTAGGGTTGGCGTTTGATTTGCGTGCACAAAAGTTGCGTTTGCGCGCAACTCAAGACTGACAAGTGTGGCAGTTTCAGTTGAAGTCGCACTTGCCTCTGCAGTTTGAGTTTGAGTCGCAGTAGGAGTTGGAGTTGAAGTTGGAGTTGAATCTGCACTTCCACTCCCGATTCCACTTTCCCTTCCGCTTCCCCCTCGCCGCCCAAAGTGAGCGGCCAATTTTTGCTACATAAACAAAACCATCCGAATGGGCGCCACTTCCGCCGCCGCCGCCGCCGCCGCCGCCGCGAGCTCTTCCAATTAGATTAAATGGAAACTCGGCCGGCGCCGATTGACTTTGTTGGCCGGCCGGCTTTGTCTGCGCAACGAGGGGGCCAATTTGGGGCCGGCGCGACTGCGGCCAGCCTGCTCCAAATTCATGGCGCATTCACGGCGACATTGGCACTCAAGTCAATGAATGCCGCTGTTGTTGTTGCTGTTGTTGTTTCAATTTTAAACGCTTGTCCGCCGCTCGCGCAACGGACAAGTGCGGAGAGCGGAAATGGGGAGCGGAACGAGCTGGCTGAAATTGGGCGCCACAATATGAGCGCGCGATAAACACGCAATAATCATCGACTTTGTGCGGCGGCAGCGGCGGCCGGCTTAATGGGAGCAGCGAGCGCCAGATTGCGCCCAAACGGCTCCCCCGAGTGCGCTCGAGCTTCGGGCTGAGTGGCGTATGGGGGGCGGCGGACGGGGACGGGGACAGGGACGGGCCACACTTGTCTTGATTAGCCGCTTGGCCCTCGGAGGCCGCCTTTCTGGGGGCGCGAGGCTGGCGCGCGCCCGGCGCAGTGGATTGTGCGCCGGCCGGCCGGCGCCACTTAGGCGCTCCGGCCGAGACAGTCAATCTGGGCTCGCGCATTACACGCTCGTTAAAGTTTGCCCCAATGCTCGCCCACTTGTTCGCCCCAGAAGGCTCCAGCGAGCGGCTCCTCCTCCGCGCCAAGCCCAGCCCAGCCCAGCCCAGTCCAGCCAAAGGCGACTAAAAATAACCATCCCCGCCAACAATGGCAGCGCCAGTGACAATAAAACTAAGGCGAAACGGGCAAATTGGAGCAAATAGTCTCCGCGAGCGCGATAATGATAACATCAATAATCAGTTTGAAGGTCCGATTTTAAAGCGGCCGGCGGAACAAGTTTGGCGGGCGCACTAAAAGCGTTTCGCTGCCGCTGAGCCGGCAACTGGAGCCGAGTTCGCGCGAAACAATAAAACGATGGCCGCTCTCGTTGGCGCGTGAAATGGAACCCTCCCATTGGCGGCGCTGAATGCTCGGCCGCTGGCTCCAAGCTGGGCGAGGGATGCAGGCAGCGTGAAATGCTTACAAGTGTTAACTTTGTTTCAAACTCGAGCGCTTTGGCTGCCAAGCGAGCGAGCGAGTGCAAAGTGCAACCAGCTGCCCGCCAATCGGCCGCGAATAATTGGAACTCGCTGGCTCCATCGGCCCCAAGTGGCGACTGCTCGGCGCTAGTGCAACGCAAGCAAGGCGGCCAAAGCGATGACACAAAGCCCATGTTTTGACTGCGCGAGACAAATGGGCGCCCAACGCTTAGCTCGCGGGGCCCCATTTGCGGGCGCCCGCCGCGTTTGCGGCCGCCAAGATGGATGGTTTGGATTAGGGCGCCCAGTCGGCGGGCCACCGGCGCCGCCGTCTGCAAGCACCGCGAGCGCCATTTTACATAATCAATAATCTGTTGAATGCTCACTGGGCAGAAATCATTTATCTCCGCCGATTGGCTCCAGGCTTGAAGCTGGGCCGCCGCCGGCGCCTATAGAGATGGGCCGAGACTTTCCGCCCAGTTGGCCGCGCGCTCTGCCCCAGAAAGGTTATTAAATTCTGCCCAAGCTCGGGCTTGGCTGCCCATTTTTCCGCCAGTTGCCCTCTCCCTCGCTCGCCTCCCCCCGAGCGCCCACTTGAGCGGCCGCGCGGCAGTAATAGTGTTTGAATACTTTGCTTCTCCCTAAACCCAAACTCGCGCTCCTCCCCCTGAGCTTGTAAGTTAGACTGCGCAGTTGACAGTTGCAAATGGCGCCTTGCTTTGCGCTGCCCCTGCCGCTGCCGCTGCCACTGCCACTGCCACTGCCACTGGCCGGCGTCAAAATGACAACAAAATTTCTTATCAATTTTCTTGTTGAACTAACATCAACAGCCGGCCGGATTGAGCGCGCGCGATTTGAACACTCCGCCAAAACTGCAACAACAACCACTCTTCCTCGCTCTGGCTTTAAATTGAAATTTCTCATCCGATTTGCGGCCGCCAATTGTTGTAAGCGCATCGCCTGAGAGCGCTCGGCCAGCGCCGGGTTCATTGCATTCAATGGGCCCGCTCTGGCCGCTTGGGGATAATGGTTTGCGGGCAAAGCCGCGCAAACCGCTCAAACCAACAATACGTAAACCGCAACTCGGTAGCCGCCGATCTCTTGGTGGTCGTTTGCCCGGCCGGCTGGCATTTCCACTAGTTTGGATAATGTGACAAAAACATGCTTCCAGCAGGTTAATTCATTTTAATGTTCATTCATTGATTTATATTCTGGCTCCCATTGTTGTTGTTGTTG
>Ga0209372_1000680_pt1 | contig 10805 bp, 13 predicted proteins | sample AgamicAtPe_FD_187170 | JGI IMG/M metagenome (GOLD analysis project Ga0209372, IMG submission 187170) | Agave microbial communities from Guanajuato, Mexico - At.P.e (SPAdes) (version 2) | ecosystem: Host-associated > Plants > Phyllosphere > Phylloplane/Leaf | place: Guanajuato, Mexico | collected... | reverse complement strand
TTAATAGATAGGCAAGGTTGTTGTTCCGACGGATAACTCTCTTATAAAGTTCATTAATATCCGAAGTCACTACTTTATCCCCAGACCTATAAACAATGGGTCTCAATTCGGGAGGAAGAACCGGTAAATTGTACATACGAATGTCAATCTTCATTTTTGTATATTAATACACTGGTAGGGGTCGATCAGGCAAATCCCAAAGCTGACCCCCGAACTGCTGCCGGACTGCTCTACTGATCTTCTCTCTCTTCAGACTCACTGAACCTTCTCAAAGACTCCTTTTGCACTGAGAACATCAGAAAATAAGAAATCCTTCTCACAAGAAGGCAAACCTTGTACGTTGATCGAATCTTCTTTCGCATCCAGAAGAGAGGCAGTGGGCTATTCGAGAGAGTGGTTCAGGTGACTACCGGAGTCATTGATTAAGCAGGTCAGATGGGCTTAGTAGGGCTCGAACCTACAATATCACCGTTATGAGCGGTACGTTTCAACCAATTAAACTATAAGCCCAATCGGATCTCTACATGCCGGGAAGAGCGGACAGAAAGAGGAGACCTTTGCTCTATCTCCTTCTTCCTCTTCCCGGGGCCCCGGAGTTTGGCAAGCCCTATTAAAGAAGCTAAGTGACTTTCGTCACTCAAGTAGTGAGTTTGAGAGTGACCGTTAGGGCGACCACTTGTACTTCTAGGCCTTGGCGACCTATAGTCTTGTTACGCAACACAGCTTCACTCGATTCAGTAAATCAATAGTTCAAACCAGCCCACTAATAGCTTAGATAGTGGCCCTTCCACTTTGGTATAGTTGACCCTACCTATTGACTCAAGGTAAGACCTCTGACTCAAGGTTCATAGGAAGGGGGAACCCAGACGTAGTGGGATGTAGGCTTCAGTTGTTTTGGTACTTTTTCACTACCTACGTCTTATTATTTATTTTGTAACCGGCTTTTCACCGGCAGGTCAGTAGGCCTTTTAGAAGGCGAACAAACGAAAGTTCTCCGCGGGCGCTATCTTGTTCGCTTTTGTCAACTGAAGTCGCGCGTAGCGCCAACTAACTGATAGCTGATAGAGCGCGGAGCCCCGAGTCTAAGCGAGCAGAGCCATTTCTTTCTACTGTCGTCAAAAGACAAAAAAAGTACTAAAGGCGAAGGGCATTCTGTTGTACAGCTACTTTGGTTTTGGTATAGTTACAAAGGTAACCGGTAGGTGACTGTTGAATCGGCAGTAGTTACGAAAGGGGGAAATAGCTCAGTTGGTTAGAGTGCTGGTCTGTCACGCCAGAAGTCGCGGGTTCGAACCCCGTTTTCCCCGCACGATCTTCCTCTTCCTGCCCGACTCATTTTGTCTTCACTGGAAGCTGCTGATCCCAGCGTAGCATTCAAGACAATTGTTCCTTCTTCGGTCTCCCTCCACCCCCTTCGTTTGTTGTGGGTCGCGTCTCACCGCAGGCACTTAATGAATGAGTGAAGATCTTCCTTCCCCCCTTGTGTCTTACCAAGGACGGAGTTCCCACTTGTGGCGAAAAATAAGTATACCATCCCACCCGGCCTCCCCCGGGGGGGTTAAGGTTCCTCTCGGAGACTGCCAGTCTACAAGAAGCTGGCAGAGCTTTAGCCATTGGACCACATCCATCCATCCTCCTACCTAAACAGTGACGCCTTTTCTTGTTCGTTCTTCGCGCTAGTGGAGACAAATTCCTTCCGGCTAATGAAGATACTACCCCAGTCTTCCCATTCATTCCCGGTGGATCCTTCTTATCCCTTTTCATTGAACGAACCAAGTTCACCTATACGAGAGTGAGGAATAGAAATCCTACAATCAACTTCCCACTTTTGATGTCCCGTTTGACGATTCTGCTGCGTCTTTAGAAAAGAAAAAGGAGAAGGACAGGGGTCGCTAGTCAGAAAAGCTATAACTATCAATTCGAATTCAGAATGAATCAAATCTCCCCAAGTAGGATTCGAACCTACGACCAGTCAGTTAACAGCCGACCGCTCTACCACTGAGCTACTGAGGAAGAACGGACTTAAGGAAGCTGACTCTCGTTCTTTGGACCAACCAACCGAAAAGAAAAAAAGTTCGTCACTTTTTATCTTTCACATACACCGGGAGAAAGGGTGACGATAGCAATCCCCTTTGCCTCCCCGGCCGGGGAGCCTCCAGGACAGGACAAGGGGGGCGGCGGTCAACCATCAACTCTCGATATGCATATTGATCAATCGATCTCCGCGTCCTGCCAGTTCGCTAAGTAGACTCACTCTACCGAGGGGCAACTAAGGTTGGTTCCTGCCAATTCCCTTGCTGATCAGCAAGGGAATTGGCAAGTATGAGAGAGGACTCTCTCTCTGTCTCTCCGAGTTTCAACTACTAAGTGATGAGAAGTTATTCAGCTATTCTAAATGTAAATAGATTCCGATCAAGCAAGCAGGAGAAGGTGGTCCTTTCATCTCTCTGTCTGCTCCATGCTCTATAGCCTAAGGATCATGAGCAGGTTTAATGCTATAAAAAAGGAGATCTGCCTAATCATTTCGGTAGATGAAGTAGTGGGAGGTCACGAAGGAAGTAAGGGGGCGTGTTAAGTTGAGAATTTCTAACATTGTAGCATCCTTTTGACGGTTGGGCTTTGAGTTGAGTTCTTAAAAGAACTCTTAATATGAAAATACACATCATAAAATGACGCATCGAGCGAGACCATTCTGTTTCATTGTGAATGAAAGACGACCAACAACATCTACTCATATCCAGCTTCGTGTCATTTTTGAACACTGCGATCAGCAAGCAGCAAGCGGGGGAGAGTCAAGTCAAGTACAACACAGGACTGACGGGGTGGGGCGCGCCAAAGCAACCCGGGACCCCGGAGGGGTCACTACAAAAGCGCTGGCGCCTTCTTTTGAAGGTGAAAAACTACGCTTCAAATAAAGCTAAGAAAAAGAAAAGGGCTGCGCTAATGGCAAGGAGCAAGAAAAGGGCAGCTAGCTCGAAATCCGATAAATCGAATACCTCCTTTCAGTTATGAGAGAGAACTCCAAGGCAGGATAAAGACTGAGTTGGATTCAGCCGCGTGGGGAATGAAACAACATTAATGGAATGAGTTGAGGCCTCCTGCTCTTTTTGAGAGTCAGGGGCAAGCCCGGCCTAGCGCTTTAAAAAGGGCTGTCTGCATTACTGGAAAAAAAAGTAGTAAAATAAAAGTAGGGGCCACGTAGACTATTCTGAGGTGGTATGCTAAATCCATGATCAACTGATGTAGCTAGTGTGACTAAAGCTGCAGCTATTGGCTTGACTTTCCTTAATCTCCCACCCGATAAAGGAATTGAAAGACTACCCCGGGCCACGTAGACTATTCCCTTCCGCGGACATTCTTTTATAGTCTAGAAGGAAAGTAGCAAAGCCGAACGCAAATACACATGCAAATTGCGTCGACTACCTCATCACTGTCCAAAATGGGGGATACCGCTATTCATACATGGATGGACGAGGGACTCCGCTGACAACATCAGTAGATGACTTTTCTCTTTTCTCGCGGAATGCTATTAACGTTGGAAAAAACACAGCTCTCAAACTCACCCGGAGGGTGATAGGTAGAAGCATTAGTACCTAACGGAGCGGTATCTAACCGGGAGGTGATGTTCTTTTTATAAACAGGATGGAGCATGGCTTCCTTTCTTCTTAGATACATTTCATTCATTCCATTTCTCTATAGTTTACACTATAACATCTTGCTAATCCTGACAGATCTCGAAAAGGGTGGGGGCACTAGAACCAAATCTACATACACATCGAAACTTCCTATCTCAGCCAAGCTAGCACCTTCATCCCACCAATGCATTGTACGACTCTCCACCCTCCGCCTCGCCTTTTCCTCCCTCATTAAATCCAAATTTCCCGCAATGAAATTCGATTTCGTTCATGTCGGCGGTTGGCAAAACGGCCCTGAGATCCGGGACTGGTAAAACATGGGTGCCCCATTTTCTTTTCCGTGCTCCGCCTTAGTGACCTTAGGAAGGCGGGATGGATTGACTATAACTAACCAAAGCCAGTGAGTGGGATCTCATTGGTAGCCTCGCCTGGTCTCACTTCCCAAAAGCAGTCTTGATTGGTCATGTACCTTACATCGATATTGTACTGTGCCAAAAGGTCCTATCTCAATCGATCTAGAAAGAAGAACTCGCAAGCTTCATCAAAGATGGGAAGGAGTAGAACTAAATGGAAAGTCGAGCCTGCCTCTCTTGACTATGTTACACTTGCGGAGACAGCCACTTTTTAAATACCTCAAGTGGAACCAGAAGCTTCTCTTCCCTTGTTGGCTTGGCTTACAAAAGCGGGTATAGTAAGATGCACAGAAGTATACCTTTTGACTTTGATTCCTAAATGTGTGACTGATACCAATCCCTATGTTGTACACTCTTCCACTAACTAGAGTGAACCATGCCTGAAGTAGAATGAACCAATTACAAATGTTCATAGTGGTCTAATAATCCCTTACCGTGAAGGTTCCTAGTGTTAGTGTGCTCTGATACCAGTTGTTGGGTAATTGAAGGAAGCAAAACAATAGGAAACAACAAAACTATGAGAGGAGCAAAGCTTTGTTTCAACTACATCTCATAATCTTATACAAAACTTGTTGATACAAGCTTACATCTGGTCCTAACCATTGGACACCGAGAGGTACTGTAAGTGGAATAGGAAGATTCAACGACTAGTGGTAGAAAGCAACCATAGTACTACTAGTGGTAGAAAGCTTACTTACTACTATTTATCTTCACTTGTGTTGCATGGGCATAATATAATCTAACTATTTCTTTTTTAAGAAAGGGCCCTGTTCAACAACTAGACATATTGTAATAACCTACTCTTTATTCTAAGAATGTAGCATACCTAAGAAATGATTTATCTAACGTCCGTTGTGAAATAAAGAAATGCGCAGATCGCTTCTTCTACCCTTCCTGTGAATGAATTGGATAAAAGCCTTTATGTCCGAGAGTGAAAGGTGCTCCAGCTTGCTTGGTGAACACTGACTTACTGAAGACCGGAATGGACCAATGTGACATTGACTCAAGAAGGTAGACAAAAAGGCCAACTATAGAAAAGCCAAGCTGACTGAATGAAATACCGCTGTTCACTCTGACTCCGGTTCGGTACCTACTCTATATCTGAAGATTGACCACAGCGTAATGCCTTACCGCTTTACACCTTGCTTTGAGTTCGATCCGCCTATTCACTGAATAGACTAAGTCAATCTCAAAACCCTTATTATGTAAATCTAAACTGAGGTTTTTCCTATCTAGCCTAGCTCCATAATGGAGAGAATGCCCTTACTTGGAATCTCAAGCATTCTTCTTCACTTGCAAACTTGCATCAAGATCAAAGAGCTTATTCGATGCCATCTTCATTACTTCCCTAAGAAAGAGGTTAAGACGTCACAGAAGCAGGAGGTGGGATCATCTTTTCCTTCTTGTCGGAAATAGCGCAGCATTGAATCACGCTTCTTTGAGCGAAAGGGCACCGGGCGCTAAAAAAAAACATTCTATATGATATCGAAAGCGTGTTCACAACAAACTATGAATTCTATCTTCGCTGTCCAACTATGAATTCTGTTCCCACCGGATAAACTGATCACAGTTGAACTGAAGGAATCGGTACAACTAGGCACTAGCAACTAGTAATTAGATTCAATTATAACTGCAACGCTCCGCCCCATAGCATAAATGCTAAGAAACTTCTTGACCTTAGAGCATAAAAGTGATTTCATTTCCTTCACATATTCAAGTGAATTAGGGGCATTCATAAACTCTACTAGCCGTGTATGTATCCCAAGCCAAGCAAAATCGCCGACAAAGAAGCAAGGGATATTGAGCAGCGCGTTCAAACAAGCATAGGATTTAAATAAGCAAGGGATTGAGCTGAGAATATAAGGCTTCGTTCTCCTACTTTCACTATGGCTAACAATTGGCATAACCATTTTGTATTCCTCTATCTCTAGCAGCTCTTCCTATTAGTTCCGCGGGTAACTGTCGTCATCGAGGAGGGGAGGTAGCTTATTGACCTACTGTATAGGGTAGGAAGGCACAGTCCCAGAAAAAGGCTCAGGGGCGGGACAGTTTCAGTTGAAGATGAAGGAGCTGCAAGGACAGAAACTAAACGCAAAGTAGGAGTTACAGTTTCGGGTGCGGTAGTTGTAGTTGAAGAATAACAAATAGGGTACAGTAGTAACAGTTGTTCGATTTCTCTTCTTCTTCTGAACAATACCCTTCAGTGCTGATGAGAGTGGTAAAGAAAAGTCGACTTCCTATTCAGTTATGAAACTATGAGATCTGATCCCGTACTTGACTCGTAGGTTGGCAGATAGGCTAGTTCATTAAGTAAAACCTCTTTTTTGACTGCTTAACTATTTTCCATCCTAGCTAGTCTTTCCTACCTTACTTAACTGAATTGACTTGAGGTACGTACCTACTTCTCGCTATTGGGTTCTGTTCTTCCTGTCACTCTAGGCTTTCGAAAGGCCGCGGGCTTACTTTCAGATTCTCGGCTACGCTCCTCATATTCTTTCTTCTTATCCTCCACGTGCCTTGGCGTCAGGCTCCTCTACACGGTACCCATTTTTCAGAAAAGCCCCTAAGCTAAGTTCCAACACCTCCTTTACATACCCCCGGTGCACCCAGGCCTTGGAGAAGTAGATAGAATTTCAGTACCAGTCAGGAATCAATTAGTAATACGAGTCTAAGGAAATTCATTCTAAATTGAATTCATTCGTCCTCTAGAGAGGAGTAATAAGAAAGTGTTCGTTGTGTATAGTATATAGCAAGTCCGAAATGTCTATAACCATTCGAGAGTGAATTCTCTTGGATGGCAGATCATGTGAATCCCTGTTTCTATGCCTGTTGCGCAAGAAGACTCCCCTAACAGGAGTATCCGTAGTGCCCCAAGAAGAGTAGAAAGCTGCATCTAACATGAGTTTCTCTTTAGGCATTTGCTATCTCTCTATGATCAGTTAAGACCTTGATCTCTCTTAATCAGAATGATATAGTGGACCATAAAGTTCTAGGGACTGCATTTCCAATTGAACTGTTTGTCGTCTGTCCTCCTTTCTCTTTACTTCTTTCGTTTCATTACTACAAGACTACAAGAAGATTGAACTACCATTTCACTAGTAATCAAATCCTTTAGAGCTCTGAAGCCTCAAGTCAGTAGACAATGTTGGAAGCCCCCCTAGGACAATCCTACCTTCAGCTTGCTCTCCTACCCCGTATCCCCGTCCTAAGGTATACCTCTATTTGAGAGAAGTTCATCTCAGAGTCTGTCTAAATGCAGACATGTTCAATGCGTTCTTGCAGACCGCCTTACTTTTCGAATAGTCTACTCAGCAGGATTCGGGCTGAAAAGTAGCATATTTATGGCTATCCGGCGAGTGAATTGGCCACTCCACTTCATCATTGGCTGGCGGCAGACGCATGCGACTGTAGCGAGCGGAAATTACCAGTTGACTCGAACGAACGAGAACTAATACGCTTCAAGTGCCTGTGCCAATGCCTATAAAGAGAGAAATTCCGTGGATTTAGGTCAATACTGGGTCCAAGTAATTATAACTTTATACTTTAAGGATCCTTCATTCCTTAACTAAAGTCGAATCCAAGACTCTAGGCTTGATACTGGCCTATCGCCTGAACCCGATCAAACCAAGAAGAAATCATCTTTTATGAGGATTATCAACCAAACATTTCAGCTAATACTGTTTAGCGATTAAGATCCGCTCGAAAGCCAAATCGTTCCAAAGGCTCCGTTGCTAGGAAGCGCAGCCGTGGCACTTGCTGCAGTAGTTTTCTTGCTCCGTATAGCGTTAGTCACGCGCTAAAGTGGCACTTGTTTGGGCCAAAAGTCTTCGCCTTAACTCGAGTGAGTGAGTTGTTCCTAACCTCACTATTGGATAACTGCACTTATCAACTTCAACTGCGAGACCTATTGTTGAGTTCGCCTAGCAAAGAACTTCTCACTTCAGCTTATTGTCTTATTGTCGAGTAAACACTTCTGTTTATCTGCTTACCAAAGAAAAGACATCTCCCAATCCAAAAGCCAGGCCAGGTGAGTAGATGGAAATCGAGTACGCGCATTTCTCGCTCTGCCTTCCGGACTCAAGGAAAGATGGGTTTCCTACTAAACTAGTGTAGTGATGATGCGCCGGCTCGACCTGCTCTCTTATGTTCGGGCACATTATACTAGACTTTCATCCGATCCACTCAAAGGCCCATCTCATCTGCATTAGCATTTCCATATGAGAATGAGAGATCGCTTCTCCCATACGTGGATGCCGCCCCTTGGCCAGTTGCTTCTGGAAAACAGCTCTAGTTCCTCAAGCCAAGGACAAAAGCCGGAAACGGAGACATCCTCCCCTCTGGAAATTCACCTTTCTGTTCTGGAACAGAGACAACCTTCCCTCTGGAAACTAGACTAAAGTGCTGGGCTGCTAGGAAGGATCTATCTTTGGCCCATAGTACGAGAACCAGAGTAATCACCAGAAAAATGACAATCATTGGCCAATACCCAGTGCCCGAAAAGCCCGGCAAGAGATAGTTCCACTAAATACAGATTTCTAGAACTCATCCAGACCAGTAGTTCTGACGCAGGCCCTCGTAGCCATCACGGTTCTAGCTGCCCCTTACGAGGCAGGTGCTCCCGGGGTCAGGATATAGTCGTCTTACTGAACACCTTGGTGTGAATACACGATTACTAAACAATGGAAGATCGTAATCTCGTACTCTCTCTAAGCGCCTAAGTAGACGTTCTGTACATCATAGCTGGTTGACTGTAGTCTTAACAGGTTCATTCGGCAAATCCGGAAGAGTTGCCTATCAACCATGCTGTTTCCCAACCTGGATTCCAGCTATCGGGACTAGTTTCGTTTCAATACCAATATAAGAGTGGAAATACGCCGATCAAGAGAGATTGACCTTACCTAATAGGGCCGAGGGAGAGTGATTAATTCGTATAGTAAGATAGAAGCTGCGGCTATAGACAATGAAATGAATGACGGGTTATTTGCCATGATTCTCCGAAAAGGTCAGGGGACCAATATGGGTCCGCAGTAGTACCATGATTCCTTTTTGGAACGGTCGCGGACCCGGCAACCTAGCTGGCTAAAGTACGAGATTATGGGATGTTTCACTGAATTCGGTCATTCGTCAAGACAACTTTTCCGATTGGATTTCAGAAAAAGCTAATTCACTTAGTAAAGTCAGTCAAGTAGAAGTGTTTTCTTTTCTTTCGAACAAGAGATATGAGCGTTAGTTAAGATCGGCGCATTCTGACCTTTGCATTCCGGGTGGCAGGCACTATTGAAATCTGGAAATTGCTCCGTCGACAACCATCTTGAATTGACTTGACTATTTTACTACAATAGTGCCAGTGGTGCATCTATGACTATGACTTTCCGAGAATATCGATATGTTCGTACTTCCGGACTATAGGGATGGACTGCTTGTTCCGCTTGTTCATTCACTTGTTCAAGTGCCTGGGATTAGTACCTTACCTTAGGAATAAACAGTCCTAGTGGCACTAAAGGAATTGTTTCTAGAAGACTACTTGGATTTCCTACTGGCAGATTGTGAAGGTCCGTCCAGTCCAGTGACCGGGAAATGAAATATCGATCCGGATCAATAGTTGCTATCCATCCCTTCTCTTCTACAATCGTCGCTATGAGCTGCCCTTGCTTGGTATACGCCTGCATCTGGATTACCGTCAAGCCAACCTCTGAAACTCGCCTCAGAAACACGTAGAATAGAATCGTGCCGTGCCAGGATGGTTGTTGTAGTGCCAATGGAAGTTTCCTTTGAATGGGTCGGAGGTGATCCTGCTTGTTAGCTTGAGATGCCAGGTCTATCATTTGTGACCGCAACTCCTACTTGCACTAGCTCCTTAGACACCTCTTTCACGCAAGTGTTTCGTCTAGGAATCTACTAGGAATTCCGAAACAAGTTCAGAATCACCCGTTTCCGTTTCTTCCGTGTTCGTGCTGTGGAATTGACATAGAATAGAAACAAGTAGTCTACTAGGATGATGCAATGGCAACAAGCGTGGGCCCGGTCCTGAAAGATCAAACTTCTTTCTCATATTTCTACTTGCCATGTGATCGCTACTCAAGATAGAGTTCCTTGGAAAAACCAAGGCCGACAAACCTGAAGTCTCCCTTCTCTTTTCAGGAGCAGAGCTGAAAAAGATGGACAGTAACGATATGATAAGGCGAAGAAGCCCTAACCGTATCTTTAACTTCGACCAGGCGTCAAGCCAGTCGTCTTCAAGTTCAAGTAGTTCAACGGCGAATATCCGGGAACGCCGTATCTTTCAGTTTGACGAAGCTAGCCTGAACTCAACCGAGAGTTCCGTTAGAACAATAACGACGGAAGAATCTAATACAAGTAATGTGAATGAGATTCAAGGGGCGGGAACAACTGGAATTTATGAAGACCACCCGGGTCTGAACCCGAACGATGAAAGGGTCGTAGAATATCAAGGGGCTATACATGAGGAAATGGAGAGATTGATGATTGGGAGGAATCCAGACGATGTTCTGGTTGCGGCCGAACGTGTTCATGGAGAAAGTGATGATATCGATTTTCTTCGGGGGCAGTACCAAGATTTAGTAACAAATGGCACTGCCAGTGAAGCCTTCCAGTACGGAGTAGGCAACCTAGCTTATTCAGATTTAACGGCAAATTTCGCAGCGATGAATTTAACGGAAAGCCCTGGCACAGTTGAAGCCGGCCCTGCCAATGACGCGGGTCTTTCAGGACCTGTAATAGATTCCCCGAGCGAAAG
>Ga0209372_1000678_pt1 | contig 10918 bp, 8 predicted proteins | sample AgamicAtPe_FD_187170 | JGI IMG/M metagenome (GOLD analysis project Ga0209372, IMG submission 187170) | Agave microbial communities from Guanajuato, Mexico - At.P.e (SPAdes) (version 2) | ecosystem: Host-associated > Plants > Phyllosphere > Phylloplane/Leaf | place: Guanajuato, Mexico | collected... | reverse complement strand
AAGTGTGCTTTTCAGCGAGAGGTGTGCTTTTCGAGCAAAAGGTGTGCTTTGTGTGCTTTTCAGGGTCGATTGTGAATTTGAAATCTGTGCTTTTTGGGCATAAGCACAGAAATCGACTTTCTGTGCTTTTATGTGAATTCAGGGTTTGAAAAGCACAGAAAATTTTTGGTGTAAGTTACACCAGCACTAATCAAAACTCATCTGCTGGTGCTATTGTGCCGACCAACACTGTTAAATCAACAACAACAACAACCAAGGCCAAGACGAATGTCGGAAGTGTACTTGCCATCTCGTGACAGTTCGAATATTGAGTGGAGAGTTCTCGTAATTCGACGGACAGATAGTTTGTATCTGTTTTAGGGTTGTACCAGTCTATATAGTGACACCCGACGAAAGTTGCCAAAAAAGTCCTAGCCCTCTGCCCCTTCATACCGATAACTCTCAACGAGAACACCAACCTTTCGAGACCTAGTTCGATCCTCCAATCGTAGTTCTAAAGCATTGGTTTGCAAAAGTTCAATTTTTAATGGCTAGTTTGGAACCGCAGATTTCAAGGATTTGATCGAACCTATGATCGAAAGAAAGAACTTGCCTTTTCATGGATCAGGTGTCGCATAGCAACAAAACTCAGTATCACGTCCAACATGAAACCAAAGCCGTTCCGAGCTATTCCTGAATGGTCCTTCATCAAAGGTAGACCTGGATGGTAGACCCTCTTAGCTGATGTATCATGCTTATCCATTGTTTGAGTTTCCTGCCTTGGCCGCAATCCGTTTGAGTCAATGTTTTCGCTGGAGTCTCGGTCGAATTTGTTCTCACTGTCGTGTGTCGATCTAAGTTTTACCAACTTTCCGTCCGTTCCAGCGTCGTAGTCGAACCCTCTCAACACTCTCCAGATGAAGTCCTGATGACCATCAAACAACATTATATGGTGCATGAGCAAGAAGCCGGATTGAGTGATATTGTCGCCCTGTATAAGATGCACGTTATCTGGCTTAACTGTTAACTTGAGAGCTTTGAGAGCGTCGAGAGCGTCTAAAGTGTCTATCCGTGAAGATGTTCCGAAACATCTCCTCTGGAAAGAGTTCAATTCATCTCTGTTGAGAAAACCGTCGCCGTCTATATCACACATTTCGAAGATTTCTTTCAGGGCCGCGACGAGCTGATATCGGGGGTGTCGTCTATGTGGTTCTAATAAGGGCGCTATAGGATACAAAACTGCCTCCTGAGCTTTAGAAAAGATTCGGTCCATGCATCTCTGGTCTACAGTTGACGACCTGAAGAAGCTGAATATTTCGAAATATTCTCTCATGACCATGTCGATTTCTCTCATCATTATCTTTCTACAATACAAATCGTTTTTGTTCGCCACCAAAATTATGGGCTTATATACTGCTGGCTCGGTGGTTTTGGTTGAGGTGTCGGTCTGGTACTCACGAATTAGGGGCAGCCAAAGGCTGGAGACTCGCTTGAGGCCTCGCTCATCCCCCAGGATGTACACCAGACAAATAGCGTCGGCCTGTCGTATGCTATCCTTTAGTTGGTCTTCATCTTGTTCCCTGGAGGAATAATCAATTACGCGAAGAGTCACTTTTTCGGGGCAGTCCAGGGTAGCTCTAGCTGGAATGGTTACGTCGGCTAGCTTGGCTGGTAGTTTAGGCTTAAATTTGTTGTTTGCGAAACTGTAGATCAATGACGTCTTCCCGACGCCTTGATCTCCTAGCATTAATACCTTGACGCACTTCGAATTCGAGTGCTTGGCAGTGCCGTTCTCAATAATAACCATGACGTTGACCTAAATCAAATTAACAGAATCTTTAGAAGGTGAGAAGGGTTCAAAATATAGATAGCTGGCCAAGAGATCTTTCTTTTGCGGGCGACGAAAGTTACAGCACTGGAATTGTGCTCATAGCGTGCGGATTTAAGAACTAATTCATCTGCCGAGGTGTTTGGCAGGCAGACCATTTCGCACCCAACAACGTTATAGATGTCTTTGTAGTTCATATCAACCGTTGCCTTGATTTGTTGTTAGTCCCAACAAGGAAACCAATGACGAATATCTCTCGCTTCAATTTGAATTGTAGCTGCGTTTAATTCTTGATCCTCGATCTTGTAAGCGATCCTGTAGAAGCTATTTGAAGTGTCTCGGAGTTTCCCTTTGAAATAAAGCACAATGTTTTGGTAATTTCTCTCTGGTTATTATCTCGTCCAAGGCGTCTTGTAACGTCCTACCCAGGGTTGTATTTCTGTAAACTTGATAACTCATCTTTGTTGCCCCGAATGCTCTAACAGGGCCTAAATGTGTGGCTCAATAGAGATGCAAGGATTCTTGAAAATGGATTCTTATCGGCACTCTATCTAACTACTAATTCTGTTTCTAGAGTCCATGTGTCGAAATTTTTTGGAATTGAAAGCATATAGAAGCGGAACGATAATATGTGCCGAAAGTCTGAGTGTCGTTAACATTGGATCCTTGCACAAGCACACTGCGCTTAGCACAGCCAGCTTCGTTTGGTCAACAGTTGGCAATGACGGAGGAAGTGTCCTTGATGGTTGTGTTTGTGGGTTTGTAAACGGTCGTCTAAATAAGATTCACCCTCTTCCAATGGCTCGCCGGCCGCTGTGGTGATTAATGAATCTTGTGCACCTTCACTTTGGCCCTTGTTTTGTCGATCACGAGCGCTGACTCTTGTCTCTTGATTGCTGACTATGTTGTTACCCTGGCTGCTTGCTAGTTTGCTTGCATCAATCTAATGATAGGCTCCAACTTGCATTCCTTTCGGCAGCTCATCTTGGGACTGATTTGTATCATAGGCTTCATTGGTGTAAGCATACAGGTGATGTCCAGTCAATCTATTAGCTTGCGAGCCAAGGCGCTGGCTCCCATTGGATCCGGTCAAGTTGGATAGTGTTGACTTAAATCTGGCCACCATTAGCGACTGGCGTTTCTTCAAGCCGGGAGTGCCCACAAGCTGGCCACCGATTGCAGTGTCCAGCAGCGCGATACGTCTTTTGAAACCTCGCCTCTGATGCTCGACGAGCGCCTCAATGGGCTTCTCACCGAACTCAGAGGAGGCGATTTCGACCAGGTAAGAGGCTGGATTGTACTGGTGCGGACCGCATCAAAATGTAAGCCACCGCTGCATCCGTTTATCGTTTTGATAGACAACGATGGGTGGCCCTCGTGGATGCAGCAACCGCCAATCGCAAGAATGTAAACGTGGTTGAATAGATCGAACACCTCACGTTGCGGCTGATGAGTAGTAACGATGATCGTCATTGGATTTGGTGAGAAAAGCTTAGCATGATTGGTTGCACGATGTCACCTTATCACTCGGCATAAACGTAGTTGGCATTTCTGTGATGGGCCGATCGTTCAGACGAATCGGCTCGCGTCACTTGTTACTGGGCCAAGACCGGAGAGTGAAAAAGGCAAACTTTTTGAGTGTGAACGCCCACGTTGTAGCCTGGCAGGTCCACCAATCCAGTAGCTTTCATCATCTACGTTCCACATTCATTGCTTGAGATCTAACGACCAACTGAATCAACAATGGTCCGCCACCGATAACCAAACCACTAGTTGATGAGATAAGTGTCTTATCTTGTCTACTCATCACCTTTTCTTGGGGTGTGATGGCCACGGTAACTGGGCGTTTATTTAGATTATCACTCTTGGTAGAATAAAACTCTCGCACCAATCTCTCAAATTCGAAACTATTAATTCTTCAACTAGGAAATTTTGCCACCATCAGCCACAATTCACAAGAACCTAAACTCTCAAAATGTCGTTCATTGACGTACCCGAAGACCACGATTTCTCTTATTACAACCTACCATATGGCATATTCTCCACTATCAATCTGCCAAAGCGTCGCCCTGGTGTTGCGATAGGTGATTATGTGCTCGATCTGTTCGAGGTAAAACATTTTTTCACTGGGCCCCTTATGAGGGATGTTGCCGCCGAAGTTTTCAATCAACAGACATTGAATGATTTCATGGCCTTAACCCCAGATCATTGGCGAGAGACAAGAGAATTTCTCAAGGCGCTTCTATCTAAAGACACTCCCTTTTTGAGAGATGATAAAGAATTAAGAACGGGGTACTTGCATCCGATGAAAGATGTAGAAATGCACATTCCAGTTAGAATAGGAGACTACACTGACTTTTATGCATCTATCGATCATGCGACCAATATTGGACTAATGATGAGAGGCAAAGGGAATGAACTAATGCCCAACTATCGCCATTTGCCAGTGGGATATCATGGACGTGCCTCTAGCATCATAGTCTCAGGGACACCTGTAGCAAGACCCAGTGGCCAATCTTGTCCACCGAACTCGGACACTCCCATATTCGGTCCATCAAAGGCGCTCGACTTCGAACTTGAGATGGGTTGTTTCATCGGGGGCAAGACAAACATGGTAGGCCAGCCGATACGTATGAGTGATGCTGAGAAGAACCTATTCGGGTTAGTTCTGCTCAATGATTGGAGTGCGAGGGACGTACAACGTTGGGAATATCAACCTCTCGGCCCATTTCTATCCAAAAACTTCGCCACCACAATCAGTCCCTGGATTGTCACCTTCGATGCTCTTAACGAATTCAAAATTAAAAACCACGAACAAGATCCAACGCCTCTCCCATATCTACAACATTCGGATCCATTCAACTTCGATATAAATCTGGAAGTAGATTACAAACCTAGTCAGCTGTGCGAGGCCAAGACCATTTGTAGATCCAACTTCAAATACCTTTACTGGACAGCTAAACAAATGCTTGTGCATCACACAGTAACTGGCTGCAATGTGAATCCCGGAGATTTATTTGGCACTGGTACAATAAGTGGTCAAGAGCAGGGCACGTATGGCTCCATGATGGAGCTAGCATGGAAAGGTACCAAGCCGGTCGAGTTTGGCGATGGTATCACAAGAACTTATATTGAAGATGGCGATGAGGTTATAATGCGTGGGTATTGTCAGGGCAACGGATATCGCGTCGGCTTTGGTCAGTGTTCGGGGCTTGTTTTGCCGAGCAAGTTGTTACAATCGCGACCCTCGATTGTCATAACAGAGTCGAAGTCAGAGTGATTGCAAGAAGGAGTCGGTTCAAGTTTCAGTACAACTGTCGCCACTGAAGTCAAGTTACATGAAGACAGAATGGCATCAAACAGCCTAAAAATCAATCCAACCGAAACGACGTCGATTTCTTTGAAAGTCCTGGTCTCACATAGAGTCGGCAATAATCAAGGTTGATGAAATCTTGTGAGATGTTTACTGTCCTCGTGCACCTCCATCTCGAGTTTCTTGAATTCGTTTAGCTCCCTCCTTATGGCAGCCTTTTCGTCTGAGGTCAACCTAGTCCAGGGCTTGTCCGCGCGTCTATCGTAATCCTGCGCTCTCGAGACCTCAACAAAGTCGTTAAATCTCATAATCCGCCTCTGTTTCAACTCAGTTACTGACGGCCTTATACTGAGCTTCCTTGTGAGAGTTTGCTTCTTCTCTTCGAGCTCCTGTTGGAGTTCCTCATTGCTTTTGTATACAATGATATGTCTTTGCTCCAGTTCATCTGCAGTCGGTCTCAAGCTTAGCTTACGAGTCAAAATCTTACTCACAGCCTCGCGTCTCTTTTTCCATTCGTCTATACCGATCTTGACAGACTCCTCTTTATCACCTGGAAAATCTTCTGCGCTATAGTGAGTCTCAGCTTCTTCCTCTTCATCCTCATCTTCATCGCTATCATTGATGAGTTTGGAAAGCTGGCTCAATGTTCTTACTTCTCGTTCGAAATTTGCATCAGGATCACTGCCAGTGCTTGCGTCAGTGTCCTTCACTATCACATACGTTGTTGGCCAATCATGAATATTTTTGCTAGAATCAACCGCATCATCATGGTCCCATAATTTTGACTCTGCTTCTGCGGTAGCCTGCTTACCAACACTGTAGGAGCTTAGTGCCTTAAGCAGTCTTGTGTCCTCGAACAGAATCGCAATTTTACCTTCTATCTTCTTGAGTTTAGCCTCATCTTCGTCGGTACTTATGTCTCGATCTAGTTTGTGGCGACCAATTTTGCGAATAAGTTTGCTACAAACCATTACCTTGGCTTTCGCTTTCTTGATCTCCCTCTTTAATGCGACAAATCGGTTGTTGGCAGTAATATTGTCCATCTTAGGTTTTGTTAACCCATTGACGAATTGTGCGAGAGGTTTGCTTTCTCCGAAATCTGATCGTATCAGGTTTTTTGTATTGGCGAGAATATTGAATTTCCAATAACGATAATCATCATGAGAAAAGCCTCTAGTCAGAGGAAATAATAAACAAACCGATGAATCTTCGAAGAGGGTGTGTCAGTTTGTCGGGCTACTGGAGATTGTATCTGTTCTTGGCTTCTCGATCACTGGTTTCTCTCTAAATCTGCAGGCTCGCCTGAGCTATCCGTAGAGCCCTGACACCCAGCTTTTCCTGCAGGAAGAGCAACGCTCGCGCCGCTAGCGGATGTTCGGTCTATCGCATGAGATCTCGCTACCATTTTTTGGTTCAAATCTCTAGTTATACAATCGTAGCGTTGCATGATGGTCAAACCAAGCGCTATTCCGCGTGCTAAACAGACTTGCGATTAGAAGTAGGAGTGAAGCCTCCGGTTTATCCAATCTCAAGTCTAGAACTAACATTCTCTTCTCGTATGGAGTTCATAAATCTCAAATTTAGGTGAAAAAGAGAGACATACAAAATCTTCGGACCCACTTACACAAGTTGCGCCACAAAGTATTCAAAAATCACCAATATTTATGTTTCTAACCTCCGCAGAAATGTCAGCCAATAATAACGAGAATGAACATTTGCTCGAACACGAGTGGGTGCTCTGGTTTCGTCCACCTAAAAACCATTCATCGGCACAAGCTAGATCGGAGAAGCAAGAGTGGGAGAAAAGCCAAAAGAAGTATTTCACTGCTAGGACTGTAGAAGAGTTTTGGCGAGAATTTCACAAGTTGCCTAGAATAACACCGGCCCACCCGATCAATTGTGATTATTCTCTCTTCAGAGAAGGTGTCAAACCGATGTGGGAAGACGAATTCAACAAAAATGGAGGTCGCTGGACATACAGCGTGGAGCAACGACAATCTAATTCCAACGCACCTCTACCCTACATCATTGAACAAGTCTGGCTCGATGTAATGCTCTGCTTGATCGGCGAAAACTTTGATCCCCACGGTGATAAGATTGCTGGCGGGGTTTGCGGAATCCGTCCGTCACATCGAGCACACAAATCGCCATCCGATATGGGAGCAAAGATACATATCTGGACTAAGGACGCAAGTGATGTTGAAGCGAACATCAGGATCGGAGAGATTCTCAAGGGAGTCCTCCACGCTTCTGATGGCCAACTAACCTATTCGCCCCATGAAACTGGTAGTGGCAAGAGCAAGAATAACTATAATCAAGGGAATCTAAAACTGTAATAATATCATATGTAGTCGTGTGGTTCTTTGGTTCCTACGGGCGTGCGAGCTATGATGTTATGGCAATTGTTGGCAGTCGAACTCGGATCAAGTTCTCAAGATCACGTTCAACGGTTCTGCCAAGTATTCCGTTATGTTTGAGCATGCCTAGAGGTGCTTCACGTTTTTCACATATATACATAACAAAGCTCATGATAAATCTCTCACAATCAGAATTGCTTCTCACATTTGTACTACATGATGTCCGGCGGTTCGCCTCCGACAACCTCCACAATCCTGACAGCTTTATCGCCGTGGTGTTGCCCAATTTCTCGATGACCAGTATCGCTCCACATCAATCCTTTGTAGTGCCACCTATGTTCGCCTGCGAATTTTTCATCGTGCGATGACTTGAGTTAGTGTTGCTGCTCCGTGATTGAGAAATCTAACCTGTAACAAGCTTCATCAGGTTACGCCAGGCTACTAGCGTAAACTAGAAACAAACCTGCGCGTATAATCTACCTGCTTTCAAGCTCACATGTATGTATACATACTGATCACTAAGTGTCCTGTATAACACTTGTCATCAATCGAGGATACAACGATTTTCTGTGAATAAGTAAATTCGTAGATCGTCGGCCAATCCCAATCGAAGACATATGCATTGAGATAGTCGAGACGACTAGGTCCTTGTTCGAATAGCCCTCCGCCGTCATGCGTCCAATCCGAGTCTCACTACCAAACTTAGGATAATCAGAGGATCAGGAAGAGGAAGTAGAAGGTCTGGTGATATACTGTCCACGAAAGCACGAGATCTAAAAGCACGAGCAATCATCTTGCGTGAGTTTCGCATCTACAGTGCACGCAGTTTGAGTCTCGATTATTCAGAGTTCGTCGCTGCTGCGCCCTGTTGTTCTGTTTTCCGTTCTGGAGAGTTGAAGCTAACGTAGGTATTTATAATTATGTCCATCTCTTGAACCAAGGAAATTAGAAACAAATTTTTAGACATGTCGAGCATTGTACCCAGCTGCGAAGGTCCGAACGCAACCTATATCAGACTCATATCCCAAGACGGCCATGAGTTTATCATCAAGAGAGACTATGCCTTAATCAGTGTCACCATAAAAGCAATGCTCGACGGCCCAGGGTCTTTCGCAGAAAACGAATCTAACCAAGTCAACTTCAGAGAAATTCCCTCGCACGTTCTGGAAAAGGTTTGCCAGTACTTCACATATAAAATCAAATATACAAATAGTTCGACAGAAATACCTGACTTTCCAATAGCACCAGAAATAGCCCTAGAGTTACTGATGGCAGCCAACTTCTTGGACTGCTGAAAAGTTGTGAAATAGTCAGTGAGTCCACATTAAACCCGTCTACCCATCTGCATCGAAAATATTACATCTCTGTTTTATCTAACGAAGAAAGCCAATTAAATACTACAGTATAACAGTGCGAAATCATGATTCACTTCGACAGCTCCAGCATGCTTCGTGTATTGGTCTGAAAGTGCTAGTTGTAGATCACAAGCAGCCGCAAGATTGAACAATCATGTTTCTATATTCTTTGAGAACAACATTTGAAAAGTCATCGTAGTACAGAACTGAGATAGACTGGAGTTTTGTAGGGACGCAACAAGGTTTCGGTATCTTTTGTTGCATCTGGTGAGCTAACATCTGTACAATGGCGTGGTTGGTGCTGTTCAAATTTGGACTCAGAGGAAACGGACAATCCCCATGGCAATACGATGCCATATAGCCATCCGGAGCTATGATCCAGTCGTTCCATTTGAGCTCTTTGAAACTTACATGGAATGGATGCTTGTTACAAAATTTGTGATGGAATGGATTCCTTATTGGAACTCTATTAGTCTGATTTTGATACGTTTTCTCTTGCAGTTTGCTCGAGCTAGAATGTTGTTGCTTTAGAGATCGTCTTGGTCTGCTATCGAATGTATCACCAGGATCAGACTCTCTGAGATCGTCCAGCACGCGTTTAAGCTGAACCTCCGAAAACTCCGACTGATCTATCGGCCGCGAAGGTGCATCTTTTGTCAACAAGTAGATGATTAGGAAGGGGGAAAGCTCCTTTGGCGTACCTGGATTGTTCTGTATACCCGAGTTTTGTATGTGGTCGACGTCTCCAGAATGTAATTCCAAATTCAACTTGGCTGAATCGCCCTGGGCCCGAGATCTTGCCCATCTGTAAACCGCACTAGTTACGTTCAGCGTTATCCATCCATCGTGTTCCGCTGGTACTATCGTCGACGACTCCTCTATGAGTTGGTCACTAGTAGCTACAGCGAATGTCGTTGTTCCATGGTGAGCAGATTCAGTGATGTTTCTGAAAATTTTAAGTTGTGCAGCAATTACTGGGGTCTTCGGGCCAAGAATTCTCTTCATTGAGGGCCCAATGTCAAACTCAAATAGAGCATTGTTGTTGGTTAAATCTTGATTTGTGCAGCTGATAATTGTGTCTGACTTATTGATGGCCTCTTGCGTGCTGATGCTCAAGTGTTCGATCATGTTAAAACTACCATCATAGGGGGGTAACTCGATAATGGCATCCTGAGGGTTCACAACGAAATGACCGCTCTCTACAACATTAAACTTTTCGTACAATCTACGGATGTACAAATCTCCAGAGTTCTGGGTGCTGACAATATTTGAAGGTGCAACTTCTAGACCCAAAACGTTGAGGACTTGACGTTTAAGGTGAGTCCTAACTTCGCTGTCGAGCGACGAGATAGCTACACTGTGTCCCTGTGGCAAGTAGTGCACATAGGCGTCGAAGATGGCAGGATTGTCGACGCCAGCTAGAGAGATGGCAACGGCTTCCGACTGTCGCTTCTCAACCGCCATGTCGAGTTGGCCTCCTTTGATTGTTGGGTTGTTTTTAACATCTGGGTGATGATTGTACCTGTTTGGTTGAGGGTTTGCGCTGATGGTGATAACAACCAAAGTGTATGTGATGGATAGGATAAGAATGAAGCCGAGTCTCTGGCTTTTATAATGCGTCATGGCTGCTTTCTGACTCTAGATAGGGTATTGATGATTGAGAGAGGCAGTTGCATTTATCTCTGATGAATTTCTTGGCTTTACAGAAGTCCTAGCGTCGATGAAGGTTACTCTCCAGGTGACTATCAAATACTAATAGATCACTCATGAAGACTTGATTCCACGACAATCTATCAGCCATCATAAGAGCTGCCCAGTGGCTGGCTTCATGATGCTCGCCGCTTCCACATTGTACCCTATAGAAGACACAACCCGCTATTTTGACCAGAATCACAACTACGTGCACCCATATTGACGCCGTCATGTCTGCACCATCGCGCAGTTTGGGGCGCGAGTCCTCTCTGCTCAGGTGGCGGCTTCATGGCTGTTGCTGAAGATGGCTACGGCATCTCATACTTGTTCCCTAGTGACCACAGGATTTTCTTTCACATAACATCCCGCCACTCAAGCCCTCATACCGACACAA
>Ga0209372_1000677_pt1 | contig 10930 bp, 6 predicted proteins | sample AgamicAtPe_FD_187170 | JGI IMG/M metagenome (GOLD analysis project Ga0209372, IMG submission 187170) | Agave microbial communities from Guanajuato, Mexico - At.P.e (SPAdes) (version 2) | ecosystem: Host-associated > Plants > Phyllosphere > Phylloplane/Leaf | place: Guanajuato, Mexico | collected... | reverse complement strand
GACAGCCGTGTATATTGTGAAGATACACAAGTGTCAATACCTTTATATTGTACCGTGCTTTGCAAACAGAGTTGAGATTCTGGAGTAGGTAAATAATCTATAAACATATCTTGATCAGCAGAAATGTGTGAAATTTACAGTGATACATGTACATCAAGAATAAGGGTTTTCACCAAACAAAGAATCCAAAAATAGATTACGCTTAAACTACCTAATTTTTGTAAAGTTGACCATAATTCTGCAGGCGATTTTCCTTGCATATTGGGCGTTAATTTGAACAAGTTTTTTAGCCGCTTTTAGTCACTATCCTCAAAGTCTAGCTGATAAAAGAATTTTTTGGTGATAGTATAGCTATATTCAACTGTTTGGGGTTATCGTCAACTATCGCTTTTGAGTCTTCTAATATTTTTTGAACATTTGTTCCATGTTTAGAGCTTGTAAGACGTAGTTGAACCTCTTTTTCCGTTTTGATTTCGTTGGTATAGAAGAGAGATTCGACTGTCAAGAATTATAGCGACGGATTACTCGTTTTGATTTCTTTCGCCCCTGTCGGTAGCACATTTTACTTGAAAAACAAATGGGTAAAGATTTCGATCTTCATCCCTACATCTACATACCTGAACGGAGATAGGCTCTGGGACTCATAAAAATTCTGAGCTCCGCCTCTATACAGGCTCTGGGATTTGAAAAAATGTTGAGCTTCCCCTTCCTTCGATTACAGTCTGTTGGCGCGGTGTCACTCTTTTTTCTCCTCCATATAAGCTCTAAACTCTTCCTGTTAACTTACAGCAGTAAGCCTCAGAAGTGCTCGTGTTTGGGGAAGTGACTTCCCCAAACACGAGCCGTGAGCACACAACACGTAAGCTCATAGTGGTAAGACGTCCCACCCCCCTATATAGGCTTTGGGACTTGGAAAAATTCTTGGCCACCCCCCCTTCCCATGTTGAAAAACATGAAACATGATCTTTATTTTTTGGCTCGCCCAAGAAATTTTGTAATTAGGAACAGTCCAATTACTGGCCGGTACCTTTAAACCCTCATGTTTATCAATACAGTTTGGAAGTTCATTTTTGTGAGGGCTTTAGTGTACTTGAACATCTCTATGGTATACTTGAATTTTTCAACTTTTTTTAGTGTGGTTCAAGAGCATGTTGATCCGCAACCGGGCCTGTGTTTTCAATTGCGGATCAGTAAAGGGTTGGGGAAAAAAATTCTGTACGTCCGATTTACTGGTGGAAAAAATCCAATTTCAGCTTATACTTTGTTCTAGAAGGTTCCATTTACCAGTATATGTAAGGAGAATCACTAACTACTTCATATGGACCCTACAGGGAGTCTCAAAAAAAGTGAGCCAGAACTGATACTTTTTACCTTACATTATCCATTTTTGTTTTCCGCCTTCGAGTCACAATATGATAAGAGTCTTGCAGATGATGTCATGAAACGCTGATTAGCAGCATCAATGCGGCAGTAATGACTCTGTCAACAATATTACTTTACGTACGTCAGCAGCCAAGAAAGATGATTTTCTCATCAGAAATTCTTCCCCATATGCCACCTCTAGGATACATTTCACAGCGGAATCCGAATGAATTTTATTGAAAGAGTGGGACTTGGAAAAACTTGGAGCTCTCCCTCTGCTGTGGGACTGATGAAAATTTCTAGCACTTCCTTACATAATTATAGTCCCTGGAACAGAAATTCTTGAGCTTTCCCTTTATATATTGGCCATGAGATTTGGAAAAATTTCAAATTTCTAGTTCTTCTCTGTGATGGGAACGTCGAGTGAAGCGAAATGTGAATTGTGATCCCCATTTTGAAGAATGAGAACTCCTGAGCTCATGAAAAATTTGGAGCCCTCCCTGTAGACAAAATATAGAGCAAAATGAGCTGCAAGTGGTAACCATCTTGTTAAAGAAAAAGAACCCTTCAGTTCGTGACAAGTTCATCCCTGCAGGCAAAGCATCCAACGAAAGAAGCGCCCTCTATCTTGAAGAAGGAGAACCCTTTGTGTTGGTGGAAAACTTCGAGCTCGGGAGAGACATGGAACATTCTCTTTGTAGACAGTTTTTGCAATCTCTAAATTCTAATGACAATAAATAATGCAAACTTTCCAGCGTAGTAATTCAGTTTATTGATTATACAAAAGAATTAGTTGGTGAATGCGCTACGGTATGAATCTTCTCCTTGAGAAACATCTAGATCCATTTACCTGATTTCATTGTACCGAACTTTGTATGGAGGAACACCTTCGTCTTCCAAGCCTTCGATTAGCAATAAACTACCGTCATATTCGGTAGGATTTACTATATTTCCACTCTCTGATGTGACGTACAAGCAATTTAATTTGCCAGTCTTTGAGTTAGGGCACTCTCCGAAAGCTAGATTTGTTATAGAGGGGGGAGAGATTTGTCATAATGCTTAAGAATAAATAAATTTCTAAGTCCCAGGGCCTATGTAGAAGTTTTTTTTACCTGGGAAATGGTTTTTTCTTCACAATAAAGTATCTCTTCAATAATCATTAGTTTCTGTAATATAGAGTATTAACCATTATAGTCTGACGAATTCGTTATCACCATTATCACTATATTCACACATTTAATCCTTCTTATCCGAGAGAACATTATCATCAATTATTAGGCTACAATTTCTTTTGTGAGTTCGAACTCTTTATCTACCGGGCCCCTTCTCTCCTCCTTTTCTCTCTCACGCACTCTCGAATTTTTCCAAGTCCTGAACCGACGATTATAAAATATTTGTCCACAATGTTTTCAAGTTCCAACTGCTTCTTTTTTTCTGAGTGCTTAGAACAATATTAAATCATAAAATTACTTTTAACGGCCACATCGTGCGGATAGGTTGTGCAATTCGGACACTACTGTTACTGACATGTGTATTCCCCAGAGAATTAGTAACATATTATAGTATACATTATCCGCGAATTATGCAGAATAGCATTGATCTTTTGGCACTATCTGACGGATATCCTGATCCGCCATGAATTTCCGTCGAAAAAGTTGCCAGTGTATCGCGAGCTATTCGTCGTGGCGCTCCGTAACGTAAATTCATTTTTGTTTTACCTCAGCCAAAATCATATGCCATCTCGCTATACACGTTCTATCCTCTTGTGCGCAACCTTTGACGTCGGTATGATAGAGGAATATTATACTGTACCTGTCTTCTGAATAATGTCTTACTTACGAACTTGATACGATTAACATTAGTGTTCTCGGATTTGTACGCGCGTTAATTTTACTCTTAAAACTCAATACCGGTGTAAAATGGGACGAGCCCGAATCTCGTCAGAAAGGATGCCAGAATTTCCTTCATTGACAATACCATGGTCACAACGTAAGACCGCAGTGTACCGCTTTGATACGCGTCATCCTGATGAAATAATCAACGCTGGTGGATTCTGGCCTTCTCCAGGTACGCGCGATTATAATTTAGGAATGCACCACATATATTACGAAGAAAAAGCTATGTCTGGTCACGTTAGCGCCTTTGTATTGACATCAGCAGAGCTCGAGAACACTGAAATATTCAAAACCATTGCGGTGAGAATGAAAAAAAATGAAGAAAATTTTGACCGGGAATCTCTTCATAAACAAATCATTGGGTATGTTTACAAAGTAAGACCAGATAAAAATTTCTATGATATGAAACTGGCCTTTTTAGCAGCACGCGACGCTTGTGAAGAACACACGCAGAGGTATGGAGTTATGGAGTTAGTGCACTATAGCACTTGGGATGCGGGAGAAATTGCAGCCATGGATGGATTCAGTCACGATAGAATAATTGAATACGCTCCTGTTAGAGCAGGTGATAAAGACTTTTCAAAGCTCGAATGGGAGAAATATTTGGGCTATAAATCGGTATACGACAACGATAGAAGTGCCGAAGATATATATACTAATGTTAATATTTATCACCCTTTACATGCGAAGCCCATGGCTATCATCATTGTACAAAAAGTATTGAAAATTAAAAGAAATGAAGCGAAAAAAATCATTGAAAATAAACTTGAAGATAGAATCGAGGATATAGTTTTAAAATATAATACTAATCAAGAAGAGGTAATTGAAACTATCAAAAATTTGTCAGAAAGCACGTCTGGATGTTGTTGGAAATCATGTGTATAGAAAAGTTGTGATTGAACTTTGTATTTTTTTATATTAATTACTGACGACAACAAATGACAACGTATTATATTTTTTTCTTATTATTCCTCAACGTTAAAAATGAATGGCTAATACGAGTATTTTGGTTGGTACCTTCAAAATTGAATTTATGATTATACTTCTCAGCATGCGAGGCCAAAGCAGTCCCTTCTTTGCCTTTATTCTGAGTGAATTTATGCTGACGAATCCTTGCCTCCAAAAGTTACATAGACTCACCAATTTACGGCTCAGGACAATTTCCACAAGGCATATTATAAACAACACCCAATGTTTTGGGGAAGGTGATGGGATCCTTAATTTGCAGGGTGTTGTAGTTACCGAAAATTTAGAATCCAGTAGTTTGAGAAATTTACGCATGATGAAACTGCTTTTTGACCCGCATATGGTGGAGCAACCTCGAGTCTTCTATTATTTTTTGGATTTTTGGATTTGTGCCATGTTTAAGGCTTGTATGACGTAATCTAAACCATTCTTGCTCTATTTTGATTTCGTTGATATGGAAGAGAGATTTGAATATTAAAAACCATAGTGACGGATTACTCGTTGAAAAATTTTGCGAGTTTTAACTATTTTGGCCATTCTTCTGGATATTTGACAACAGACTGTTGTAAAGTAGTGTCATATAAGGTTAAGGTCATGTAATTTGGTGCGTGATGCTGACACTAATCTTACGATGGTTGATTGACCTAAGGGCTGACAAGATTAAGAGAAAAGGGGTTCGTGGCTCGATGTCTTGCCTAGCAGGTGAAGGGATATTTTAGCAGATATAGAATTATTAGCATTTCCAGTACTATGACCGAGACAGTAAAGTAGATCGGATTCATGGGAATAATAGATATAATAATATGAAAATCAAACATACACTGGTTCACAATAAATACGCGATTTCGAACGTATGCGAAACGAAAGCAAAAGTATGCGACGGTAAATATATCGATTATAAAATCGTGTCACAGTTAAACACTGAGTTTGCAAAAATTAGATATACGGTGCGTACACACTTATAACTGCGATAAACGTAATATACTAAAAATCGTATGAAAGCGACGTCAACGCGGAGAACAAATTTGAAAATGCGAACAGCGTGGATTCGGTACACGATCATAACAGTTAATGCCCCGATGGATCTTCTGTGCTGCTTATATAGCGTATTTTCCGGATGATTTTTCCAATCAGAGAAATCCGTAATATCTGGGTCCTCCTTGGTCTATTCGGATCGTAATTTGGTTGGGCATGTCTGGCCTGAGAAATTGCTCAAACCATTGAGGTCTGGAATCTGTCCCTCTCTTCCTTAGGTGAATATAATGGAAATTTGAAGGGAAGGTCATGGATGAGACGTAGCAATAGTGACCTACGTTGTATTAAAGATTTGATTTCTTCCTACGAAGTTGATTTACGATGATGTTTAGCATGGTTTGAAAGTTAATTCAATCAGCGGGAAATATTGTACGATGATTTAATGATTTGAACCTTCGAAGGTGAAAAGATATGAAATGAGTCGAGTGGCGTCATCGACGCTCTGACAAGTAGACTGACTTCATTGAGTAATTGAATGTGTGAATCGTGTAGGAGAGAACTCTGAATGTCCGACATTTACCATTGTGCACATAAGGACTAAATTTCACTATTTGAGAATGTAGAAAATATGACACAGCAACTATGACGTTACAAAACTCATTTATTGATATCTACAAATTTAGCGTGACGGGCGTGACGGTGCGCACCTTTTGTGATATTTTTGTCAGCTATGGAGTTTCCGCCAAATTTTTGTTTGTACAAAACTGTTGTTAACGATTTTGTTTTGAAATAATATCACCGGAACAATATTTGCCGTAGAAACTCAGAGCATTTAAGCTAAAAGATTTAGCTTCAGCTATCGGCTTTAACTTATGTCCTTGAAAAAATTAGCTTCAGCTTTTAGCTTTCGACTTCTTTGGGCTAGCTTTCAGCTACTTCAATGAAAATCCAATATACCCCTCTATTAATATTAAAATTTGACGTACTTACCTACTATTCAAATATGAAAAGAATGGTGGATCAAAATTTGGAATCAAAATGTTCAATATTCTTTTTACTTTTTGCAAGAAGTGACATTAAAATGTTGGCTTAAGCTCTTCCACCTCTCTGGAAATGGAATGAATAAAAGATACAATGTAATTATAAATCTTCATCTCTGACTTCATCCGTCCATTGTGCTTTCACTGCTTTCTGCTGAAGTGCTGATGTTTTACAAAGTTACAACGGCCGGCCCACGATGGCACAAATGCGCGATAGTCAATATTCACTAACTATAGTGATGCCAGCGCCGCCCGATTTGACTTTGAACAGAAATAATAGAACTCATGCTTTCAATCGAATGAAAACAATAAAAAATAAAAAATAATTATCCATCCGTTCCAATCCTTATAAGCTGAAAGCCAGCCAAAAAAATTTGGCTCTTTTTATATTTATTTAGCTTCCAATATGAGGGAAATGGCTAGCTTTCAGATTTAGCTTTTTCTTTGAAAATATGGCTAGCTTTTGGCTTTTGGATTCAGCTTTCAGCTGGCCTAAATGCTCTAGAAACTTGTAAATTTGTCTCAATAGATAATTTTACACGCACTTCACGTTAGGAACACCATCTAGCAAATATCTCGCGCACTAATACCTTTTCTGAGAACCTGGCGTTATTACCGCTATGGCGTTATTTCCCTCACTTACCTTATTTCAAAAAAGAACCTATGTATTTATAAATCTGATTAAAAAAATTATTCTCTTTTTTTTTTCCATTACAGTTGTAATTAGTAAATGCGAAATTTTCTTGCCACGCTTTTTGCAATATTCTGATCTTTTAACTTATTATTTGAAGACTAATTAATATGGATGTTGACTTTTTCGTTACGTGATAGAAACAAATAAATTAGGTGATCGTATATTTTATTAATAAGTTATTCTTTTGTATTCTCCCTAACTTAGGTATTTTAGCTCAAAAATATAATTTAAAGCCTATAATTTTTCAATTTTTCCTTCATTGTAAGTATTTTCTTTTAATCCTAATTTTTTCATTCTATTCTCAATCTCTTTAATTCATTTTTTCCTTTTCATTCATTAAATTATTTATTTCTTCTATTTTTGAACTTTTGTGTGTCGATATCTTCCGATATTTATTTTTTTCATTTCTTTCATCATCTTCACCGTTGATGTTTTTCTCTTTGTATATTACCATCGATCTATTCACCAGTTCCGTTCCTGATAGTGTTTGAAATTATTCTGTATTAAAATGAATAAAGTATTGAAATCTTATTCCACTTATTTGATAAATAAAAAATTATTGTTTATATTAGTCATAAATTATCTACGGATAATCGAACGCTTATTGATTATCTAATTAGAAGTTTTCTCGGTTATCTATTTTAAATCATGATTGCTTGAATATAATTTAATTCTTATTGATAAAATTTTTTCTCAAAACACAATTCTAGTGTGATACTTAGTTTCAAAATGTATTTTCAATTCTGAACACACTCGATCTAAATTCCTAAAATATGTATTGATCTCATTGCTTTTGTTCTTTTCTTTTTTTCGTTTATGTTTTCCTGGATGGCAATTCTTGTGCAAAATAAAAATTTCTCCAAATCCTAAGTGTTTCACAGGAAAGAATTTTGAAACTCTTAAATGTTTGCCGAATTAGGTATCGTTTTTCGTTTTTAAATTCAAGTACAAAGACCACTAATTTTAAATTGTTACTTACTCTTCTGCCTGGGACACGAATTTTTTTGGATTATTTTCATTACGGGCAGTTGAACTGTATTACCACCCAAAATTTCGAATGAAATTGGATTCCTGCGACATTTTCCAGCAAAGATTGATAATTAATGCATTTCAGCAGGAAAGTACAATATAATTTCAGAGGGAATTCCAATAGTTATTTGTATAAGAGAAAACAGTTTCCCTTTCATTATTCAAATATTAATTGAATATAACCTTAAAGTACTAAATATCTCTTTGAGATCACCGTATACTGCTGGGCTTCGGAGAATATTAAGGTGATCATTAATTTCAGAAGACTCAATAAATGAAGAGAAGTAATCACTATAATTATGACGACCTACCTATATAATCACAACATTCTATTCTTTAAGAGTGAGCATGATCAATGTTCTTCTTAAAAATTAAATAAGTTAATGAACAAAACGAACAACTTCCATTGCCGGGTACTGGCGGAGGAAAATATTTCAGATAAGATTTTCATTTTCGATCATAGAACCTACGTTATATATTTTTGAAATTTTGCGAAAGAAAATTTTCCGAAAATAAGAGGAATTTATTTCTCGAGCTAATGTTCACTTCATATGTTATAATCTTTAAATAATTATTGCAGGATAAAACAGTTAAACAATTTTCCTACTAAATAATTCTTCAGATTGATTGGCTATAGGCCTTGAATAGGAAATAATGAATGAATTTCCAGATAATTTTCTCCGGATAAAGAACAAAAACAATAGATTTCCAAAAAGATAATCTAAAATATGCTCATATAAGGCTACAAAATAAAAATAAAATAAGATATTAATAATAATACCTAACGAAAATTATTTAGTTTTAATTCATAATAAAAATAGAAATAATGATACATATTATACGGTAACTAATACATTTAAATAATTCCAATTTCATGATAAATATATTTAAATATAAAAATTTCATTTGAATTAGAAAAGGTAATCAATTCTTCAATTGTGAAATCTGTGAATAAAGGAAATACAATCGATCTAGGTACTTGTACTTCGGGAATTCGCATTCATATGGTGCTATTTTACTCGTAATTCTAGGATACTCGCCCATGAAATCGAATTTTAAAGCTGAGAATGCAAAAAATAAAAACTAACTTTGCAAAACTGAGACACTAAATGGATACGTTGTCTTCTATACTCATCTTCCAACAATTGTTTTCTCACATTTTACTATTTCTACGGAGTAGCACGGGTCCTCTAGTTCACATGTTATGAATAACAAGTGTTCTCGAATTTCACGTCAGTTTTAATTTTGTTCTATTTAAATCACTTTTGGGCACATTCTTCTCTTCTTCAGTGATTTCCCGAATTGTTTTTCTACTTTCTTCGAATCGAGCACTTAAATTCTCATAAGAATGACGAGTGTTTTTGAACTCCGCGACATTTTTAATTTTCGCACATTTTGAACTATTTTTGGCACCATCACCCATATAAATTTCTCTAAATGAGGTTCATAAGGAGTTCAAAATTCTTCCAAATCCTTTTTTATGTCAAATCTAAAGGTCAAAGGGTTCCATGGTCCACGCGTAAATTTCAAGGTTGGGAATGGTACGGGGCTGTGAAGAAGCCCGAATAATGGGCTTGACATCTGAGAAAAAAAAAACATACTGGGTGAATACTGAATTTTTATTCTACAACTCTGTACTTAACGATAATAATTATAAGCTACGATCTTTCGATAAAGTGATGCGGAGACGTACTTCACGTGCATCTAAACCCGAAAGATGCCCCGAATGGGCTATTGGAGGCCTTTTGTAATCGACGCGACGCTCTGGGCATTGACTGCATAAAGCTATGCACGATCTTCTTTGCTCCATGGAAACTTTGATGCCCTCGTGTTTGACCTCTTATCCTAGTCCACATCCATGAACTTTCTTTGTTCTTAAGTGAGGCGATGCATTTGATTAAAATACGTGAGTCGACTATGTTGAAAAGAAAAACCTTCGTTCATACATAATAGGAAAGATATTAAAGCTTCGCTTAACTTATTCAAAAGTGACTCATTGTTACACTGTTGTTATTTTAATTTGTAATTGGAGAATAATATTTCGCTTTGGAAAAATTTCCAATTTTTCAAAATGATAATACTTACATAAAAAGCGGTGAAGCGTTCTAGACGCATGTTTATAAGGAAAATTGGGTGTACCCCTTAATAAACGGTACAAATCTTATGATCTTATAACATTTTCGTAAACAATTTTTGAGAAGACGTGGCTCAGAAAAAAAAAACACGAAAATATAATATAAATAATTAAATCCAAGAAAATAAATTCATGCAGCCGTATTAAGTCGTAGGATGAAGAAATGGCTCAAACAAAAATGAAAATAATTATAAATAATCGAATCCAAGAAAATAAATTTATGCAGCTGTATTGTATGGTAATGTAAAGGCAAACTGAGAGCGTAACCTCACCAAATATATGTGTGAGCGGAATTAGGAAATTAGGACAAAAGTACAGAAATAGGAGTGGTGATTTGCGTTTCAAATATTCGCGAAAGAATACGGCAGAAATTATCAAGTATTGCGAGGTTAGGGGCCATTGTGATTTGCGTTTCAAATTTTCGCCAAAGAAATTACCGCGTATCGCGGAGTAGGGGGTCACCATTACCACTTTCCCAAAATGTGACGCCTTTGTTACGGGAAGGGAGAGGGGAAATTGAGTAAAAATGTGCACAAACAACTCGCATATCACTTGACCTTGAACTCAAAAAGTGAGGGCTATGGAAATGAACCTTTCAGTCAGAGAAATACTTCTTTGACTGAGTTCTGGGTGTTAAAAACATGTATTGCGTACCCTGGCCAGTAGAGAGTAACATAGTGTTATCCGACTTGAGCTGAGTCTAGCTGGATGGGTGAAGAGCTCATCAACTGTGGTGGTCATCATTGGATTTTGCCTCTTCATGGACAACTCTGAAGGTCCTTTCAAAAAGGTAAGATTCCACGAGCTTGCTCAGATGTTTTGGCAGTTGGCGTTT
>Ga0209372_1000676_pt1 | contig 10947 bp, 9 predicted proteins | sample AgamicAtPe_FD_187170 | JGI IMG/M metagenome (GOLD analysis project Ga0209372, IMG submission 187170) | Agave microbial communities from Guanajuato, Mexico - At.P.e (SPAdes) (version 2) | ecosystem: Host-associated > Plants > Phyllosphere > Phylloplane/Leaf | place: Guanajuato, Mexico | collected... | reverse complement strand
CGCATTGTGTTTTGATCGCCATCGCTGCCGCTTGCCGCTAAAGTTGTATCTCTATTGTGCCGTCTACTTTGGCCCATCCCAACTAACTAACCAACCGACCGATCAAGTCCAAGTCCAAGTCCAAGTCCAAGTCCAAGTCTCGCCCATTAAGCGTGCAAGTTATCGCCGTGCTCCCCAACCCCTGAAACCTTGTCCCTGTGCCATATTACACAATTAACCTGCGTGTTGACTTGCCGGGCGCCCAGTTTGGCGACAAAATTGCAAGATTGAACGGAATGAGGGAGCACAATGGGTCGCCCCAGGATCAAAGAAGGCGGCGGCGGCGGGTGAATTGGTCGTCTGGCTCATTCAATTACCTCCAAATGGTGCATGGCCAGCCCGTCCATGCGCCGCCACGCCAACTTGAACCAACTCCAAACTGGCCCCCATGAAGCAGGGATGGCGTTTCGGGGGCAGCGAGAACTTAATTGAATGGAAGCACCAGCTCTAGCAACCAGTGAGCCCAGAATCCATTAGACAATCCTACCATTGATGCTGAAACAATATCACTGACACTGCTTGGCCCGCTTGAAGATATTCATTCACTGGTGCGGTTCATTGGTCAGTCAAAATACATATGAAAAAGCGTAAAATCCTGGTGCGTTAGAGCAAGAGGAAGGGAGGTAGCCTGTTTTGGGGGCGCCCACAATCCGGGCTTTGAGGAGGCCGAGCGAGCAACCAGGAGCGAGAGACAAATAATGAGCCATGAAGATCCACTTATCTCGGCCCAAAACTCTCTCTTTCTTAAACTCCATGGCCGCTTGTTTGCTCCAGGGATGACGAAAATTTCCCCTGTTACGGTCAACATGCCGCCGCCAGTCCACTTGAGATGAATTCACAGAAATCAAGCCAATCTTACCTGTTGAAGTGTGCAAACCAAGTGCTCGTTTGCTTGCATACGTCAGGGGATCATTTGAGCGGGTGCTCCAGTTTTGAGTGCGCTCCTTGTTGCTTAGAGTTGTTTGAGTTTAGAGGGAGGAGGCTTGCGAATAACTCGACTTAAGTGAGGCGAAACCAAATCTCTTGCATAAATCGTCGCTTATTTTCCAGACGAAAAGAGATAATTAGGAGCATCATTGGCCGCGCTTGGTTTGCATTGTCAAGCAGGTTTAATCTGCGCAATGGGGGCGCACGTGCAACGCGGCAGCATGTGGCGCCGGAAGCGGAATCTGGGCCCCAAGCTGGCGCCGCCGGAGCCACTTGATAGATACTTGAACACCACGAGTGCCCGCCGCCCCCTCTCTCAAACAGCATGGCCGCCTCCTTAGTATTCATGGGCAAGGAGGGAGGAGAATATGAGTAACATTAATAACAATGAGAATGGTTATCAAATGTAATAGAATCTGAACATCTTGTGCCCATGACAAACTGCGTCACCACTTCCAGCGTTGAGGCCATCGCGCTTTCTGAAGCTAGCCTCCGAGTCTTTGTGCTCGGCAAACAATGGGCCCGGCTAGACAATGGCCGACAAGAGGGAGTTGAGCTGGGGGGAGGGCAATTGTTCATAGAGTTAGCCAGTAAGCTACGCACAGCCCTTGCCCAAACAGGCGCGCGCTTCCAGGGCCACTAGAGCAGAGCCCTTGGAGGGGGAACCATTACGCAAGGGGTGCGCCCGATTCCCTGCGCACTTTCAAGTGGAGAGTAATGATTGTTTCCTGGCGGCAGTAAAAACTAACTTGCAACCAGCATTCAATAGATAAATCCGACCGACCCCAAAGTGAACGCTCGCCATCCCTTATCGTTCGCTCGGGGCCCCATAATTAGACCCCCAGTTTGTGCCACTGCGCCGTTGGCCGTCACTTCCTCGCCAACTCTGGCGCCCGGTTGTGTGCGCGATTTTGCGAGCCAACTGCTGCACTTACGCTGCATTGGAAGAAGACACTCACGTCGCTAGAGTCCGGCCAACGCTAACCAATGGGCCAATTCGAGGCATGGGCCTTGTGCTAGAAATCCGCCATCTGGCTTCCGATTCGGACTCGAATTCAAATTCGCGCTCGCAATTCAGATTTAGTAACTCGCGGGCTCGTATTGGCTGAAACAAAAGGAGAGGCAAATATCAGCCTCTTGTTTGGGGCGGCGGCGGCGCTGGCAGCAGTGTGGCAATATTAGCGCTCACTTTGCAACTGCGCGCGCACCCGCCAAGCTAGCTTAGTGAGCATAGTATGCAAATTTTGCGACCAAAATCGGTGGCACAAAATGGGCCGAGTCGCGTTGGTTCTGCGGCAATGGTTGCCAGCGCTCAAGCAGGGCTGTAGGTTTATGATAATGAACGGGGCCGGCGCGGTATCCGCCTATAAGGATGATAATGAACGAACCCAGCCAGCGCGCCAAGCCCGGCAAACGCGGCCAAGAAAAATGATAACCTCCTCCTCCTCCTTTTCCCGCCCGGAAGCCACTTTTTGGCTCCCAAAGGCGAGCAACATCATTGGTGCTCCCATCCCAAGCAAAGCAAGCAAACGCTTTTGCAAACTTGCACTTCCCCTCCTGTCAAACAATTTGCTCCTCCAATTCCTCATCCTCGCGCCTGTCGACTGGCCTCGATACCTCTGGCTGGGAAATTGCAAAGGGGCCAACGGGGGGGGGGCGACGGCTCGTGGAGTGTGGGGCTGGAAAAGATCGATGGCCGTTGCTGGGCGCGCCGAGGCCGAGCGGGAGGAGGTGCGCACCTAGAGGAAAAGGAGGAGGAGGAGTTTGCCTGCGAGGGGGCGAAATTGGATCGGGCGGGAGATGGGAGGGTCGGCGGATTTGCCGGTGGGCTTGCGCGCGCGCCAGCCGAGTTGGAAGTGACAAGTGAGGGTTAATTAATTACCATTCAGGCCTCGACGGGCTCTCTGGCTGGCCGGCTTGCTAGCTGAATGGCTGGCTGGCTGAATGGCTGGCTGGCTGACTGGCCGGCGAGCTGGCTGCCAGCGGAGGGCTCAAGTGGGCGCGCCGAGGCGGGCGAGTGGGCGCCGCCGCACTGGCTTGCGCAGCCGGGGACAAAGTTCACCCCTATAAGCAGGCGGCCGGAACCAATATGCTGGCCCCCCGCTCGCTTGCATCCGCCGCCCCTCGAGCCCCGATAGCGCGTGCATTGATACATTGCGATTAGCGTCAGGAGGGCCCCAAACTTGTCCAAGCCGGCTATTACTTGGCCTGGGCGCCATTAGTCTCGCTGGCTCTGGGCCGCCAGCGCAATCCGTTTAGTGTCAGAGGCGGCCGGGCCAATCTGCTGGACACATCGCCCATCTCTCTCTTTCTCTGCCCCTGCCTCTGCCAACGAGCGGCCCGCGCTCTTGGGAGGAGGAGGCAAGCGGCCATAATAAGGATATCTGGCTGGGCGAGGCTTGCGCGTGTTTTGGCGGCGGCGCCGCTTGCGCAGAGAGCGGAGGCTGCGATTGCAAGCGGATACAGTTTAACTAAAGCGCGCAAAAGACGAGGCCTGGCGACGCAAACTCACGAGTTTGGGCCTAATGAAGCGTGCGCTGGCCCACTATCGCCGGCGCCAGATCTCCGCCATGTTGGCCGCCGACGGCCGCCTGCAGGACGACCGGGGGCGGGGGGCGGCGCGGGGGGAGCCGGGCCGGCTGGCGTCGGAAGCGAGCGCTCGAGGCCGCCGCCGCCAGACTTGACTTCGAGTGGCCGGCGCGCAATTAGCGAGGCCAAGGGCTGGCTGGAGGGGCGAGCTGGGCGCCGGCGGACGGGCGGCGCGCCCACTTCATTTGAATCCGCCGCCGCCGCCGCCGCCGCCGCCGCCGCCGCCGAGAGCGACGCACGGCGCCCTATAAGCGAGCCCCGATTATCATAATCCGCGCAACCCTTCGAGGCGGCGCCCGGCACTTGACTCTGGCTCCTATATTGCAGGTGGCAGCGATGAATATTCACCTGGCGCGCGGCTGAAACAAAGGCGCTCTCGCTGCTCGGCTTGCGCTCGATGTCACCGGCCGCTGAGCTCGCTCTCAAACTTGCCGACTCGCGAGCGGCAACACTCCGCCACTCCTGGCCCAAACCAAACACGCGCTTTTTGGGGCCAGCCGTGGAAGAGAAGGAGAGCGCGCGGTGCCACATTGGGCTCCATGGTGGAAATAAATGACGATGGGCGATGGCAACAGAAGCGGTGGCGCCGAGTGAGGAGGAAGTTGATTTCGCTCCAATGAACACTTTGATTCGAAGCGAATCGCTCCCTCCAACCTCCATCCGTCCGTCCGTCCGCCCGCCCGCCCGTTCGTTCATTCGTTATTATTATTATTCCTCCTCCTCATCCTCCTCCTTTGCTCCTCAAATGCAAACCAAATTGGCTTCGCGCCGGCCGCAGCAGCCGATGACTGGCTGGCTGGCTGGCAAGTCCGGAGTTCTCGGTGTCGCCGCCGCCGCCGCCGCCGCCGCCGTGGACGATTGAAGTGAGTGGAATCAACTCACGGAACAAATTGTTGTCGCCCCTCCCCTCTGGCTCATATTTGGACGGCCCCTGGGCGCCGAGCGAGCGGCTGCAGTGCGAGCGGGCCGGCGCCTCCAGCAGTCACAAAGAGCGAGCGGACACAAAGAGCTCACTATTGGCCGGCCCCACAACTCTGCTGTTGCGTTCTTGTCTCAACCAAACCCACACAACCGGCTGGCTGGCCCATGCAAGATTCAGAGGCGGCGGCGGCGGCCGATGGGAGAAGCTTGTTGCTCAATCGAGCGCATGAATCGGCGCTAGCGCACACAATTCATTCATGCGATCCGTGGCCGAGCGGGCAGCCGGCAGTGCCAGGCAGGCGGCCCAAACGCTCTTTGGGCAGCTAGAGGGACACAACAGCTGCCGATACGAGCACGCTCCTCCTATAGCCGCCGCTGCCCTCCTCAACTGGCGCAAACCCCAAGCTCAGCGCGCAAACCAAACCAGCCGACCTCCACCGGCGCCGCTAAGCTTCAAATTTAATTTACTTGCGCCGGCCGCGCCTTTCCCCAGAACCAAAACTGGCTCTTGAGCCAGCCTCTGAGGGAGCGGCGGCGACCCTTCGCGCATCCCTCTCGCCCCACTCAATTGTTGCTCCAGTTTCCGCGCTCGGCCGCCGCTTAATCGTTGTGCTGATTAATCAAGCGAAAGCAACAAGCGCCGCCACTTCGGCCCCCTCACCTTGGGCGCCCCTTGCGGCGCGCCCGACTTCCGGCCGCCCACTGGCTCGGCCGGGCCAGTGGCTCTCCTCGGCTCGCTGGGGCCGAGCACTGGAGCGTGAGTGTGGCGGCCGGGCGAGGCGCTGCGCTCTGTGCGCTGCCTTCGAGGCAGGTGCGCTGGCCGCGCTAGACGCGCGAACGGGCCGGCGAGTTGCTCGAATGCGGGCCCAGCAGAGCTTCTGCTTGTCCCTCGTCCGCCTCCGCGCAAAATCTATAAACGCACTCGGGCCTGTCACTCACTCAACGAGCCGCCGCCACCACGAACGACAACAACAACAACAACAACGACGACGACGGAACTCGAAATTGAAAGATTGAATTAATCAGATTATACTCCCTCCCCTGAGCCAACTCTCGCCCAACCCTCCACCTCCAAATCCTCTTACTCCCGCTTGCGCAATCAAGCCGACTTTGCCGGCCGGCCTGCGCAGGCGACAGCGCAACGCAAACTCCTGACAGGCCGAACGGGCGGCCACTGAAAGGCGGCGCCAGTCTGCTTGCGATTCCAGCGCACCGATAACTGGGCCAGCCTAAGCTCGGCTCCTCCAGATTTGGCCCGGCCGCACTTGTTTTGCCGCCAGGCCGTGGAAGTGGGGCCAAGCGAGCGGGCGCGCAGCCGCCCTTGCTAGACCAACTCGCGCTAATTCTTGCCCCAAACTCGCATCTCCACCTTGCAGGACGAAGGCGGCGGCGGCGGCGGCGGCGGCGGCAGTGGCCAACCGGCGCCCAGATAAGCATCTCTGGCCGGCCTGAAATTGCGCGACCCGTTACGCGGACGGGCCGCTCGGACAGCAACACAATCAAGTGCACCCCTCCATCCGCCCCAACTCCGCTCTGGGGCGACACTCGAGCCGGAAGTGGACAGTGCCAGTTCGATTGTGTTGTTGTCGCTGCTGCTGCTGCTGCTGCTGCTTCTGTCGTCGTCGCGCGGAGGCCGCCTCATGTAACTGGCTTGCGATCATTATCTCGCCCGCTCTCGATTTCGTTAGCGCTGCCTCTCGCCGGCTGCTGGCGCTCGCGAGCAGCCCAGAGATTCCGAGCGATGATTAATAATCCTCCCCCAAACCCAAAACTCGGGCCCATCCTTCGGCCCTGAGCACAATCGACACTCGCGCGCGCTTTAGCACCCATTTCCAGCTAGCCCATCGAGTGGCTCCCACTTGCTGGCGAACATAATTAGCGCCGGCCGCTCCGCTTCCGCCGGCCCTTTTGGTGGGCGCGACTCAGCGCTCGCTGGCTGGCTGGCTGGTTGGTTGGTTGGTTGGTTGGTTGGCTTGCTGGCTGGCTGGCTTGCTGGCTTGGCGCTGCGCCGAACAGGTGACGAGTGCGCCCCCACTGAGTTGGCTGGCAGAAGGCGGACGGTCACGCTTCATTCGGGCCGCTTTGGTGGCTGTGAGAAGCCACAAATTGTAGCAATTAGAGTGCGTCGCCCGGCGGTGATTCCGGCGCGGCGCTCCAAGGCGGCCGGCCGGCCCAAGTTGGCCCGTCAAAGTTGGGTTGGCCCGCGACCGTAATGGGACGTCGGTTGGCGGCGGCGGCTGCAGTGGCTGCAGTGGCGCCAGTAGGAGCGGCGCCAGCGCTGCCGGCCAATAATGGGGCTGCTGGCGCGTGTCGAGTGGTTGCCCAAATTTGGCGCCAGTTTTTTGAGCCCCCAGATCGATTTCCAGCGTCCGGAGGGGCGGCGCACTCTGGTCCGTCGGGCGGGCGCTTGAGTTGGCCGGCCGGCCGGCGGTGAATCAGAGGGTTCACGGGCCAGCACTAGAGCTGAAGTTGAAGTTGAAGCTGGAGTTGGAGTTGGAGGAGGAGTGGGATGTAAGAGCGTGTGAGTGCGCAATCAAATGGTGGGGCCACGTGCTAGCTAGCCGGCGTCTAGCCCACTCGGCTCATCCGAAACACTTGGCTTCAAGGCAGGCAAACGGCTCGTCTGCTTGAGCGGCGACGGCGCCAGAGCTGCCGGCGGCCAATTCAATCTGCGTGTCACAGTTCCAGATTGGCCATGGGCGCTGATTCAATTGGCGGCGGCCGGGCGAACAGGCGGACAGGCGGACAGGCAGACGCAAGGCGAGAGCCGAGCACGAGGGACGGGCACGGATCAGCACCGGGCGCTCTGATGTGATATGATAATTCACATTGCAGCGCCTGTGACGGATTGCACGCGCTCGCGATGCTAATCTTGCTGAGCGTGACCACACAACTTGGGCGCCCGTCCACACCTCTCAATCATGGCCATTCATGGAGTCGGCTGGCCACTTACTCGGCTGGCCCAAATTTAGCCCCAAGCCGGCTCGCCTGTGCCAACGCACAAAAGGGAGCCGACGGATGGATTCTCGCTCGCCACTCTGACCCGTCAGCGGTGGCGCCCACAAACACTGGCGCACTAATTGAAAGCTCCACCATCAAACCAAACCCACCTCCATTCGCCGCCTCGGGGCTCTAAACTGTTCAATTAGAGCGTCCATATTTCTGCAATCAAACCCGAACCACCAACACTTGATTAGCTCTCTCTCTCTCTCTGGTGCCAATCAAGGGTTTAGCCATTCTCAAGCGGCGACCATTTAACTGAAAACACCCAGAGGATCTCACCCAGTCAGGTCTCTCCTGACGAGTTCAACCAGGCTCAAGCTTAGGGAAGCGACGCAAAGAGAGAGAGAGGATCGACTCCCTTGGCCCCCTAATTTATCTGGTTCATTTCATGTGCATCTGCATGAACGCGCTGATTCACAACAGCAGTCCGCAACTGCAACCATCCGCCCAATTCCAGCTTGGCCCTCCCAAGCTCGGGGCCCCCCTTTTGCACCCCGCGCCTCCATAGGTGGTGATTGGCTTGTCCTGCGCGAACAAACAAGCACACATGATTGGACATCCTGGAAGCACTTAACAATTCCACCTTGTTAACAAATCCTCCCGCCATCCGGGCAGACAGACAGGCTGAATCCCCCCCCCATGCAACTAGCTCGCCCTCACACTGCTGGCCCAAAGTGAAAGCGACGCCACCATACTAAATCCTGCTCCTTATTAGATCAGTCATAAATGCACCTAATTTGCCCGCCTAGGCCTCTTAAAAGCTAACCCACAAGCGAGGTTACTGATGTGAATTGAATCGTTCATTCGTGGATGAGCACAGAACAACCAGCTCAAGGGTTGGAATGGCAGTCGAGCGGAGGAAGTTGGCGACCTTTGATGGCTTGTGGTCAGTATGATCAGGTTGTTGATGTTGGGCGGCTTCGCTGTGATGGTGCGCGAGGCGAGATTGCTCGTGGCCAGTTAGCCCAGTCAGTCGTCGAGCTAATCGATCCAAGCTCACCCCTCTCGGCTAAAATGGAATCTCCGTCAATCTCGAGCTGTGTTTACACCTGAAGGAGCTCAGAGTTGCAAGGATAGGCGCGAATTGGAGGCCCCCCAAATCGGGCGCCCATCTGTTTGTTAGCGCAAACACGCAACACAAGCTACCGGCGACAGCTTTATGTTTTCGCGAAGGAATTGCAAACAATCCCCTGTGTTGGCCTAGCTCAGAGCGGAAACATGAATTCTGGCATTATTTGCTCTCGCAATTGTGTTTGTTGTTTATCTAGCGGCTATACTTGATTGCGTTAGGCAGACAAACACAACCATCTAATTGTTCTGATTCCATTTATGCCCTCCCGTGTTGAGTCCGTCAATCCAATGTCGCGCTAGTGGGCCTAGCGGAGGAGCTGCAAGCCCCGCACGGCTGCCAGCGCTGAGATTTAAGGACTTGGTTGGTAAACAAGGCGCGCGCGTTAGAGTTTGCACATTGTACGAGGGAGCCAGCAAGTTTGAGCTGGCTACTTCCGTTCCAATTGATTAACTGTCGGAGGCGAAACGCAAACAAGCGGCTAACAGGAGAAGTTTCAATTTCGCCCGCCTGTAACTGTTTTGCCTTGCTTCCATTATACAGAGGCGCCTGGCTGGCTCGCTGAACTCGGCATCGAAATCATCGTGGAGTTGGAATCCCGATCCAGGGCTCGGCAGTGAAGTTCACAAGTGTCACACACACAAAGAACATGGCGCTTGATTTTAGCCTGAGGCCCATGGAAACGTTCCGCTCCGAGTGCATTGTTTTTGGGCCAACAATCTTTCAGCGGCGCTGTTGTAGTGGCGTTCAATCATTACATGGGCCGTCGTGGAATGTTGGTTGCGAGCTAGTGGCCAACATCAAGCCTCAGCAAAGGGGCTTGCCTGGAATCTAGATGAATCCATCAATCTCTATGCGGCGCCTAAAGCCGCATTGGATGGCTCGGGCTGGTTGGGCCAGAGTTGGCTTGCCGATTGAACAAACTGTTTGCTGGAAAGTCGGGGCGCCACTTTGGAGCGGCTGCGAGTGGCCAAGTCACATGCTCTTGAAGTTCGGAATGTCAGTTGCATCCGGCCCTGGAGGGTGGCGCCCCCGCGAGTGCTTGCTTGAGCTTGCGAAAGGGGTTCAGCCGGCAAACAGGGGATGGCTGCCAGTGTCAGGCCCGCTCTGAGCGGCGTCCAGTTGTCTATAGAAACATCTATATTTATGTAACGAGTTTGCTGCCGTTACCGTTAGTATTTCGCCCGCTAGTGGTGGTTGCGATAAAGATGGAGGAATCTAATTACTCGGGGCACGTGCAGCCTCGCTTTGTTCTGCCGGAGCTGGAAATTGGAGGCCCGGGGAGTCAGATGGCTCGCAGAGATAAGGTTCGATATTGGCTCCAGAATTGTGTTGGCGGATTGCGACCTCACAGCCGCTTACCTGTCTGGCACAAACCTTATCAGATTATATAGATGGCCAACCAGGCGTCCACTTCCTCTGATAGAATCTCCTGCCCTCCGATCGCAATGGAAGCCAATCTGAGCGCTCCTCCAGAATCCAACATCTCGACAGTTTGACATATGATTGCGAGCGAGGCTATGTTTTTCGGCTGACTTATTGTCGTGCTCTCGAGGGAGGCTAGTCCAGTGTGCACCTATTGTGAGTCCTCTACCGTTGGTTGGGTTGGGTGTCTTAATTCTTAGCACCACTACAAGTGGAACAAAAACGCCAAACTCACTACGGCTGCAGCCGCGGAAATCTCTACGCGCGTGACTTCACTCCCAAGCGTCTTGAAAATTTCACCTCGCAAAAAGGGCTGCCACCAACTTGGTCCACAATCTGACCCGAGTTGCCCGCTTTCAAGTTGCCTCTAATGATAAGGGAATCACCTTAACTGCTTTTGGCCGACCAGCGGCGACAACGCAAACCCATACACTATCATACCTATAAGCTATCTATCCTGTGAGAGGCGAACCCGCGAGCACAAAAACAACAAACGAGATTCGAGCTCCTCATAATACCCTATAGCACTGGGCCACCTCCTCTAATTCTACGTGTCCCTCCATCCAGCGGCGTCAAGCTCAGGTTGATCTTAGAGGGCGCAATTCTATTAGCCCCCTCCCCCCCCCGACAAATTACTCTTCTCGGTTGAGTTTTTACTTGGGAAACGGCGTGTTTCCCAAGTCGGACCCGCCCTCTCCTCAGTCTTGGTACCGACCCTATTATCCCGCACCTGGGTTGGTTTTGCGCACTGGGGGGTGACGCGCCTTGAGTTGTGACGCGTCGCCCCCACGCAAACTTTGCGACACGAACTTTTTTATTTAGAGGAGGAGAGAAGAGGATAAGAAAGAAGAAGAGAAGAAGAAGATGTCTAGAGTCTAGACAAAACCGAACACTGATTGGCACCGATAGATGCGCACGGACAGGAAGTGAGCCGACCACTCAGTGCGGAATGATCGGCTAACCTCGGACAATAT
>Ga0209372_1000675_pt1 | contig 10950 bp, 9 predicted proteins | sample AgamicAtPe_FD_187170 | JGI IMG/M metagenome (GOLD analysis project Ga0209372, IMG submission 187170) | Agave microbial communities from Guanajuato, Mexico - At.P.e (SPAdes) (version 2) | ecosystem: Host-associated > Plants > Phyllosphere > Phylloplane/Leaf | place: Guanajuato, Mexico | collected... | reverse complement strand
GCTCTCAGCTCTCAGCTCTCAACTCTCCGCTCTCAGCTATCGGCTCTCGAGGCCCAAAAGCTGGCCGCCCGAACGTGACATCTCTACCAACAAGTTCGGCGGCCGACGCAGCTTCCGGGCGGAGGGGCCTCAGCCAGGATAGCTCACCTACTCTCGCCACTGCCAGCTTACGAGGGGAAGCGAAAGAGGGAGAGAGAGAGAGAGAGCGACGAGCTAGGCGCCCATATCTCGGCCAATCTAATGATGTGTGCACGCAATACAACAGTCTGCTGCAAATCATATCACTGAATAAACATGCTCCCTCCGGCCCCCACAACTAACGCGCCCGCCAGCCATCTTTTTCAATCATCCGCCGGTGGCAAGAGCGGCGGCGGCCTGCTGTTTGGGGGCCAGTTTGCCTTTGATTTGGCGCGATAAGATGAAGTTGGGCCAGCGCGAACGGAAGCCGGCAGGGCGAGCGAGCAACGCGCATTCCTCCATTCAAGCCGAAATTGGTGAGCCAAACAAAGCAAATGAGCCGCAATGAGTTTGAATTTTGTGCCCCCAGTTGGTCGGGCCGGGCGAGCATAGCGCCGATTGCGACCTGCGCGCCAGTTTCAGCTCGAGGTGAATGGAGAGGCGGCGGCGGCAGATGCACACCATAGTAATAAGCAGTTTGGCTGGCCAAGCGTGAGGGTGTCTTTGTTTCGCGGGCGCAAATTGCCTTGCCTCGCCTCGCCTCGCCTTGCTCGCGTACGCACAACTCTGGCCTGGGCGCCGGTTTTGCGCTAACCTGGCGCCACAAAGCGCGCGGCCAGGTGAGCTGTCGCGCAAGTCAGCTCGCTTCGTTTGGCCGCTGAGCTCAAAACTGGCCGCTGACTTTGTGCGGCCAGACTAATGATCGATTGCGGCGCTTAGATTGCTTGCCCATCGGCGGCATCCGCGGCTCCAGCCCGGCGCCGATGGACGAGCTGAAGCTGAGGGCCCTTAATGAACTCTGAGCGGGGTTGGAATTAGATTTGTAAATTAGCCAACTCTGCGCGGCCCTCCCAATTGGCCTGTCGCCGGCCGGCCGGCTTGCCAGTTGGCCCGAGCGGCTCATGGCCAGGTGAGGGGGTTTGGCGCGCGCGCTCAAACTGGCCGCTCGGTGAAGCCGGCCAGCCAGCAAGCAAGCAGCTCGAGCACACCGCTAATAGTTGGCACTTACCAGCAGCAAGCCTAATGTGCTCCATTAATCTTGGCCCATTCGCCCGCCGCCAGAACGCGCGCGAGCCCCTTCGAGGGGGCCCAGCGAGGGCCGGAAGTTTGCGCCCTCCGGCTCTCGATTTCAATCTCGCGCGAGAGCTGGCCAAGGGTTGCCGCTGGCCCAGCTGGCAGCAAGCCGAGCGAGCCAGCCAGCCAGCCAGCTGAAGGCGGGCGAGCGTGCGAGATCTCGTGAGACTTGGTGGCCGCGCTCGCCGAGGGAGCCTCCAGAGGCTTAGTGGGCCCCCATTGGCTTGCAGCAAATTCCCCCTAAGCCGGCTGCCAGTTTTCAACTTCACTTGACCGAAATCGCGCGCTCGCAGCAAAATGAGAAAAACAGTTAACTTCACCTTCTCTGGCTCATATTTCTCCGCTCAAAGCATTGATTTGTTGTACTTTTGGGCGGCCGATAAAAGAAGCCAGCTCCTGCGCGTCTGGAGGCGAGACACTACTCTTGGGCGCCCCTTGGCCGCCCTTTCAAGCTCATCCGCGGCCATAACTCAAAAGCGTCGCGCTCTTGCGCCCATAAGGCGGCTAAAGTGCGAGCGTTGCAATCGCCTCGCAAGCGGGTCGAGTTTTGCACCAAATTGAGCCGGCGTCAGGCGAGCTCGAAGCTAAGGTTTGCGGGCGAGCGGAGGGGTGCGCCAGCGGCCCGATTGGGCCGGACTGTGATTGGCCCAAGCGGTGCTCGCGGCTCCCCTCTCCTGGATCCAACGAGACGCGCCCAGAGCGCTCAGAGCCTCGAGCTCGGGGCTCTCGCCAATCAATCTGCTCGTCCATCCGGCCGCCGGCCGTGTATCCACTCTGGGGCGCAAATCGCTCGCAGCCATGAGCGGCATCCCGCGCTCGCTGGCTGCCAATTACGTGCAACCGGCCGCTCGCTGGCACAGACAGCCGCCACCGCTCAGGGGCCTGAATATACCATGCAATTGATCGGCCCCTCAATCCAAACTCAGACTCAAGCGCCCGCCCCTCCAACTTGCCACTATCTCACCATCTCTCCTTATCTCTGTCCCCCGAAAACCCGCCCGAACAAACCGCCGCACCTGCTTAGCCTGCAACTGCAACGGCCACTCGCGAAAGTGCCGCTTCGATGCAGAGCTCTACCGGCTTTCTGGCCGGCGAAGCGGCGGCGTCTGCATCGGCTGCCGCGACAACACAGCAGGCCGCTACTGCCACTACTGCAGAGAGGGCTTCACTCGCGACCACTCGAGGCCCATGAGCGACAAGGAGGCTTGCAAGCGTAAGTAGCCGGGACTTTATCCGCCAGGTGTCTCGCTAACACTGAGCTCGCTCGCTAACAAACACACGCGCCCACCACCCAACGAACCAAAACTAAACCCACGCACTTGCGCCAACCGTGCCTGGACAGACTGCGATTGCCACCCCATCGGCTCGCTCGGTCGCGTTTGCAACCAGACAAGCGGCCAGTGTCCATGCAAGGAGGGCGTGGCCGGCCTCCAGTGCAACCGGTGCGCGGCTGGCTACCAGCAGTCGAGCTCGCTTACAGAGCCTTGCATAAGTGAGTATTGCACTCTTACAACAAGTCTTGGTGGCGCACCAGCTTATAGAGCCCATTTTTCCTCTAACTAAATTCAACAATACTCTCTTGCAGAGCCACCAGAGAATGATATCAACTATGAGCCCTCGTTGGCAGTCGACGGCGACGAGCACTCGGCCAACGATGCAGGCTCGCAGGTTTCTCCAGCGAGCGAGCAGCCGAGTTTAGCGGGCGGAAGCGGAAACGGAGGCGCCAGCGATACTGGCGACGACGATGAGCCAGCTCAGGCGCCGCGAGCGCCATCCAGCTCGCAGTCGCGCTTCAACAGAAACAAACTCGATCCCGCCGATCAAATGGATGGCGAAAGTATGCAGGACTTGGACAAGGATGACGAGCGAGACTCTGCTGATGAGCTCAATTTACCGCGAAAGCATCGCCTCCAGAATGCCCATTGGTCGCATGGAGCAAGGAAACAGAATCCCTACTATAGGTATCAGATGCGCCAACGGCACCACTTTGAAGGCTCAGCGCTCGACGAGGACGATGATCTCGTGCCCATGAGGCCGCACGTTCAGGACGGTGGACTGCAGGCGATGGTTGACGACGAGTACCAGGTTGGCGGCCCATCGCGCGCCTACCTGCCCCAATCCTACGCCGGCTACAGCAAGCAGCGCTTCGTGTCCGACTACAACAAGCAGCGCAGCCGGCCAGCACAGTCTGGACGGCAGCGGCCGGACGAATTGCTGGTTGCGTCTCCCATTGCTAGTCTCGACAGTGGGCCAGCAGACGAAATGAGCTCGCTGGACGAGAGCTCAGGCACCAACTACCTGGCAAACTCGGTCTTCAGCGAGGAAAACTTCAGCCCATTGCCAAGACGCTCGAAGCAACAGACTAATCAAGTTCGCCAGCAAGCGGCGAGTCGGCAGAGGTTTATGGCGGACGCAAATGAGGGGCCGATTGTCACGAACGAGCTTGCTTGCGGCGACTGTCAGCTGGGAACGAGGAGGCTCGGATTTAGGCAATTCTGTCACATTGAGTACGCAATCAAGGCGACTATTTTGAACAAGCTGGTTGCCGAGGATTGGACTAGATTCGACGTTGAAATTCAGGACATTTTCAAGTCCCTGAGTACAGATGCGGCAACGGCAGCCCGAAGTAGTGGCCAATCAGCGGGCGGCTACTTCGACAACATGGTCCAGGCTGATGAGGCTGACGCGCAGACAAGTCAACGTGCAGCAACAAACAAGACCATGAGCCCCAGCGGCGAGTTCGGCTCACATCGACTCAAGGTTGGCACAGTCCAGTCAATTTGGGTTCCAACCGAGGATCTCGCTTGCAAGTGTCCGCGTCTAAAGCTCCGTTCAACTTACCTGCTGATGGGTTAGTATTTGTTGCGCTTCAGAGAGGTGCCACCACTTTGTTCCCAACAACAGAGACCAATTGACTAACCGCCAGCTCCGCTCGCAGGTTCCATCGATGCTAAGGAAACGTCGGCCAACTTACTCCAACTAGATCGGCACGGAATTGCCCTGGAGTGGAGGTCCAGCCTACAGGAGAAACTGGTCAAATATCAGCGCCGCTATTCTAGGGGCAGATGCTGATTCCGCCCAGCAGCCAAAGCTGGTGCCCTTTGGATGCCAACTTAGTGCTCACCTTTGCCAACCTTTTTCTCTCATGCTCTTGATCCTGTAGAGTTGATTGAGATGAGAGGAGCATGAGCGATTGCAAACATATCATGCATGCACACAAAACACGTCATCCAGGCAACCAAAGTGAAAGGAACATTGAACTCGCTGCCAAACAGAACGGACAAAGGTTCAATCATCGAGAATAAACCGAAATCCTGATAAAAGTCTTCCCTCTCAAGGGACAAGAATGTAGCCAGTTTTGCCGCTTCAATCCAGATTGGGCTCATTTAGGCGCCTCAATTTCAAATAGGTGTGATTGGCTAGCTTGAAACTAGCTCGAGCTGAGATTTCAGTCGACTCGTTCGCTCAAACATTTTGAAACTCCCAATTTGGAATGAATTCAAGGTCGAGTTTGAGTGGCTAGTGCTTGTCGAGTCATCAAGAAAGCAAAGAGTTTTGCTTGATAAGCATTGGGATTGGAAGGAGAGAAAGCGAGAGCAGGTGGTTTGTGAGCAAGCGACGCCCACGCGCCCCATTTGGTTAGCGTAAGCGATGTTTATTGCAGGTTCAGTGCGCACGAGCTGGACCAGTCTTGCGCACAACGATAGCCAAAAATATACACAACTCGGCGATTTTGCACCTGTCGCGCTCAAACTACCTATTGCTCTCCCCCTAATCCACCCTCGACTCCCCTAAACTCTCGGCTCGTTGCAAGCCGACACGAACTTGGCGGTGCGATATTTCCAGTCCAAAATGGTCATTCCAAAGTCGTGATTCTCGTCAGAATCCTCGGATTCGCGCGCCACTCCTGTCGCCCCTCAAGTCTCTAAATCGTGCTTGCTATCTCAATTTTTGCCGCTCATTTGAGACAATATTAGTCCAATTCCGCCGCAAAGGGCAGCAATCAGCACTTGAGATCATAAGCCTTCTGCGAGGGCAACATAAATTCAAATGTGATATTAGCCAAACCATTTCAAGCCAGTGAAGATGCTCAACCGAACCTACACAAACGCGTACCTGCTCCCAATCTGCCTCGCATATGTACTCCTCTATTCTGCCGAGGCTGAGCAACAGCAACCTTCAAGACCCTGGCAACTCAAGGCAAGATCCGCCTCGAGGACGCAGCAGGCAAACTCGGCCATCGGAACTGCAGTCGAGGTGTCGCAACCGGCCAATCAGCCCGCCACAAATAGAACTGTCAGGACGGCGGATGTGTTCCAAAACGGCGACGGCTATAATATATTTGTTACGAACACCTGTGAAAGAGAGTCAATGAGGGTGAACATCAAAACGAGCAAACCCTTCTATGGTGTCATCCATACGAGAAACCAAAGACAAAAGCCCAGTTGTAGCGTCGAAGGGAATGGTGAGTCAGAGTATAATCTGGACATTAGTCACGTTTTGAACGCGCAAGACCCAGCTTATTGTGGAGTCATCAAAGCTAGGAAGGATTCGCCCGAGGACAAGGACATACTCTCGGTTGTGGTAGCAGTGAGAGTACATCGAAATATCGAGCTTTCTGATGATAAATTTTTCCTCCTTAACTGTACCAAGTAAGTTGGCCTCCTCCCTGACAAGATTCATAAATGAACCAAATCAAACCAAGCTAATCATTCGTATCTCCAACCAACTCGCACCTTTCATAATCAACTTTCCACAGTCGGTGCCGGAAACCAGATTGCTCGACGCCCAGCGCAAAGTTGCTCGACTCGGACGATAGCACAGCTCGTTTTCCACCAACAGGCACGAACGGTCGATTATCCGAATCAGATCCAGGTTCCTCGGGTGCTGGGGAACGCGAAAGAACAGGCTTAGGGAACACTGACGAATGTACACTATGGAAATTTCCTTGGGTCATAGCTTTACTTTGGTGCCTAGGTATCTTGCTGCTCGCCATGATTATATCACATTGTATCATGTGTTCATCGCTAGTCTGTCGCTGCGTGAAGACCGAGGTGGAGGAGAAAGAGCCAAGTGTGTACGAGGACAATACAGATTATGAGCACGATACTTACAACAAGCGGCATCCCTATCGGATAGACTACGACAACAAAGATATCTACAAGACGAGTAACAACTACGCCCCATACAACCTCGAAGAGGCACAAACAAAGTCAAGGCAGAAGCAAAAGAAAAGCTCCAGATAATAGCTAAACACTAACCACTCAAACTTTAAAGAGCTCACCTGCGCAAGAATACTGTAAGACCAAGTTTCCTCAATCTAACAAACTAAAACGCGTGTCCTCATTGAACTCGCCTAAGAATTTAGGTATAAATTTAGAACAAGCCCAATAACGTATTGTTACGACAACATTGTTGGTTCGTTTTTAATCAATTGAGTTGAAAGATGGTGTGTTTTGTTTCATTCACTGAGTTTTATAATTTACTTGTTGCTCTTCTTGTAAATTGGGAAGGGGCGCTAGGATGATAAGAAGAAATCGTAACGAGTGCGTGGATTATTGTGTAAACTATTTCGTCGCCTAATTTTCCGCTTTTTTCTACTTCCTGAATATTTAAACTTATAGCTCGACCGATGTATGTGACAAACTGGCTTCCACGAGACCGAATGTGTCAATAAGTCACAAACTGTCCAATCTCCAAGATCATCCAAGCTAGTTTGTGTTGAAAACGATACAAAAGAACTCGGAACTAAGATCTTGTAGTAGTTCTGGAGACATGCGAAATCAATCTCGTCCAAAAACGGCGGATAATAATGATAAACAACGCGCTTAAACCCTCTAGCTCTCACTTTTGTTGGGCGCATTTCCATTTCATCATGATTTAACAATTGATAAAGGGTCCTAGTTCTTATCAGAGCTCACTAAATTTGCGCTCCCATTTCCAATATCAAATTCAAAAATTTGTATTCCGTTTCATTCTGAGGCTTAGCCTGGTTGTTCAAATCAATATCCGAGCCGAGTTGTCTCCTACATCAGGTCAATCAACGGTTGCGCCACCCGAAGGCCACTTGTTCCATCATCAGACTGCAGTCCAATCGGCATGGTCCAGCATTACTTGGACCATCCAGCAAGAGGACCGTTTAAGTCATCTCACTATCATGTTGACAACGATCCGTAACAAAGCTTTCTTACTGCCATTATCAATCGTCACGCAGGTGCTGATACATTCGAGAGAGTGACCAATCTAGAAACTGTATAAAGATTAGGATACAGGTCAATGAGCAATCATTGATTCCATAGTTAATCATTTTGTCGAAAAGCCATAGAATTTCGCCACCCCTTTCCAGGTGGTCGATCAACTCGTGGTCTGCTAGTACTAACTCTGCTGATGCTGATCCATCTTTGATTCAGATCAGATGGTTTGTCCTGGAGACGAATACAATTAAAATAATACTGCTACTAAAACATCCAGCAATCTCACCAATAATTCCACTCAACTAGCCGATTCGATATCATCTCATGCATCTCACATACCGTCTGCACGCCAAATCTTGAATACTTTGCTAGTGGGCTTGAAGAATTTAGATATCAGTGTAATTGACAGAGGTACCATCTGACCTTTTGAAAAGATGTATTTTGAGGAGCAAGTTAAATCCATCCTCTATATGAGTTTGACAGAATGATTTAGCTTTCGTTCGAATGCCTCAGCTAGTGATATATGTGTCAATAGACGCTAAGATTTTGAGTTTCGTCATGCCACTGATATAGTAGGCATGTATTTTGTTCGATCTTGAATCGTGACATCCAATATCTTCGACTGGAGACCCTCAATTCTAGCTAGTCAACCACCTACCTCTAGCTAGCAGCTTTAACTAGAACTCAACTTCCTGCCTTCAACAACTAGCTTATGCTCTTGATTTCGGACTTTTCTAATATAGGTTTGGATATTAGTATCGGTATTCTTGTTTTGTTTTTCTGACGGTGGCGTAAAAGGAACGAGAAAGTGGAGAAGAAAAACCTAAGTTAATACTTTTCATTATTGATTTGTTTCGATCCAATATGTAAAAATGCTTCTCTTAAATTCAATCAACCTTGACCGATAAACTTTAAGTAATGATATAATGGTAATACTTGTTTCAAAGTTATGATGATGATCGATAACTTGCCATTGCGTTGAATACTTCCTGATTTCTGAACCCAATTTTGCAATAAATAACTGGAATCTGATTCTGGTTTTTTTTCTAACTCTTCGGCTCTTAACCAAACTATCTTTCCAAACTTTGTTTGAATTTACGAGAATAGTACGAAGTAAACCCAACTCATAGATAGTCCCGTTACAATCCACTCCAAGCGCCACAGCAACATTTCTTGAGAATCCGATGATAATTCTACTTATAATAATGATAAAGAGGTTGGTGATGGTAAGAATCGACCTAAAATAATGGTACTGGAGGTAATGGTGATAATGATAATAGTTTGTAGTTTCAATATCGACGAGTGCTAAGTTCGCACAGTCATAAAGATAATGAAATAACGTCAACAGTTTAGCAACAGTTTTGAAACTGTTGGATTGCCCAGATTGCCCAGAGGCCTAAAACAATAGCTCGCCTTTTCAGCCAGGTATTGCTTTTCCAATAGTGCTTTAGCTTCAATCAATAAATAAACTTCGATTTCGGAAGGCAAAGCTAGGAAACCAAGGAAGAAACCCGGTTGGATTATAATGTTGTCCTTTTGGAAGCCAGGTTCATGTCCTCCACATGCCTATTCCTCAATTTGCTCCAAGTTTGAGAGACACTCGCCTATCCATTGCATCACAGCGCTATAGTAACGACCAGATCTTTTATCTCTCACAGCATTAACAGGTGCCTCATGGTCCTTCAAACTCTCCGCTTAGCGTGCAACATCTCCATGAGCAGAGTTTTTGAGGGTGCCAAGCCGGCTCTGTGTTTGAAGTATAGGAAATCCTCGCCCCTAACTGCGATAGCCCTGAGATCTGGCAACACGCCCATCAATCGGTTGAACTTGTCCTGTGAATCAGAAATGTTGTCGCAGATAAACAATTAGAGGACCATTCAGTTAATGTGATTGTTCGCGAACTGAATTGGGGTCAGTGCTCAGAATGTTGCTGTACTTACGGGAACATGCGAGTAAAAGCTGACGCAAAATTCAAGGAGAGTTCTCTGAATTTGATTAAAAGCCTCGCTAACTAGCTCGTAGTTATTCAATCCACCCGCATCTGTGAACGTGAACAACAAATTAGAAGTTTGTGCTAAAGTTGAAGAGGAATCCTTGGACAGGATATAAGGCTTACCTGGGTTGAGTAGAAGAAGGAATTTAAGACAGGTGTAGTCGATAGTGTCAAACTTGAGCTCAGCTAATTTCATAGTTAGCTGGTGAAGTTGGTCGGCAGCTGAAGTTACACCCAATAGGGCCAAAGTGAGCAGGTCAAAGCGCTGACCGTTTGGTAATTGGGTGTCGTCGGCGAGATTGTTGTGCATCCGCTGATGAATATGGTCAAGGAGGAGCATATCTGACCAGGAATGCTGGAGTAGGTTCATTTGGTCGTCAACCTGCGGATAGGATTGATGGGAGGAGGGAAGGAAGGAGAGGATGGTTAGTTTTAGAAGGAGGCGGGCGGGTTTGATAGATGGCGCTAGCAGTCTGCTTGCCTGCCTTCGAGGGAAATGCAGTTTCACTGTGGCTGGCCATTTCAAGGCTTGCTGGCAATGGAAAGTTGGTGGCCAAGCAGAGGAGAGGGGAAAGGACGGGGCGGCTAGTGTGGGCGCCGTGTGGCCATCTAGCTGGCGGTCGGCCGGCAAGCTCGGCGCGCCCAGCTCGGCCCATTGCACGCTCGGTGCCGGCAAACTCGGCGCGAACGCTTTGCCTGTTTATGTAATGGCCCAGTGGCAACTCTCGGGCCCAGCTAGCCATGGCGCTGGGCTTGAATGCGAGAAATATAATGAGATGAAATAATAATAGTAACTGAGGGTCTGATTGAAGGAGGAAAGTTTAGCTCGCTCGCTGAGCTAGACTAGACCGAGCCAGAACGAGAGAATGCAGGCAGCGAGAGTGAAAGCGGCGCCAGCCAGACAGGTAGACGACGGGCGGCAAGGTAGCCGCCACTTGTTGCTCTATGTGCACGAAAGTCGTTTTTATTTAGACTTTTTGGCGAGAGAGCAAAAAAATCCGCCAGGCAAAACCAGTTTCAGTGTCGGCTGGTGGAAGTAAGCGAAAATAAACGAAAGTTTGGGGGGGCTGAATCGAAAGTGAATTCTAAAGCGATAGTTTTGCCACCAATGGCTAGTCTGTTGCCCGAGCTGGCGGACTGGAGGCCAGTGGTGGCAGCTGCTCTCGCTAGCTGAACATGAATGGCCATTGAAAATTCACTTTCACTTCTGCGCTCGCTTGCCAGACAGGCTGGCTGGCTGGCAGGCGGCTAGCCAGCCAGCCAACCAACAGCGCGTTGCTATTTTATTCGTTGCGCTCGCCAAGCGACTGCTTGAATCGCGGTCAAGGTGCACTGGATAGAGGCAACAGGCTAAAATGAGCCAAACTAGGACCCGCGCTCAATTTAGGTTCCAGCTCGTGGGTTGCTATTTTGGCCGCTTGCTCGCGCGTCCTGTTATGCAAGTTGCATTGCTGGCGCCGACAAAGCGACCGGCCGCCTTGTCTAGCCAGCTCCTTCTATCTCTCTCTCTCT
>Ga0209372_1000674_pt1 | contig 11010 bp, 10 predicted proteins | sample AgamicAtPe_FD_187170 | JGI IMG/M metagenome (GOLD analysis project Ga0209372, IMG submission 187170) | Agave microbial communities from Guanajuato, Mexico - At.P.e (SPAdes) (version 2) | ecosystem: Host-associated > Plants > Phyllosphere > Phylloplane/Leaf | place: Guanajuato, Mexico | collected... | reverse complement strand
GGCGTCAGGATGAAGGAAAGAGTTATCCAGAGAAGCAGACTCAGAAGGAGGAAGGACCAGCAAAAGTGGTGTCATTCATGGCTTACGAAAGCAATTTGGAATTGACACCAGCGATTTGGATCGCTGACAGTGGATGTTCAAGGCATATGACGTCGAATTTGGATTGGATCGCCAATTATAGCCCATTCTCTGACGAGAAGATGGTTACATTGGGCGACGATCATAAGATTGTTGAAATCTTATGAATCTTGTCGTAAGAAGGTCATGTATGAAGTTTCAGACCGATCGCACATCATCGCACTACGCAAGAACAACCACCTTCTAATACCAGTCAGAACTGGCATTGGCATTTCCACGTGTTCACTATTCTGCTTAGCGAGTGTGCTGTTATTTCGATATACATACGACCCCCGATACACCTTCGTACCTGGTAATTTTGGGCCACCCTGTATAAAAGAAGTGAAGAAATTCTTACGCACTGGTACGAACAACAACCAACCAGCAGCTATTAAAGATGAGAACACTATGGAGATTCCAATGCAGGAATTAGAAAAAGGGGTGTTTAACGGAAGTAGCTGCCTGTTTTATAGTTACCAAAATATGCTAGTCGGCTCAGTTAGAGCTTCCGGAGTTCAATAAACTTACGAGGGAACCTTCTTTCTCGTGCAACCCCGATTTCGACGAAACTTACAGCGTGAGTTGGCCTCATCGAGAGACGCAGAATGGTACCTTTTTTTTCTCCTAACGCGCTCTAGTTTCGCCGCTAGACAGGTGCGAATTTCCGCCGCACAGACCACTAGCGCGCGCACACATGGGTTTTTCAGGGTCTGTGCGTAGCCTAGCGGTGTGCGCGAGTGTTTGATAGGGTGCGAGTCCGGTAGAAGCAAAATTTTTTTTTCGATTTATTTTGCACAGCTCAACGATTGACGACCAGAGAACTCAAATTGTTGACGACAAGAAGACTCACAGTGATGCTATTGCGCTTGCGCACGACGATTGATGACCAGAAAACTCATTTCGTGCACCTGTTAGCATACGTGTGTGGACAGCGCGCGTTTGACGAGTATAAGAAGCGACGCTCATCAATTAAAACGCTCATTCGGACTCGAGTACTCAAAGGGTGAGTAGTGGGATTTCTCACAATACCCCCAGCCTGTATGAGCCCCGAACCCATTCCCAGGGACTGTAGTTAGCCAGCCAAGGCCGATGTGGGCCCGCAGAAAACTGGGATGGTAGTAGGGGTGCGATGGGCTGGGGAGGCTGAGGTCCCAAGTCATGACCAAGACTTGGGACGGGCTTCGAGTCTTCGATCGTTACAGGGGGGGTCTAATCTATGAACCTGGCATTCATAGCCCTGCAACGATCATTCTTTAAACTTCTAAATCTATCTTCCTGCTAGGAAATGTTTTCTAACTGATAAGCTCCGTCTTCTTCCTCTCCCATCTTGATATCCATCAGGACTAGGAATTTCCAGATTAAATCTTCAGCTCGCACTTACGACAATCGAAAGTTTCCATCATGTCGCAAATAAGCACGGAAATCGATTATGACACACTGGATGGACTACGGGAGGTAATCGATAATGACTCCATCAGTTTTGGCTATATTGTCAAGTGCTTGGAGATGCGACTCATCCAAGAACAAAACCTCGACATCATAAATAGAGATCCCAAGCAAAGGAATCTCGAAAGGCAACTCGCTGACGAGCTCTATGATCACCTCATGACCATACTAGACGATCATAGGATTCTATCCGAAGAAACTCTAGACTACTGCCCACCTGCCGACTCTACTGGAGCATCTTCACACGAATCTGACTCTCAAGCTTCCAGTAATGATTATTGGGAGCCAGAATCTGAGCCTGATTCATTCGATTATGGAGCGTTGACACCTGAGCAACATCGACAGGTTTGTCTTTACATCATAGATCACCCAAAACATGGCTGGAGCACGCTCAAAAATAGATTCACTTTCCTAAGGCCATTCTCTGAGAGTCTCTTCTATAAGCTCAGATTGCACGCGCGGAATGACAGCTCCGAAACTTATGCCGAGAAGTTGACCATCCTGCACGAGAACCTCTGGGAGCAATTTGAAACTAGCCGTGGAAGGTTCGAAACTGTCTCGGACCACGATCTCACACAATGGGCGAAGATGATTGCTCAAGACTTGGGTCTTACGAGCTTCAAATCTTCAGCCTCATTCATCTATCGCTGGAAATTGAGGAACAATGTCTGCAGCCGCAAAGTAACCAAATTTGTATCGCATCGTAACGTCCTCACTCAAGAGCAGAAAAGAATCGAGGCGGAGAGGTTCGCATCAAAGGTGAAGGCCATCATCCAGACCGAAGGTATCGCCCACAAGAATGTCTTCAACGCTGATCAGACTGGTATGCCATATGAAATATACTCGAATCGCACATTATCTCACAGAGGTGAGCGCTCAACATTCAGCCACGTCCAATCTATGAGCTCTACCAAGCATAGTTTCACTGCTATGGTATTAATATCTGCAGATGACAAGCTGGCAGACAAGACGCTACTATGCCTACAAGAAATAGGCGGCCGATTCGGGCCTGAAGTCGAGCGAAGGCTCTACCGTCCTCCCAACATCGCCCTCACCTGCACACGATCCGGACTTTCCACTGATTCCACATACAAATGGTGGGTGGACACAGTTCTTGCCAACAACATCAGGCCCAATCAGAAATCACTGTTCATAGCTGACTCATGGGCACCACATAGAAACGTCGAAAATTATGAAGCGCTTGTCAGCCATGGTGATGAATTCAGGTATGAGATAATTCCACCTCAAACAACATCGATGTGCCAACCTCTTGATGTTTACTTCAATCGGCAATTGAAAAATCTCGATCGAATGATCACCCATCCATTACGTACGAAGTTCGGCCAGCGACACAGCGTTTTCCAACGCAACACAGCCATACGGATCATGTCCTTGATACAATTCTCGCTTTCCGCTCCCATTTTTGAACCAATGATTCGTTATTCGTTCTTGAAATCAGGTCTCATTGACCAAGAGAGGGAGGAATTCAAATCAGCTAACCAAGTGTGCCGTGTTCAATCCGTAGCTACATGTTATAATTTTGCTTGTGACGAAAGAGTCGACATGCGCTGCGCTTGGTGCGCGAATAGTTTTTGTATTTTATGTATGTTGGGCTTAGGCAGTGAAGGTCTGCATATGGACTCATGTAACATCTATGCTGATCGAAGCTCGAGTGTGCAGCCTATGGAGCTTGATGATTAAAAAATTTTACATTAATACACCAATACAACTAAAAATCGTATCATTTATTCTTGAATTTCATAGCAGATTCAGCCAACAAATGACCTCATTTTCTATCGCTCACCACAGACATGATAAACCCTTCGTATTCGTCACTGCAAATGCCTGGGAAGACGACTCTATGAAGCTCGTTCGTCATGAATTTTGTAATTTTATTTTTCCTATAACTCAACTCACAGAAGGCGTTAGGAGAAAAAGAAGGCACCTCCCATCATCTCTTGTCGCCCTCTACTTGCTCTGCGAGTTTCATCAAAATCGGAGTTACACACCAAAGAAAGTTCCCTCGTTAGTCTTATCGAACGAGGACGCACCGTTCAGGAGTTAGCGAAATCCCCGTTTGCCTCATTTTCCAGGGTTTTTTCTAGAATTTTGGGGTTTTTCCCCAGATTTAACTCTTCTTTTTAGAACGGCCCATAGATTCTCGATTTTGTTCATGTCAGGAGGATAGGCAGGGATTTCGACAAAAAATTTACGAAGATTATTTCTCCTTCAATATTCTTCGGTGCGGAAACATGTGGCAAATGCTGCGTTGTCGTACACAATCTTCGGATTCGAAAAGTTCCTTCAATTTTTCAATCATACAGGGTGGCCGAAAATTACCAAGTACGAAGGTGTTTTCATGTTAAGAGTGTCGAAAAATTCGACTGCAGTCGTGGGATATGAGCGAAAATGTCTGTACCTGTTTTTTTGGCCCTCCAGTAGTTGAGATGATTTGACAGTACATGAATTTGTTCGTTTTTGCATAGAAAGTGATTTCAATGGGTCCGAATTCTGAGACTCTCAAGAATAACTGGTAGTTGTATACGATTCCGCCGCACTCCTATTGAGTTGAAAGGTGCTGTGTGGACTTCTCAGAGTTAGTCTGTAGGAAATGTTTCGAGCTCACAATGTCAGGAAACGGCCAGAACCAGTTTTGGATCTTGGGTACCAGAATGGAGAAAGACCCATCAAACAAGCCCTCAACAAGGCTGGGAAACGCAATCTGACCAGCTCCGGCCTTGAAAACTGCAGTGGTCAGCAGATACCAGAGCTAAACAAAAACCAGCCGGCCACCAACCAGGGGTTGCGCTCGCGCCGCTAACGCGGCGCTCGAAACAAAACCGAACCAACCAAACCCATGCAATTAATGGTGAGATGGGACACGACTCTTCTTTCGAATGTCCCCTACAGCTGGTTTGACCTTCAAAACTAGCTAAATCATCATCAAAACCAGCCAAACCCAATTGAAGCTCCCTAAATCTTGTTGCATGAGATCGGATCGATTACTATGAGCGAATGGAGTGCTCACTTTCCATCCTCGATCTCTGTATTTTAGTGTGCGCGGTGAACGCTCAGTATCTGGAAAATCTTTGGCTGTTGTATACGATTCGGCCGCAGACTGAATTCTATGCAAACAGGTGATATGTACTCCCTGGAGTCTATTGAACACCTTGACACCAATATCAGCGGCCTCTTAATAAATTTTGAAAAAATGGTCAGGGGTTGTTCGTTTTTCGGCCGATGGCGGAGCGCAACCAAACTTCATATGAAGCTTGCTCATGACCTAAAATGAGCTACACAGGTGGACCGGAAGTGCGGAAACTTACGATTTTCGAGATAACGGAAGTGACCTAAAAAAGCCGAATTGGGGTGTTAGAGTGCCATGCAAAATATTTGGTAGCATCACAAACCCTAATCAGTCCCGTAACACGTGAAACTCGGCCGTGGCGACCCTAGAAATGACGTAAACGTGTTTCGGGGACTTCATGTAGGGGAATCCGCGCTACGCGCGAAGCAGCTCGCTTCGCGAGCTGAAACCGCACATCGCTCGCGGGTCCCTCACGGGACCCACGCCTCGCTTCGCTCGGCTGCCCGCGTGCGCGGGATATAATCAGTTGGTTGTGGGGTATTGACACACTGGCAACTCCGGCACGCTGGCAACTCTGAACACTGGCATGGGATGACCGCGCGTACGGCACTGCATGAATCGGTGAATTTTCCCTGACTGAGGGTCGAAAGCTTGAAGCCCTGGTGGCAACATGGGGAAACTGTCGGCGGGAAAATCACAGAAAGTAGAATATTTGGCGTATCAGCGTGAACTGGGACATGATTTATGACTTGAATTATTTGCGAGCTCGAGAACTAGTGTCTTCCTGCTGATTATGATGAATCCCGGCCAAGCATGGGCCATTTCGGACCATCGCTAGCGGCGGGACTGCCGCGCCCACCTTGAGAGTGAGAGGGATCTCAGCTGCCGAGGCGCCTGATGCCTGACAAATCGCTTCTTATAGCTGATTAGACCATTTTGTATCTCTCTAGATATGCGTCGCATATGGATTCGACCAAAAATGCAACTTCTATACCGTGCATTTCCGCACTCTATGACCTTTGAAAACATGTAATTCAGACTCTTTAGAGAGGGTATCGTTCGGTATCTAACCGGACTTCGGTCGGCCGAATACCGAACAACACCCGTTTTTTCACTCAATTCTGACCTAACAGATCACGCCGAGTCCATTGACACCATTTTCGTATATCGCATACTTGGGACCTTGGTAGTTCAGTATGTATGGCTCTGTTTGCAAATTCATGTGCACATCAAATCCGTGAAACCGATACATCTTGGTGGTGGATGAACGTTTTATAGCTAGGAACTCAAGTTTGATAATTGATTGCTTGGAAACGGTCCTGCGAGACACCCTAGTCAGAATGGTATCTCGTTCTTCTACTTGTACTTGTTTGAGTACTTGTTTAAGTTCACGTCAGTCAAGGTACTGAGGTCGGCTAGTGCACGAGTTGCTACCTTTCCTCGTTTACAGCTGTCTATGAGTTCTTTCAGGTTGTGTATGGTTTTCTGTTGCTTGTGATACAGTGATGCGCTGTTCCATGCCATCTCAGGCAGCAACATGGAGAGCTCTTCTATGGTTTTTCGGTTTGCTTCGGATTTTTCTGCGAGGGATTGGAGCGCTGCAGCTGTGGCGTTTTGTGCACCATCATACTCGTCAGACGCCTTACGCATGGTGGCCACTTCAGTTTGTAGTCTCTTGTCGTTTGTTTAGGGTGTCCATCCTTTCGTTGACTTTCGAGACGTAAACGGCCGCCGCTACCACTACGGCAACCACTGCGACAGCCACCAAGAAGACTACTGCTGCGGCGAGGAACCAGACAAACCGTTTGTTTCTCGGTGGTTCCGATTCGACAGGAAAGCACGATCCCAGTTCTTCTATCAGAGGATCTATCCTTGTGATTTGTATGTTGATGCATTCCTATCTCAGGCGACCATAAGCTCGTATAGTAATGTTGAGTTTTTCTCCTTGAGGCCCGACAGTTCCAATCCCATTACAGATCCCCCATCGGCACGTAATCCAAGTCCATATCGATGGCCCCATCATCTACCCTATATTCCGTGGAAATCCATATGATGTTCTGTGCTCTCTCGAATCTGATCGCATCAGTGCAGCCTACCAAGGCAAAAGTGGCCAGTATGCTCAGCATGAGCCATACTGTTAAACCTATACGTTTCTTTGATTGGGTTGGGATCAATTTTTGCGTTAGTCGCTACTCTCAAATTACAGGGTGGGCCAAAATTACCAGGTACGAAGGTGTTCCGGGGGTCGTAGAGAAAAATGGTTTGCATATTCGTAATCGCCGTGGCCGGAAATGGTAGACCCGCCCCTTTTTGGACCTCCGAAAATGTCGGAATTTCGGCACCTAAGGTACTGTTTTTGCACTCAATTCTGACTGAACAGATCACGTCGAGTCGATCGACACCATTTTCAAAACTCTCCGATGCCTGGTTCTCGAGATACTGGCTCCTGGAGGAATCGGGGCGCGCCCACCTGCAGATGATGGCCATGGGAGCTGCGCCGATGCTTTGATTCGGAACTTCAGCACTGGAATTTGTTATTTAGGCTAAGATGATACCACGCGAGGCAGCGCCGCATCACAGCTGCCATTCAGTTTCCGGCCAATACAAGGATCGATTTCTCTGCAGTTCCGCTTGTCTTACTTACCAGGAAAACCTTCGGAGTGCTATCGGATTTTCGGGGTTTTTCTTAGCAGACTCTTTTTCCCTGATTCTGGGGAGTTCGAAAACACTATTCGTTTGCCGTTGTTGGTTAGTGGTTGGTGTTCCTGCACTCCGCAGCCCGTTCTCAGTTGCTTCAATCTTGGCCCCGCATGTGGCTTGGTCAAGAAGTCTGCTTTCTGGTCCAGACTATTTATGGAATGGATCTCGAAAACACCCTCTTCATATAGTTGTCGGATAAAGTGAAACTTTCAGCGAATGTGTTTGCTCTTGCTACTGATTTGGTTAGCCTTGATTTGCCTTATCGCGCCTAAGTTGTCGATAAACAGCTTAGGCTTATCAGTTGGCACCTTAAGCTCCCCAAGAAAGCTTGCCAACCACTCCAGCTCTCTGCCCACCGTACAGGCTGCGACATACTCTGCCTCTGAGCTGGACAGAGCTACGATTGATTGTTGTCGGGAGCTAAAGACAATCGGATTACCGGACAACAATATGACCACCTCCGATGTTGATCTACTGGTACTTCTGTCCCCTGCCCAGTCTGCATCGGAGAAGGCATCAATTGTTGGTGAGCCAGAGGATGCCTTTCTTTGTTTTCTTCATCTGAACTCATTCAAAAGTGATAGTTCTATTGATTGCCTCAGCAAGCCTAAAATCGACGGATTATCGAAGATTAACGCGTGCCACCTCACCTTGAATCCAATATTGTAGACCTACCTCCTGTTTCTCACGAAAATGTTCGCTAGTCTTTGCTCAAGCTCTATCGGCTGATTTTAAATCGAAGATAGGTCTGAAAAATATCGCCTGCTCAGACTGGTAGTAATAGTTATACAATTCAGTGCTTCCAACCAGAAATTAACTCTGAGTTTCTTGGCTTTGTATTCGGCAAACCTAGTGTAGGTTCTTCACCAAATTCTCTCACTCGTTCGAGCAACTCTCGATCCATTATATGGCAAAGTTTTGGCGAGACAAATCTGCACGTTCTGAAGCTTCAGAAGTTTGAGCTCATCTCTCGTCGACTGCCCAAGTCGTCCTTGGCAACTTCGAAAATGAACCTTCAGTGTCCGCTTGTCGGCTCCTTCTACCGTGAAGTCTCAACCACTCCCGATTTTCAATGTTCAGTGGCACAAGCCATACCCAAATCTTGTAATCTGTTATTCAACAGTCTCAACACTGTTAACATAACGAATGTTGCAGGTTACCAATAAATCTGATCCAAAGCAATCGATTTACGATCACCTCTCTGAGCAATCAAAGGATCATTCCGGTACATCGAAACAGGTGTCGATCGACATGACAATCTGTGATGACAATACATGCTAGTAATGCTGTCATCACTCTGCTCAGGGCCCATATTTGAGCAAGTCAAACCCTCATTGACAATTCTTCAATAGAGTCATGTTCCAACCACACCAAAAACACACCAGCATTGTGAATGTACCTAGTCCTGCCTGTAGACGTTCCGTTTCCTTTTCCATTCAATGACACTACCACCACCGAGACCAAATCCAATCATCATGTTTGAAGACAAATCAAAGTTTTCTCCATATTGCACCAAATTATCACTATCGTGATCGTCCAGATCACTCTCTCTAAGCAATCGGTATCAAGGCCTGTTGTGCCTCTCTGATACATGCTTAATTTCAGATGATTCAACCAATCCTGGTCTTGCCTTTAATCCGTTGAGCGGAACCATCCGCTTCAACCACTCGTCTCGGAATTATTTGTGGCGCTCTGGCTAGCCTCGAGTGTCTCACTTCAGCCTTCTAATCTGTTACTTAGGCACCTTGCTTGTTGCCGATTTCGTCGATCCCCTACGAACCCTATGAGAGATCCAATTCTATCGCTGCAGGCTCGCTGCTCCCGACTCTCGGATAAGGAAGAGAGCAGAGCACATCCCTTCATGATAGTGATGGAGAAAATGAGCGCTGCGATCGACGACCATCCACCAGAAGTGTATTGCAATGCGGCTGAAGAATTCTAAACGGCTATCGACGAAGCTCAATACGTCCAGTATTGATGACTGCTGGTCTATGCTGCATTGGTACTTGGATCGCTGACCAATTTCGCTAACTTGCATTGCAATACCTTGTTGTTGACTCAGAATTGGAGAACATAGCGTAACCTCCCTCTGCTACCATGTCAACTTTTCAACACTTAACTTCTGGTTTTGAGTTCAGAAATTGAACTGACTTTATTATGCTAGATGTATACATTTATGTATGTGGAATAGATGTTTCTAGAACCAAAGTTCTAGTCTTTACACTGCGCATCTCTGTGTGCTATGACGTTTCTAGCTTGATCCTGCCATTGACGTTTGTGAGCGTCATGCATGTTGGTTTAGCCCTGTCCAGCCTATGGTCGTAAACACATGTTAATTATCCTGTCTGGTGAGTTTTAGTGCGCGCTGATCCGTCGGCAACCCACATACAGTTGCTAGGGTACTATTGCTGCCATAAAGTCATCCACTTAAGTGACCTTATTAGTAAGCCAGCATGCTTGCACTAGTGTGCACTCTCTCTGCCCACAAAACTAGGTTAGCTAAGTGTTAGACATGTCAGCACTGACGTGGTGCAACATTTACAGTCGTCATGGATATGGAGATCATCCAATATCCTACAGGAAATGTCCGTACCTGTTTTTTTGGCCCACCCAGTATGAACCTGGCATTCATAGCCCTGCAACGATCATTCTTTAAACTTCTAAATCTATCTTCCTGCTAGGAAATGTTTTCTAACTGATAAGCTCCGTCTTCTTCCTCTCCCATCTTGATATCCATCAGGACTAGGAATTTCCAGATTAAATCTTCAGCTCGCACTTACGACAATCGAAAGTTTCCATCATGTCGCAAATAAGCACGGAAATCGATTATGTCACACTGGATGGACTACGGGAGGTAATCGATAATGACTCCATCAGTTTTGGCTATATTGTCAAGTGCTTGGAGATGCGACTCATCCAAGAACAAAACCTCGACATCGTAAATAGAGATTCCAAGCAAAGAAATCTCGAAAGGCAACTCGCTGACGAGCTCTATGATCACCTCATGACCATACTAGACGATCATAGGATTCTATCCGAAGAAACTCTAGACTTCGGCTGTTGTATACAATTCGGCCGCAGGCTGAATCGTATACAACCCGGTTAAATGCACTCCTTGGAGTCTGCTGAGTACTATCTAACCAGTTTCAGCGTGCGGAAACGCCTACTTCCGGTTTTACGTTTTTCATCGATTCAAGCAGCGGCGCTGCTTTAATCGGTATCGGCACTCTCTAAATAATCTTCGCTGTGAGTATCAGTCCACAGAAATCATCGGCTCGGGAATTAGGAGCCCGCAACTGGGTGGGTGTGCCGGTTACATTCTAGAAAGCTCCAGTACGCACAGGAATGATCTTTCTAGACACTGAGCGTTGTTCACTGCGCGGTTTGGTTCGAAAAGTCAAACCAGCTGTAGGGCACATTCGAAAGAAGAGTCGTGTCCTCTCTAACCATTAATTGCATGGGTTTAGTTGGTTTGGCTTGGTTTCGAGCGCCGCGTTAGCGGCGCGAGCTGATGCGAAAAAAGGGAGAGAGAGAGAGAGATGTGGAGCGGACGAGAGTGAAATACTAAGTGTCTTTATTCAGTTGCTGTGTGTTGCTTTTGTACGAGAAAAGTGAGGGGGACGAAAAGGGGGTTCGAACACTATCGACTTTCGCTAACA
>Ga0209372_1000672_pt1 | contig 11037 bp, 13 predicted proteins | sample AgamicAtPe_FD_187170 | JGI IMG/M metagenome (GOLD analysis project Ga0209372, IMG submission 187170) | Agave microbial communities from Guanajuato, Mexico - At.P.e (SPAdes) (version 2) | ecosystem: Host-associated > Plants > Phyllosphere > Phylloplane/Leaf | place: Guanajuato, Mexico | collected... | reverse complement strand
AAACAATTATTCATAATTTCCATGTACGCCTCCCTCCGGTTATTGACGCAATACCTGAAAAAGTTGGTCCCTGTGCCAGAGGTGCGGGCTTATGAAAACCACTTTGGGCATGCGTGGACGCCCATATGCCCCTTTTCAACAATCGAATATCCATGTACATACACTTTGGAAGACTGGCATGTTTCTCTATTTTTACTAAATCCCAAGTTTCAAGCTCAAAAGTAGACTTTGTGCATCACGTCCATGCCGCACAAAAATTAGAATAAGGGGTAACAAAAACGACATAAGACATGTCAAAAAATTGAACTCATTATTATTTACAGATGAATTACTAATAAACAAGAGGGTACATAGACACGTAACTTTCCATTTGGCTATACCTCCAGTTGCCTGATGATGGTCGTCGCGTCACGTCCGAAACCGGTCGCTCAGTTTATACCCGCTTTGAGCTATGATTTTTCTTGTTTTAACGAAATTTTAACCAAATTCTTAACTTTTATCTTAATTTTTGTAACTTCTGTTTGCGTTTCTTTTTTGATTTTTCTAAAAAATTTTGTGCTTTTCTGTACGCGAGTTGTGGCCGTTTGTTATTTTTCTGTTCTGTGTGTTCTCCCTCTCGCGGGTATATTGTAATAAACAGTTACGTGTCTATGTACCCTCTTGTTTATTAGTGATATGGCTCGTACATTTGAGGATTCAATCCAATACATTTACAGATGAATGTTCCTCAATATTTGGATGTTTCAGTTGACAAATTGCCTTGAATGATGCACGGCTTTAAAATTATAAATTCCTATACAATAATTTTGAATGAATTCAAATGTTAGTGGATGACCAGTAATGAATTAAAACTCACAAAATACCTTCCATTATACAGATATAAATAAAAGTTGAAAAGGGCAAAGAGCTTTTGGGTGTTATCCTATCATCAGTTGCAGAGACACCAAAGCTAAAATACTTAAACTAACTGTATACAACAGACAATCTTTGGACCAATAACGAGTGTAGAACAGGTAGGCCTACCGTTTTCTGATTGGTTCTTACAATCAACCAATAATAACGCTTGTTGACGTCCATAAGTTCTAGTGTGAGTTTCCTGAATATTTCAAATTCAAATTTTAGTTTATCATTTATTTTTATTTCTAAATCTAAATACTTCATCTGTTTTTTTTCCGTTTTTTTTCCCCAATTGTGAATTTATATCAAAGAATAATTTATTTAGCCGTCTATGAGTTCCAGACCATATTAGGAGTAAGTATGTCATGTACATACTTTTTCTAAATCTTGATATTATTTTTATAGGTATACTTGCTAATGTTTATTTATTATTTCATTTTCAAAATTATTCTCATATATTTTGGTCAAAATTTGTGACAGTGATGATCCCATGGTTGAGCCATTAGTTTCTACAATATACGGTATAGAATTTATTATTAAACCTGCAGTAATTTTGATTATTTCTTTGTTTTATGAGGTTAATCTTTTGTAGGGCCTACTTTTTTAGGACCACCATTCATAATATTATGTTCAAATATTTTTATTAATTTTTCTTCAGGTATTTTCCAAAAATATTTGTTACATCAAGGGATATTAGTTTATCATTTCTGTCCATTTTTTAATTTTCATTTCATAAGCACTGCATACCTTGTCTTTTATTCTGCAATAAGTTTATTTGTTTATTTTCGTTGTTTTTTGTGTTGCTTGGAACTTATCCATTGGGTCATATCTTTCTTCACCATAACTATTTTCAACAATGAAATTTTTTACTCTAGGTATCTATAACTTATTACAATATTCTGTTTTATCAAGGATAACTGGGGTGTTTCCTTTTTTTTTTCTTTCTTTTTGCAACAGTCATTTTCTTCTGGTTTTAACGGTTTTATTATTTTATTTTTCATTAATATATCATAATTACCAAAATACTGCTCCCTATTTTAGTATTTATTTCATATTTTCTTCTGTTTCCAGATATTATTATAATTTTATTTAGTAAGTTTTCTCTTCATATTAAATTTGATTTCTTCATTCAGAAATTCTTCTTCTTCTTCTTCTTCTTCTTCTTCTTCTTCTTCTTCTTCTTCTTCTTCTTCTTCAGTGAAAGATATATCAGTTAAAAGAACAAACTTGTGCGTTTTATTTGGTTCATTTCTGTTATCTTCCTCATTTTCAAAATTTTCTCTGGCTTCAATGTAATATTTTCGGCCCTTTCTTTTATTTGCCTTAAAGAGAGCTTGGTAGTTGCGATCCATGGTAAACAATTGCGAACTTTTTCTTTTCTTTTTCTTTATTTTAGGAATATTTCTCGCTTTTTAAAGAATATAAATCTTCAACTTGGCCAAAAGTAAATTTTAATGTAATTTGATAATCCATTTTCAATTCTCAACATTTGGTCTTTGTTTATTAGTTTTTATAGCAGTTTTGCTTTTTTGATTACAGTATTTCTCATTTTAGTGTGGTCAGACATCAAATTAAGACTTAGTTATTCTGTTATTGAACCAGATTTTAGTACAATTTATTTTTAGTTGAGCTTTTATTTTTAGGTACTGAAAAATTTCCTATCTATACCTGGTCAGGTTCCAATTGAATTTAAAATTCATTTCAAACTGTTAGAGAATAAACACCTGAAAAAGTTTTTACACTATTCAACTTTCATTAATATAACACTAATATAAGGTCATTTGCAAGTTTTCTTTGTAAGTTCTGAGGCTTGAAGTTTTACTCTGTGAGTTTTAATTCCCTACAAAATTGGAGATAAGCGTGCCATTTCCTTAATTTTTTGAAATTGCCAACTCATTGTGTACCGTTATTCAGTTCATGTCCGCATTCATATTTACTTTTTCTAATGAAATCTCATGTGCCATCCGATTAGAATACTCACAAAGTCAAGGATGGCATTAGTTGTCAGATTTGCCATAGTCGACTGGAATTCGTGTCTACTGAAGTCAACAGGTAGCAAAGGAACGCGAGTGTACGCTATTGGAACCTTTACTAATGCCCGAAGAGGAGCTAACAAGTACTCTACCATTTCTTTAGTTTCTTCATCTAGGCAGAGAATGATTCTTTCAGACACTAACTTCATGTACTACGATAGCGAATATTTTTTAACTCTACGCCTACCTTCCGGAATTGTTGAATCTAAGAGTATGGTATTGCCGGTGGCCGATGTAACATTTCCATAGTCGTCGAAGACCGCAATCAATTTACCCACATACTTTCCGAATGCGTAGGCCTGAATGATGGGAATTTCTTTATTGCAGTCTTCATGTTTCACCATGTATGGGTATTCTCCTTCAATTTTCTCTTTACTGGGAGGTTTACCTGCTTGATAACAATTTTTTTTTTATGAAAAGATGAAATACATTCTTACCTGACTGGACTTAATAAATGATAAATTATCTTCTGACCAGTCGGGTTATGTAACAATGTATGAGAATGGCTGCTAACGATTAGACTCAGTTCGGAAATTGCATTAGCAATTTTGATGTCGTATTCGAATCCGGAATGACTCAGAAGAATAATGATTTCCACTCCGCTCTCTTTCAGTCGTCTAGCTTCTGCTTGAACATGAGAAATTTCCTGAAGAATATTCAAGTCCTCTGTTTGCGCGAATTCCTAAATAGTCATAAAAAAACATGATAGGTCAACCGTTTTGACAGAGAAATGGAAACTTTCTAAGTGATTGATCAGAAGGGTGTGACTGCCGAGGTCGCCTCAACTAAATTTGACTTTTCAGGAACGGAGTATATAAATCTTATGAACACCTTTTTTAAGTTGGAGCAGAAAAGTTCCATGTGCTTGAACGTTTCAACCCACGGTTCATGTTATCTAAGATAAATACAAACAAGTATCATTTCCACCTCGTGTTTTATTGCTTTGAGGTATATGCTCACTAGAGTGTAACCCCTCTCTGTGAAAATTCTTCCTTACATAACCTTCAATAAAGGGAACCGAATTAATACATTCAGATCATGATAGACAAAGTAATATTAGAAACAGTTCCCGTAGAAAAAAAGTTTTGGTGTTTGTTTTGTAGAAAATCTACAAGCAGTTTTACACCAACCTATCTCCCCTATGAGAAACTGTCATGGCAGCAGCGTGAATTCACGTACCATGGTCCAAGGTGTTACAGAGCCAATAAAACCTATTTTTGTGCCTTTCACATCCAAAATATGAGAGGGTGTGAGATTTGGCAGCTTAAGACGTGGATCCGTGTTTAAATCTAGGTTACAGCTCACCACGGGGGCTTTCACATGATTGATGAAGTTCACCAAATTCTGAATACCATCATCAAAATCGTGATTTCCTAATGACTAAAATCAATCGACGAAAGTTCGCTTAATTGATGAATAAGTATAGCGAAAAAAAGTTGAAAAGGAATATGAACAATTTATGTACGTTAAGAATTATATTTGGCCAAGTGGTTGCAGATTAAAAATGTTGAGCATTTATGATGCGATCTGACAAATGTGAGCCAAAGTCGACATGATGCAATCTGACAAATTCTACCTAGAGTTGGGATAAATAACAGTATCTTGATGGAAGCAAAAAAAATAAAAAAAATAATTGACAGTTCCCAAGGACTGCCAATGAACTTACAGTTCCCAAAGACTGCCAATGAATTGACAGCCCCAAGGACTGTCCTAAGGACTGCCAATGAATTGACAGTTCCCATTAACAGTTCCCTATGACTGCCAATGATTTGACAGTCCCCAATGACTGCCAATGATTTGACAATTCCCCAGGACTGCATAATGAATTGAAAGTTCTCTAGGACTGCCAATGAATAATTGAACTACTGACGAAAAATCATATGAATTTGAATATATGGTGGCTAAAACTAACATTGGCTCGCATTTGTCAGATCGCATCACATTTTCTGCTATTTAGCTCGGGAAACAATTTTGTAATGAAACTTGAGTAGCGGCAAATGAATTGAGGTAAACTTACCGTGAAAATAGGAGCACATGAATTGAATACTTACAATAACGTCATATTGTAGGGCATCTACCATCGGACATTCTATAATATGGTGTACCATGAAAAAAGTCTCCTGCATTAACAACAATAGTTGGAATCCCCTGCGAATTGGCCTCATCCAAAGCCCTCTTAATGACCGTTTTTATTCGAGCGATTCCACCATAACATTGGCCTTGTCTGGCCTGTTCTTCAGAGCAAGGTCCTGCATTTGTGTTTGTTTCCTCAAATCTTGCATGTAGGTCGTTATTGTGAATTATTTGTACTTGGAATTCTCCGCTTACCGCCGCTATGCAAGCGAATAAAAATAAAAACATTTTGGGAGGTAATTCTATTGTCCTTAACCGTAGAAAAAGTTTGGAACTTTGTAAGGAAGAGAACAAACCGATTCAAATTATGAATTTCAATTTCTCGTCCAAAGTTTGAAACTCTGTTTACTTCTATTTGGTATTCCATACTTTTTCTGGCGTCTCAAGCTGTTTTAATACCATCTATTGAAATCCAAACAAGTACAGATATAAGAAGAAAAACTTATGCGCGTTTTAACGCAAAATGATTTGTTGTAAGTACTTGATTCGCTCGGGCAAAGAAAATAAACTCAATCCCAACAATAACAGTGACATATTAGGAAACTTTGATCGAACATTAAAAAAAAATCCGGATGAGCAAAAAAGTTCTTTGTTCCCATTACTCCAACGTTATTGTTAACACAGTCCTAGAACGCAATAAAATATAAATCCCAATTAATGAATGGCAAGCATTTCTTTAAGGGCGTTAAAAGAGACCATGCGTGCACCCCTCCATTCAATCTGTGAATGTTTCGATCATATCTGTTGGTGGTAGAGCAAAATGTTCGTGGAAGAGTGACGGGAATTAAAAATGCACTCAAATTTTTGCTAGTTTGGTAGTTGATTGTTTCAGTGGATCATCTTGGTTACTCCACTATTATTCCAAACATGTTTCATACCTGATAAACGTCCTTATGGCGTTCCGCCTTAGTAGCCAGCGCTATGCAATATTACTAACGTGAGATTGCAGAACCGAACAATGTACATACCTACGCGTCTTTCATACTTCTAGATCGTATCTCTATTTAATAGATTCTGTGAACTATCCGCCATCTTACTCATGAAAAAACATCATTATTGACAAAAATTGGAGTTTATTCGATAGAAACAAATATTCGCCATTCCCCTAAGCTAAAACCTCTACTACCAATCACATTTTCTATCCCCCTGGCTTTTCACCCCACCTTCCATAAGGCTCGACTTAACGAACTCATCAAAACTAGATAACAACACCAACAAAAACCGCTGAATTCCCAAACCGTACGATATGCTGTACAGACGGGTCAAAAATAGGAAATAAAACAGGCTACACATATTCCATTTAAGGCATAATGAAAACCAATCGCTTAAGAAACTCAGTTTCAGTCTACCCCGCCGAACTAAAAGCTATTCATGCCTGTCTTACACAACTCACTGAACGACCTCCTGACCAAAAATATATCTTGCTCTCGGACTCACTATCCTCCTTTACCTCCTTACAGGGCCCATACACAAAGAACCCGTCATACTGCATACTCTCTCATTCATCAAATCAACAGTACCCTTCATTTGAATCCAGGTTCATGTAGGTTTACCCCCCCCCCGTAACATTCAGTGGACCAGGCAGCCAGAATCGCCGCACACCTATCGAAGATGTCGGTCCCCACCCCACCACCTGTGTAAGACCTTAAAAATTTCTACCGGTCTCATCGCCTCCGGATACGTCAGAAATATTTTGATTTTCTTATTTGTAATACATGTAAATCTTTTCGCTATGTGATAATTATTTTGTAAATGCCTATTCTAAACAGCAGTTCAATATAGAACATAGATATATTAAAAAAATACACGAATCAAAAATAAATTCCTAATGCTGTGCTACAAATAATACTGTCTAAGTATGTTGCATTTACTTCGTGTCCTTTAGAAACAAAAAAGTGGTTGGCTAAGAAACTCCTTGAAATGTAATAAATTAAAGACGTATCATTTTTACTTTTAACTCCTTCGCAGGCAACCATCCATTCTCTAACGGGTGGAGCTGTTTGCCACCATTCGTCGTACTCATCTTCATTGTCATCGTAATGTAGCTCTGCAAACACTTTGAAGTGAATCTCTTTCAAGAAACACTTTGGTTCAATGTAGCCCTTATTCGTAGTATATGTTATCTCTTCGCGATATTGTTCTGTGCTCAGTATTACCGTACATAATCTAATTTTCTGGAACGTGGTCAATTCACAAATCGCGCGAGAATATAATTCGACTGATGAATTATCTGAAACAAATGCCAATGAATGAATCCTTCCATGAAACCATTGAGTGTGGACGCTCACAAGTAAAAAAAGTTCGAGTGAAGTGAATTTTAGTTCATAATAGGTTCATTTGGATCCTCGAAGCACCGCTATCACATTTTAAAGGGCAATTCTACTCCACGGGTTCTTAATTTGGGATAAAAAACTCGAATTTTGGCTGGTCTTCTCAGCAGTCTGCGGACTGTGCGCAGCATTGTGGCCGCTGTTACACATTTGGGTCTTCTGATTATGACCAGGCCATCGCATTAGTTCAAAAATCAATATTGAGCACCAGTACTTGCTATACAAAAATTGTACTTCAAGAGTATTATATTCTCTTTATATTTCCCATGATCAAGACGACAATCATTTTCTTGCAGATAGGTTACTGTGACATTCTAAAATATCCAAAATCAATTAGTTTGAATTAGCTGTGAGTTTTAGTCCTAAATACAGGGTGGAACAAGGTGAAATTCAGCTATTTTACAATTTTCTCCGGTATTTAGTCAGTCTCATTGGTTGGATGTGTTCATTTTCAACTGGGAGAGTTGGATATGGGGTCCCTCGGACACCTGGAGGCCATTAGTTTAACTCAAGTTCAAGTTTTGGCTATCAAATTTAGAGAATCGAGGTCAGATTTTTCCAGCAAGTAGTATAGCCTCACTGATACAAGATTGACATCGCCATTTGCGCTAAACTGCTGTATTACCATAAATGAGTGATAGAATGATTTGCCAGATAGTATAAAATTACTTACTCTCTCCGATTTCTTCTTTGAGTTCATCTTGAAAAAGATGTTCCACGCTACCCGGTTCGTGTTCCAGTTTATCGGCAGATTCTTCGGCCAGAGCAATTGGGACTATCTCTTTTGTTCCTTTTTGTTCGAATACGAAACGACCCATTGGATTTTTGACGTCTTTCTTCGCCGATTCACTCACGTCATAAGTCGGCGAGATGAAATAATGTTGTATATTTCGCGACACATGATTCCTAGCTAAGCACAGGAATACGTGTTCCCGAAAAACTCGTTTATCGGAGGAAACATTGTAGGATACGTAAGAATTCTCAAATTCTTTATTTTTTTCTAAAATTGAAACTTCTGACGAGTACGCTTTTGAGGCATTAAGGTACAATTGTTTTACTTCATCGTGCGAAATAGCCTTATCGTGGGTATTGACTGGATCTAAATGATTGTATACGTGGAACCAAGCGCTCTCGATGATATTCGTGCAAACGTCTAATTTCGTTTGGAAAGTTTCCTTTTTGGCATTTCTTGGTAGTTTTTCTAAATTAGATTCTTGAAAAACAGGTTCAATGAAGTTTGCATGAATCTAAAGCAACATATTGAAGCATGGAATTTACTTTTTCCACTCACCCATCTCTTTGATTTGAGAGTAATACTCTTCAGACTCCGTGAGAGGGGTTACAGCAATATATTTTTCTGCCACACTGACGTGTATGCTTGTGCTGAATAAATTGAGAAAAATCATTATTTTTGCATAGTACTCGAAGGAGGAAGTGTAAATTAATATTTTCGTATGTAACCTCTCCATTTCTGCATTACGTGCTAAACATGTATCGGTAAAACGAGATCTTCTATCATGAAACGATTTTATCTCATTGATTAGGGAATGTACCGGTATGGGCTTTCTTCGATAAATAAGAAGGTGAAAACAGATAATGTTGGCCTACAATAATTTGCTCTTGTTCACGTCATTTCTCTTTGGAAAAGGTACGCATCAGCGGTAAACCGAACTGTCACAATAAATCAGAATGAAAAAGTACGATAAGGAGTTTATCACACTTTTCATAGACGATTTTATCACTGTGGGACTAGAGCATACATTGAAATGAATCAAATAAAGCCACTCATGAGAACAAAACGAGATATATGCAATATGAAGACTCATTACTTATTCATTCAGTACCTAGAATCTCTGTGGGGCAGCCCCTTGAAATGCTAGCTGATGGGTTGGTTGCATCTTTGGGATTATGGGATTAAAGATCCGGAAGTGCAGTGCATTACAATAAATATTTACAGATTTCATTCGATACACATTTCTCCCCAAAGTTTCCTAAGCCTCTTTGGTGGTTTGACAACTCTATCACATCTTGTCCTGACCATCGTCTTGCTCCGGAAAGTTCTTATTTGGTTGGACAGTGTAGGCTCTCACTTTTCCTCTAATTCTGAATTGCTCTCTGACCCCACCGTCGATCCATTTGCTTGTGGGTTATTTGATGGGCTTTCCAAATCTACATCAAACCTTTCTACATCTCCAGGTAGCTCCGGTCTCTGGTGGTTCCGCTTCCCGCAGACGGCGCAAAAACCTGACAAAATCTGATGTTGATTTGCTGACATCCTGGATGTTTCTTACAAATCTAGCAATTAAGTACTGATGTTAAGCACAGACAACCCATGAATAAATGCTAAGAAAGTGCGATTGATCACAGTGAACTTTCATTGATCATAAAGAAAATTAATTCCAATCTGTAGAGAAATTTATTGAAGCCCAGAATCAAGAATGATCTGGAAGAAGCTGAAAGACACTCATTGTCTGTACTGAAGAAGCTAGGAAGAATGAAATACAAAACAAAAGACGTTCAGCACCGTCATTGAGAAGAATTTTGTACAAATCTGATACGTCAAAAATTATTTACAACCTCATAATTTTCAATTGCAAAGAAGTATGTTTAATACTAGTCATCGACTACTATCCATGGCCTGGAGACTGAAAAAAGTGAAATCCAAGATGACAGGCATCGGACGCTGCTGTAGAAAAGAAACTCACATACACACAAATACCACTCATTGGTGTTTAATCATGGAGAATTTGCATATAGAGACAAAGGCAATCCTTCAGGAAACCCTGAAGAAGAAGTGGAAAATATTGCTTCAGCATACTACAGCACGCAAAGCTGATAACTGAATTGTACAAAGAATAATTTCTTGCAAAATAAAATTTTCTGTGATCAAAATTAGGTTGGGACGCCATTTCCTTGAGAAAACAAGTTACCTACATCATTGATGGAATCATTTATCTTACTGTATGCATTGAAGTGCACGTTCAACGCTACTGGACACATGAATAATTGAGGAATCATTTTGATCCTCACTGGATTTGACTTCACGCTGAAGAACATCAATTGTGGAGAAGAAGCAATAATTGCAAATGGTCAAACCACAACCAAAGACCATTTTTACCGCAACCCTTTGTACCAACACTTGTTAGACCTGGATAAGCAGCGCATGGTATGCTGGCCATAGAGATTAATTTAAAAGAGAATTGTTTGACCAGAATTTGTTGGGGAATCATGACTAGAGCCATAGGAATGGCAACCGCAATGCCGACCATTGAAACCGGAATGGGGATCATCAAGACCGCAGAGTTTGCCAAAACTGCGATCAATGTGACAAGAAGATAACTACCAGATTCCCTTACTTCAACAGGTTTAGCCTATCACACCAGGGGAAAAAGAAACATTACAAAAATGTTTCACAATGTTCAACAGAGCACATTAAAAGAATACATAACCGCAAATCCATCATCATAATGAATTATTTATTATCCATTCATTCTTAAGGTAAGTTATAAAACAATCAGAAGAGTGAACTGCATATAATAAATTCATTGCATCCTAAACTGTACTATGGATAGGTTTTTAAAATTCTAATCCCGTTGTGTTAGTTAACCATGCAGTCAATGTAAGGCGCAATCTTAGTATAAATG
>Ga0209372_1000671_pt1 | contig 11052 bp, 4 predicted proteins | sample AgamicAtPe_FD_187170 | JGI IMG/M metagenome (GOLD analysis project Ga0209372, IMG submission 187170) | Agave microbial communities from Guanajuato, Mexico - At.P.e (SPAdes) (version 2) | ecosystem: Host-associated > Plants > Phyllosphere > Phylloplane/Leaf | place: Guanajuato, Mexico | collected... | reverse complement strand
ATCCTCGAAACTATAAATTGCTTGAGGCACTTTTTGGGTTCCCGGCTCGCGTCTTCAGCTCTTGTCGGACGGTGGACACATCAGGTTTGTACTCTACCGTCAGACCCAATCTTCGATCACGATGGATTGATGATGATGATAATAAATGGAGAATTTTTTACCCTACAGTGGTCGTGTAGCTTGAGTCGCGTTATGGGGTCAATTGTCTCTGGAAACAATTCTGAGAAGCCAAGAACAGATATGATCGATATGAGGTAAGAATTTTTCTTCGAAATTTGTCTCCGTTTCTGTAGAGTATCCAACGCCCTAAAATCTGTCTCCTCATCTTGCCTACTCTAGCATGAATATCGACTCGAATCTGTCTGTTCGATCGCCCCGATGATGGGTAATCAAGAGATCGAAACACGGAATTCCAAATGATGAGCCGAGATAGTATTCATTTCTGTAGCGAATCAGGGCATTTTCGACCAAAACATCCCAAATTCATATACAGTTTGCAGTTTTGCGAAATTTCTGCGAAAATCAGGGAATCCAGCCTCTATCTCGAATGCTGGGCGTACTCTGGAATTGGTCAATCTTCCCTGTCCGTCTATCTCTCCTGCGGCCGCCGCCGCACCGCTGCCAAATGAGAAGCGGCTGCCGCTCATTGAACGAGATTGCTATGTTTTAGGCCTTACGAAGAAGCGATTCTCTGGGAACAAATATTAAGTTTGATCAAATCGTAAATTTTATATCATGATATTTTTAACCCAACTCTCATCCAAAATAGCCTATTTTAGACTGAGTTCTACCAAACATTCATAGACAGAAAGAGACATGTCATTCAGAGTAGTTAGAAACTCAAAATTTAGGCACGTATTCGGGCAAGGCCTTAGGAAAGAACAATGTTATGATAATATTAGAATCACTAAAAACTCATGGGACAGCAACTTTTGCGCTGTCAACCCCAAGTTCCTGGCTATCGCTACAGAGGCAGCCGGTGGAGGCGCCTTCCTGGTGTTACCTCTCAAACAAACAGGCAAAATAGACCCCAATGCACCGCTCGTGGCCGGACACAAGGGCGCCGTCTTAGATATCCAATGGTGTCCGTTTGATGACAACATCATCGCTAGCGCCTCTGACGACGCCATGATACGCGTTTGGGCAATTCCAGATGGAGGCTTGGAGCGAACCCTCACAGAGCCAGCAGCCGAGTTAGTTGGCCACCAGCGTCGCGTTGGTATGATCCTCTGGCACCCTAGCGCGCAAAATATTCTACTTAGCTCAGGTTCAGACAATCGTATAATAATTTGGGATGTCGGGACAGCGGAAGCTGTAACAGTGATAGATCACCCAGATTTAGCATTCCACTGCGCCTGGAACTGGGATGGTAGCCGAATAGCAACCACTTGTAAGGATAAGAAGATTCGCATCTACGACGCTAGAACTGGAAATTGCGAGGCTGAAGGTAATGGCCATGAAGGCGCGAAGCCTCAGCGGATTGTGTATCTCAAAAACGATCTTATTTTAACCACCGGCTTCTCTCGCATGAGTGAGCGCCAATATGCCCTGAGAAGCGAATCAAATTTGAGCGAAACTATAGTGCTCGAGGTACTTGATACGAGTAATGGAGTGTTGTTTCCCTTTTATGATCCAGATGTCAATCTATTATACTTGTGCGCAAAAGGCGATAGCAATATCCGTTACTTTGAGATTACTGAAAAACCAGTTCATATCCACTACATCAGCACATACCAGTCATCAGAACCACAACGAGGAATGGGCTGGATGCCTAAACGAGGCTGTGACGTTCTCAGTTGTGAAATTGCTCGCTTTTATAAGCTCCATTCCAGAGGACTCTGTGAAGTTTTGTCTTTCATGGTACCTCGAAAATCAGATCTTTTCCAAGTTGACATTTACCCTGACACTCAAGCCGATATTCCAGCTCTAACGGCCGAGGAGTGGATAAGTGGCGAAACGCGGCCACCAGTATTATTTTCGCTGCGCGAGGGCCACCAATCCGATCATATGGAGGGTGGCAAGGGTCTAGCTACTGGTTCTAAGCGACAAACTGGAACAGGACTGAGTAAAGGTCTGGATTCCCACACTAAAACCTCGGCTAATGTTGGCGTAGAAACTTCCTCATCAACGCGGCCTGAGAGCAGCAGTAATGGACGAGTTGGCTTTAGCAGGTCTCGGATGGTCCCACCACAAGATTTACCAGAAGAGACAGTTGTTCGACAACCAGTGACAGTAGCCCCATTCGATTCCAAGACGGCCGAAGAGTTGAAACGCGCTCAAAAATCAAATGAGGAACTCTCAACCAAGATGGGGGAATTGAGTAACGAGTTGCATAAGATGAAAGCGATCGTGCTTAAGCACGAAGTGCGGATACGTGATCTGGAGAAGGTAAATTCTAATGAGGGCGAGGGCGGTTGGACAGAGTGAATATGAGCTCAGCACGAAGGTTTGCCACCGACGAATACCGGGACAAGAGACTACGCTCATGTCCATTCATGGCTCTTGTGACTTTCGCTATGTTGAGTGTGTAAATTCACAATTATTGCCAGCACCTATGTGAGAGTCAGATTAAAGCTGTGAACAGACCAATCTTAATCGATAATACTAGCTAGGCTTGTTCTCATTCCTGATGATCCAATTTGCAAAATCTGTTGGTCAAGTGGACGGAATTTGCTATCTTGATGGTGTGTCATATCCGGGTGCACTGGACTGGAACCTGAGCTGTTGGCGTGAGCGGTGGTAGCTCTTGACCCTTTCTTAGAGGGAACATGTTCTCAATGATGTCATGAGGGTTGGTAGTAGAGAACGCAAAAGTTACTCCTTAATTAGAATTACCACGAAAAGACAAAAATTCGGGCTCCTCCAGACGACGCTGCTTGACCAGTACGCAATCGCCTCCTTCGTTGATATCCAAGTCATAAATATACAAATAAGCCACTGCGGAAACAACTAAAACTCTTTGCTACCCATCGATCGTAGTTATGGTGCAAACGTTCTTCAGTTGCTTGAATCGGCAGGTGGCAAATGAGCGCTACTATCACCTATCGTTACTATGACTCAGTATGTGAGAGGATGATTGCACTAAGGCGCGGCCCAGATAACTACCCCATGTTGATTTGGTAACAACTCAGACTGTTCGTCCTCATTTTTGTTAGGCTTGAGTACATGAACGATCTACTTGCCACTGAAGGCGGCAAGATATAGTGGATAAAGACCGTTTAGATGTCCACTCATCGCGTGTAACTTCGAAGAGATTCGTATGAACATTGGCCATCGTCAACATTGCACACTTTAATTACGGCTCCTTCATTGGAGCCGTTGGCCGACGTAATGCCCTGCTGATTGAATGACAATGATGCCAATGGATTATTGTGTGCCGTCTTTTAGGACAAAAGGGTGACCAATGAGGAGGAGTACAACCGTTCGACTATGCAGATATCTATATGCTCATTGCCTCGGCATGTTCGTCGTAATTGGCCGATATCATACTCAAGAGTGCGCAGATCGTAGCCAGATTTTGTGCCGATAGCGATGGAGGCTCCGTTATGGAGGTGCTATCCAGGTCAAATGTAACGATCTGAACGTTTGACTGGGATTCGTCATCTTGGTATTCGCCTTCGAGTGCCAGATTCGTGATTTCTGGGACTCGACTTTGGCCAATAGCGTACTATATGCATCTCAAAATTTCCATGGTCAAATTGCTAGTGTTCTTGTTGATGGGTATCATCACTATTTTTTATTTTTAGTCATGAGCGCATACTGTCATCTTCATCCTCTTCTTCTTCTTTCTTCCTCTTCTTCTTATAAATGAAAACGTTCGTGTCGCGAAGTTGGCGCAGGAATGACGCGTCACGGCTCAAGGCGCGACATCCCCAGGTGCGGGATAATAGGGTCGGTACCAAGACTGGGGAGAGGCCTCTCCCCGGCGGACTCTGTCGACCGAGGGCGGGACAGAGATACCAGAGGGCCGCCCCATCAAAAGCGTACCACGCGAGCGAAGCCGCGGGTAAACCAGCTAGTAACTACAATAAAGTCTGGAGGCAGGACGGTGCTGATGTCTACAACATTTACTCGAGTTAGTGGGAAAGTAGACGAAGGTTCAGGCTAGATATGGTGTTCAGTAAAGAGAGTAGTCCTGTAGAGATGGAGTTTTCTGTAAACTACTATCCCACCTGGTCAGGTTGGGGGAGGGCTTGTTAATCTTTTTCTAGAGTGCAAACGGAATCACATTGAGAGTAGCAGACCAATCCCTACTTCCTATGTCAGACTCATGCCCACCGCGTCTGTGCTCAAAACCTGAAATCAACCTTAGTCAAGACTGCTCTGGTTGCGCAACGCACCTCTCCTCTCGAACCAACTGTCATTACGTTTGCGATCGGCAACAACTAGAATGGTCGACTAACTTTTGGAGCCAAGTCGAGGGAGAATGGGGCAAAGTTTCAAGACGAAACCTGCAGCAGCTGTGAAAATTCAAATGCGACTTCCACTCATCCATATCCGTTAGCTGTCACTAGAAGGAGGCTCAGTTTTAGCTACCAAGTCTAGCCCGTTACAAATTAACTTTGGCTTCTCGCATCATTAGTGAGGAATGGAGGCGAACAGTTAACGAGCTTGCAAACTGGGCTCTAGAAAATAGCTAGCAAGCGTCCATCTAAACTTCAAGCTGCAAGCTTGATCGAACACAGCTCGTCGTCGAGGCCGAAGAAAACAGTTTCATGGATCTATCTTCGAAAAGTTTTGCTCACCTTTTGAATCATAGAGGTTGAACTTGAGACGCAATGATCACTTCAAAAGCAAGGAGCACCATTCTAGGCTCAGAATTGTGCTTATTAGCGTAGGTTATTCAACACTGTTCGCTCATTGATCGCTCACCAAATCGTCAGACTTTTAGAGACCCGACAGAATGATGATGATTCAAAGTATGTGAGCTGTGAGTCGACTAAGACAAGCGAGATTTCACCTTGATTTCCTTGATGCAAATTCTACAATGTACATCAGTCAATTTAAAAGCTCGAAACGCATCCAATATCAAGTTCTAGTCGTTATAGCAATAACACTCTTCGCAAATGCAATCCAGCTAGTCAGCAGCAATGAGCAAGATGAGAACAGACTCCAAAACAGACAGGCAACCCTTAGATTGTTGGTCATCACAATGGCCACCGATCCGAATGACGAGGGTTTCAAGCGATTCAATCGTTCGGTTGAGGCCTACGGACTTGACCTTGTTGTACTGGGCGCAAATGAGAAGTGGCTCGGCGGAAGACAGAGGATAGATTTGTTCAGGAAGGCGCTCGCCGTTTACAAGAGTGAACAAGATCTGGTCCTGTTGATTGTCCATAGCTCTGACCTTATTTTAAACGGCGATAAGCGCGACCTACTGTCGAGACTAGGAAAATTCAAACCAAGAACAAGGATAGTCTTCGCGGCTGAATCGAACTGTTGGCCGGATTCGAGCCTTGAATCGAAATATCCGTCGCCCCTCGCAGGAGGCGAGCGTTTCCTGGATTCGAGTGCCTTTATCGGTTTCGCGCCCGATTTGTGGGAGCTTATAAATTTATCTGACGATTCTAGTGCTACCAGTGACGACCAATTGTATTTCACAAAAGCTTACCTGAACGAAGAGATCCGCCAGAGACTAGCAATTGAATTGGATCATAAGGCAGAGTTATTTCAAAGTTTGCAGGCCAAGGAAAGTGAAGTGGAGCTTGAGTTCAATCCGGATAGCGTAAAAGTAAAAAACACGGCTTACCTCACGGAGCCGGTTGTCGTGCATGCTAATGGGCCAAGCAGGGTAAGTTTGTTGCCCTACCTCCTATCATTGTAGCATGATGTGAAATACTACGCTAACGGCATACTTCCGTGTCTCTCATTCGGGCAGGTTGTTCTGAACTCACTTGGAAACTACCTTGGTCGATCCTGGACTCCAAAGAACGGATGCCGTTATTGCAATGCAAGCTCGACTTCACTTGCACAGACAAAGGTAATTCATATCTACATGCTCCAATAGTGGTAGCTCGCCCCTACCTCCATGCTAACAAACTGCCAAATTTTACAGGAATCTGAGCTTCCCATAGTCCTTGTTGGCTTGTTTATCGAGGAGCCAACACCATTCTTGAGTGACTTTTTGGTCAACGTTCAGCGGTTGAACTATACCCGTAAGCGAATCCATCTCTTTGTGCACAATTCAGTTGAATACCATACTACTCAGGTGGATACATTCCTCGCCAAATATGGTTTTCAATATGCGAGTCAACAAGTTGTGCATTCATCCATTAATCCGATGTCCGAATTAGAGGCGAGAAATTTTGCATTGGACAAGTGCAGACAATTGAATTGCGACTATTACTTGGCTCTAGATTCGGTTGCCCGCCTAGAATTGCCAGAGACACTGAGTGTTCTCATAGAGTCCAACAGGACTATAGTTGCGCCGCTCTTGAGCCGACCTGGTAAGCTTTGGTCCAACTTTTGGGCAGCGATTACAAAGGACGGCTACTATGCCAGATCGCATGATTACGTGGATTTGGTTAGACGCAATCGAGTTGGAATTTGGAATGTTCCTCACATCATGAACGCTTACTTGATCGAGGGCAACTTCATTAGAGAATCTCTCGAGGGCAACACTAAGCTCAACCTAAGCTACTATGATAAAGATTTTGCCCGAAAACCAATATTAACATTCACACATCAACTAAGAAACTCAAATGTGTTCCAATACATGATAAACACCCACGAATTCGGCCATCTGGTCGATCCAACCAGCTACAACCTAAGCAACACGCATCCAGACTTTTACCAACTGATAGACAACATGCAAGATTGGGAGCGCCATTATTTGCACGAAGACTATTACCAGCTACTGGATGACAACTCAACCACTGAGCAACCTTGTCAGGATGTTTTCTGGTTCCCCCTAGTTAGCGACCTCTTTTGCACACACCTGATCGAGATCATGGAGGCCTTTGGTCAATGGTCCAGTGGTACAAATCACGACCCGAGAATAGAGGGAGGCTACGAGAGCGTTCCAACGCGTGATATCCACATGAGACAGGTTGGCTTGCAAGAAATGTGGTTAGCTTTCTTACGTGAATATGTGATGCCAGTGCAGTTGAAGGAATTCATCGGCTATGAGCATGACCCACCGCGCGCTGAGTTGGCCTTTGTTGTCAGATACAATCCAGCCGAGCAACCATCCCTGAAACCGCACCACGATTCCTCCACTTACACCCTCAATATTGCTCTCAATACTCCAAATGTTGATTACGAGGGCGGTGGATGTAGATTTGCCAGGTATAATTGTAGTGTCACTGAATCGCGTAAAGGCTGGGCTCTCATGCATCCGGGACGCTTAACTCATTATCACGAGGGTTTGCCGGTCACAAAAGGTACTCGCTACATAATGGTATCCTTTGTGGACCCATGAGGAAGATAGCTCGGCACTCCGTTACAATACTCCATAAGATAATTTGTTTTCGGGCCATGCCAAAAACTAAACAGTGACTTTTTGCTCATCGAGATTCTTGCAACAATATGATGCCAAGGAACTGAAGCTGCCGAGATCGCGGATAAAGTTTTGAGGCTTAGTCTGCGAGCCTTACTGGGTTTTTTAAAAATAGATCTCCAGCTGATCTCAGATTGGCACTCTGAGGTAGATATCGTTCCAGCTCGTATGTTCCTCATGACTAAAATAAATAAGTGTTACGGGGACGAGCGTCATAAATCGCGAAGAGATCTAGCCAGCTTTCATGCATCGGCTCAACCTTTCGACTCAATATACCTGATTGATCATTGACAACTGAGCTCGAAGTATCACTAATTGTGTATTGATTTTTGGCAGGACAATCGAACACCTGAACGATGCTATCAGTCATCGAGTTCCTATTAATTGTGAGCGACTGTTTCGGTTTTATGCTCGAGCCTCTAGTTCGCCGTCTACAACTTCTATCTTACATCCTCATAGGCGCACTACCCCATTGGATCGAACGTCAATCAAGAGATGAGATAACGTTCGAAGCTGAATTACGAGAGTTCTATAATTTGCACAAAGAGAAGTCATATAAGTATTGCATCAGTCATGACGACATTAGTGAAAATGTGTTTGAATTAGCAAGCCGAGCGATCAGGACTAAATGGCCCCGGGTTTTAGTCCAGCAGGTTGGAGATGATCCAAGTGTACAGCTGATGGACTGGATCGACTGCGATTTAGTCTTGATCGATGATTGGGATTTCCCTCCCCTTTTTCCGGACTTGAGCCCCTTGTTGCATTCTTTCCTTGAAAAACCAGAGGCCGAAAGAGGGTTTCAGCTGAGCAAAGGTTGGATATCCGTCGATAATACTGATCGCAACGAAATGCGTTTGGTCAGATCGAGATCGACCGGTCCAAGAGCATTCAATCGAAAAGTTTACCTACACAGGCCGGCGACAGGTGTTCGCAGAGAAGGCTCGGATACTATGAGAGTTTCAGACCAAGAGTCTGAATTATCGGATGGGTGCTTAATTTGTGAGCAAAAACCAATTTTGCGCATCAAATGGATCACAACAAGCGAGTTCCTCCTCCACCAAGAACGCTCAAATTTGGTCTTCTATTACACGCAGAGAAATCCCGAACTTGCCAGCTTGTTCTTGATCGTTTCTCACTTGCTTGAAGCAGCGAACCTCATCCAATCGACTTGCCAATCTTCCATTAGCTCAACCGATAGCGGCTATCCTGACAGGAAACAATTTCTATCTGTCACTCGGTTTGCGGCTCCCAGCTGCTATGACCATCCAGCTGCAAACAGTCTGCCCCTGTTGGATCGCTATGCTCTGATTTTGATGCTGGTCGCCTACTTGAACTCGGCACAGGTAAACCTGCGAGCCGGTGGCAATTCGTCGCTGGCAAACCTTTTGATCGGATTCTTTGTCTTCTACTCGACAACTATGGAAGAGGTTACGAGTCTAAACAGTCTTGATTGCATTTACATTAGACCAACTCTGAAGCGGGTAGGCGAGCTCGAGGTCGGTTTGGAGAAGGCAAGCATCATGCGAGAGAGGATGAAACTCGGTAGAGCCGCTAAGCCTGGCAAATTGGTCCTACTGGATCCGGTAGCGGAAGTTGCCGCTAGAGTGAAAGATCGCAGGACTTATAAGCTGACAGCTGTGGATAGTATAACGCACGAGAACATGGACCATCGCTTGTTTAACTTGACCCAAGATCTAAAACCTGAACTTCTGCACAATATCGCCGTGCTGTTCAGGGATCTCTCGGATCATTTGAACGCCTCTGGGCCTGACCACTTGGTAGGTCAGGGAAGCGCTGGTACTTTCGCAACACTTATTGGATTAAGTTTGCGCCGATCTGACCGATCCCAGGTAGCAGGGGTGGAAGAGGATGAAGTTAGATTAGCGGAGGCAGAAGCCAACGAGAGCAGATTACGCTTTCACTCTGAGGCTGGAGGCTCTAGAGTTGACCTGATGCTAGAGAGGAGACACGAGCTTGTGAGAACGAGCTCAAACCAGAAAATGGCCCCCCTACAGTCTTATCTCTCCTCACGTAGATTTCTCGTGAATTTGCTATATTTAGTGCTGTTTCTTTTGATAAGAAATCTGGCGCTAAACTACTTAGATAGGGTCAGTCGCAATCTCAGAGATCAATCGAGGGACGATCTAATTCAGCTGAAGAATATAATATTTAGTAATGCAAACGATGAACGCGACTGGAAGTCTGATCCAATTCACGAACAGAACGAAGTTAGTGACGATGAGTCTCTGGACTGGACCAAAAATCATTCTTACGATCAACCGACTGACGAGGAACAAGATCGGATCAACTATAGTGAGCAAGAAAGCGAGGAGGCCGAGAGCACGGACGAGGCCTTTAAGATCGGGGAGCTATTGGAGCTGGACGGACTGATGGGCTCAATCTTGATGCACGCCTTGAGCGGTGAAAGCGGTAGCAACGACAATATGGACCAAATTTTGGCCATTTTGCTAGGTGGCAACACCTTCGAGAATCTCGTGCAGGACGAGCAATCGCCGGATGAAAGCAAAATGGAGACGAGCAAGCTCGTGGAAATGCTCAAGTCTCAACTCAGTGAGCTGGCGAGCGACGTATTAGCGTCGGACAAAGCTGGCGCTGATTCAGTGGAAGCAAATGTCGATTCTTCATCCAGCGAACAAGCGACTGATGCTGGACAGGTGAGGGTGGAATTATAGGAGGAAAATCTGCTTGGAATTGACTGTCCTCGTGCAAACAAACTGAGTGTCCAATTTTAGTGCCTCCGCTAAAGTGGCCGTCCGATGATATTTGGCAGCGATCCAAACTACCGCTAGTTAGTGTGACCAATGAGGAGGAGTACAACCGTTCGACTATGCAGATATCTATATGCTCATTGCCTCGGCATGTTCGTCGTAATTGGCCGATATCATACTCAAGAGTGCGCAGATCGTAGCCAGATTTTGTGCCGATAGCGATGGAGGCTCCGTTATGGAGGTGCTATCCAGGTCAAATGTAACGATCTGAACGTTTGACTGGGATTCGTCATCTTGGTATTCGCCTTCGAGTGCCAGATTCGTGATTTCTGGGACTCGACTTTGGCCAATAGCGTACTATATGCATCTCAAAATTTCCATGGTCAAATTGCTAGTGTTCTTGTTGTTAGGTATCATCACTAGAAGCATTGCTGGGGTCTTTCGGGGAATAGTATGTACTCACGAAAAAAACTAAATATTTTTGAAGAACATGGGCGGACAGAGTACGCAGACCCATTACAGGTCGGCGACTGTGTTAGATAGAAATGACATACAACCCTCGGGCAGCACTAACACGCCCATAGTGGTGATCGCAGACACACCCCAATTGGGATTCCCGCCCCACTATATAATAGAACACAACGATCAATAAAGTTCAGTTCAATTCTAAATCTCATCGAGAATTGTCCAATGGACTGTACACTGGTGAGCATAATTTTTTGCACACCCCCCTTTTTCGTGATATCTCTCTAAATCGCGCCCTGATCTCAACGTAAATTTATCCGGGAGTGCCAGCCGAGCGCCCTCTGGCTTCCCTGTCGGTAA
>Ga0209372_1000670_pt1 | contig 11094 bp, 6 predicted proteins | sample AgamicAtPe_FD_187170 | JGI IMG/M metagenome (GOLD analysis project Ga0209372, IMG submission 187170) | Agave microbial communities from Guanajuato, Mexico - At.P.e (SPAdes) (version 2) | ecosystem: Host-associated > Plants > Phyllosphere > Phylloplane/Leaf | place: Guanajuato, Mexico | collected... | reverse complement strand
CTCGTACCTGGCTAGATCGCCCGAGTTGAAGGCCTCGAGGAGCTCGACCACCCAGCGTTTGGACTTGTCGATGCTGTTGATGATGGGATGTTGGAGGAGCTCGCCGAAGTTGAAGATCTCGTCGCCTAGTAGGGCCGCTAGGGCCATAGTGAATGCTCTTTCCTGTTGGGCTGGCTGTGGGCTTTTCAGTGTCTCGTCAGAATCGCTCAGGCATCCCAAATAGCGGAGGGCGTTCCTATAATATTTACAATGGTCACCAATTTTCTTATAGTGATCTGAGGCGAGAAGGTAATATCTCGCGTGGACTGGAGTGACACCATCCACGTCATCTATTTCTGAAGACAGCTCCTCGAGTAATCCTTCTACGGCATTCAGATCGTTCTTCGTCTGTTTCTGTTCTCCAATTATAATCGAGCACAACACTGAGGCCATCTTGTTGTGCTTCACCTTAGGTTTCAGCGATTCGATCAGCTCTACACACGTGTCTGGATGGTTGATTTGGGCAACAACTTTTGAGGCGAATTCCACCAGCAAGAGGGGATTCATCTTCATTTCGAAATCCGCAACAAAATTCTTATGCAAGCTAAGTAGGTCTTTCTCTCCCGGGGCGTTCTCAATATACTCGAATATTTTGGTCGACAGCTGGTGCCATAGTTTCTTCGAGTATAATTCCTCGAAGGCACTGAACCATTGGGCCTGGTTTGGCCTAATCTGTTGTTGTTGCTGAAGATACTGAGTTACTGGTGGCATCTCGCAGTCAGGTCTTCCTTTTGGTAATCAATACCAGGTGCGGTGTGTTCGTTATCTTGAGATAGTCAATAGTCTGATACCTTAGATTAACCATCAATAGTTAAGACTTGGCGGTTAGCCATGAAATTTCAATCTTTCCTCCGTGAATTTTCTCTTCTGCACCCAAACAAAGCGCGTTATTTAACCGCAAACTGGTCAAACAAACTCGATTCAAGTATCGCGCCAGTTTGCCATAGCTTTCGATTGGCCAAATTCGTTCCTCTTGTGAGAGTTGTTTTCAGCCGCGCGAAATTCAATTGGAAAGTTGGACAAACTAATTGGTCTGTTGTGGTTTAAAGCTCAGGCTAGCCAATGCAGAGGATTCACGTTCCTTCAAATTACTTAGATGATTGGTCTGATCAGATATTAGGGGCTCAGATTACGTAGATTTATTAGAGCCTAACGGACCCTGAAGCTGCTTTCCCCTATGGTGCCTGCTGCGTTATCAGAAAACGTGTATAACTCTAGTTGTGATTTGCGAACTTCGCAAAAGGCATTCCCAATGAGACAAAATGAAACGTTAACTCTACTTTATGTCCGATTCGCCTCTTGATAATGAGAAAATATGAAAGTGCTGATCGTCAGCAATCAACTTCTAGCTAGTTGAAGGTCAAGATTGCATTTCATTCTATTCTAAGTGCCTACTTGTGATCAAGTTACTTTCCTATGTCGTGAGAATCCTCTGGGAGCAGGGTATACCAGTCGTCATAAAAGTCTCAAGATCTGGAAGAGTCGAAAATGGCGAACAAAGATCAGTTCGATTCTACTGAATTTATAGTTGACAAACATATCCAGGACGCGGCTGATCGTGAGGAAGTGTATCGCGTTATGCATGGAGGGATTGTCAAGAAAATACATTTTGATGAAGATTACGTGAATAGTCTCGACTTCCAACTGAAAGGCTATTACCTACTTGCTCAGGAAGAGCAGCTAAGGAAGCCGAGGATTGTTCGGATCGGGGCCATTCAGAACAAAATCCAAGTATCTACTTCTAAACCCTTGATGGAGCAGGTTAACTCAATGCACGAAAGAGTTGGTTTGATGCTGGATGCAGCAGGTAAGGCAAGTGTCAACATAGTTTGCCTTCAAGAGGCTTGGACAATGCCGTTTGCTTTTTGTACTAGAGAACGTCTCCCTTGGACAGAGTTTGCTGAATCTGCCGAATTTGGTGCGACCACCAAGTTTCTGGCGAATTATGCTAAGCGCTACAATATGGTCATAATTTCGCCCATATTGGAGAGGGACGAAGTCAACCTAGAAACAATCTGGAACACTGCTGTTGTTATAGACAACCATGGTCAGTACATGGGGAAATCACGTAAAAATCATATTCCCCGAGTTGGCGATTTCAATGAATCCACCTACTACATGGAAAGTGACCTAGGTCATCCAGTATTTGTTACAGAGTTTGGCAAGATTGCAATCAATATTTGCTATGGGCGTCACCACCCCATGAATTGGTTGATGTACAAAATTAATGGGGCCGAAATCGTCTTTAACCCTTCGGCGACTGTTGACTCGTTGAGCGAGACTATGTGGCCCATCGAGGCAAGGTGTGCAGCTATAGCTAATTCATACTTTACGTGTGCGATAAATCGTGTCGGAACCGAAGAGTTTCCAAACGAATTCACATCCGGTGATGCAAAACCAGCCCACAAGAGTTTCGGACATTTTTACGGCTCCAGCTATATCGCAGCACCAGATGGTCGAAGGACCCCAAGCTTGAGTCGTATAAAAGAAGGATTGTTGATCGGTGAAATAGACTTGAACTTATGTCGGCAAGCGAGCGACAAGTTTGGATTTCAAATGACTTCAAGGCTGCCATTTTATGCTAAAAAGTTAACTGAAGCTACCAGTGAGCAGTTCCGGCCTCAGCAAATCAAGAAAACCCTTCCAGACTGATTGATATACCTATGTGGATTGGCTCAGATTTTTTAATGATCAGATATGAACAACGGTCTCATTTCAAGTCCTCCCAATTGTAGTTTTACATGGGATGATCGGTTCCTCCTATCTGGCGATCAATCATCGATCCAGTTTCTATTTTGAGGTTGTCAGAGTTGTCAAGCTCACCTGATCTAACATGCGGTCTGCTATCTACATCGTTGCTTTTCTTGGTGATATGTCGGACAAAATCTCTTTTACTTGAAACTAGACTCTCAGGCTGCACAACTCTTCGGATGTGACCAATATTGTCGTGGCTCGTCGCTCTAATCTGTCCGACCAGTTTATGTTTGTCATCTCCAGGTTTGGATGTTGCTGAGATTCGATTTGCGCTGCTGAGGGACATTTCCTCTAGATTTATGGGGAAGATTTGGCAAAGATGGCGGAGGCTATGTTAGAAGGTTGTTGACTCTACGGCTTCGATTTAGTTTAATTTTCAATGTTTAGACAGCAACAGAATCCTGCCGCTAGGGAGGAAAATCTATCATCTGTTTCGACAATCATCATAGCTATAATAGATTGAATATAGCGACTTAGAAGTGCTTTAGCTTTTTTAATCGGAACAAAGCTACCAACACTGCTGAGCAGCGTTCACCTACAACGAATCATAACCATCACCTATACGGCCTTCTCACCTGGAATGACATTTCTAGTTGATGTGATGATATCAGAATGTCTCCTTGGTAGCTCGGCTGAATGTGCAGCGAGGTTGATTTGGTCTGATTTAGTCTCAGGTTGTTGTCTGGCCTCAGTTAGCGGCTGAGGCTGCTGTGAGTGATACTGAATAAAATCTTCGATATTTGATGGTCCGACTAAAGAGGTCTTTCCCTGCTGTGCTCTCAACGCTGCCAAAAGAACTCCGTCTTCAATATCCGCTATTGTTGGGCGATGTTGAAAACGGCGGGCTTGGTAAGTCGCATAGGGGTTACGCTGAAACTGAGGGTGATTGAAGTAGCGTAACTGCTGATAGTAATTTGAAACTTGGCCTTGGCCCCGTTGAACTACAGGTTGTGAGTCGCTTGTTCCGGTTGGGCTCGCCTGCAATTGACTGTTTCGTAACAAGTCAGGATAAGGCTGATGACCTAGTCCAGGATGGAATTCAACAGGGTATGGTGGATAGGGGTAACCAATGAATGGGATAAATGGAACTTGCGTTTCAATCTTACTATGTGAGCCTGATTGTAACTCTACTGGCCCGAAGGGTTCTGTTTGAGACGATCGCTTATTATCAGTTAAATCTTGTTTACTTCCTTGGAAATTATCACCTCGGTTCTGAGGAATGTGCGAGGTAACTAATGAAGAATCGATCGTTCCTGGCTGCTGAATTGAGTTGGCGACATTGGGATGAAACTGTCGCAATGGTGTAACATTAGGCATCAACAAGTGCGGTAATGAATATCTTGAATAAGCCAATATGGCTCTATCATCAGGCGTCAATTGATTTACCTCGAACACGTCTCGCGCGCTTTTCTTCGATTTCTGGCTCACCCTCGAGACTGAATTACTCTTTACTTGTTCAGATAGCTCGTGATCCTTACAACTTCCTCTTGTCACAACATCTTCGTCTGAGCCCTTTTCACTCGATTTAGAAACTGTTGGTGACGGTAATGTGACAGTGACTGATGTAGGTCTCTCCACCTCAATTGTATCCCGTCCTTCGGTCGCTTTAGAAGTTTTGGGACCCTTGGTGGTTAAGGATGGCCTACGGGACGTATTTCTCGCCTGAATAGCTGGGTCATACATTGTTTTTGATGTGCTCGGACCCTGAATTTCAGGTGGATCGAAGCCGATTTCTGGTTGATGCTGGTAAGTTTTCTGACCAATCACCATATAGTTAGAGTACTTTCTAGCTTGGACCGGAGTTGGATAAACTGGTAAGCCAAGGCCAACCGATGAGACCGAGCGGTGAGACCGCGTTTGTTGCTGTGTAGCAGCATGATCGATCAAATGAGCCATCTGACCGCTATCAATTGTATTTGATCCATCGAACTGACCCCATGAGTTAGGCTCAACAGAACACGATGGCCCTAGCGACTCCTCGCGGATGCTTACTGCGATTGAGCCTCTTTTGCTTGGACGTCTCGAACCTGCAGTGCTCGGGGCCAATGTTGCCACTGATTTTCGAGCACTACCCAACTTCTCAGCAAGAGTGAGATTTGTTTTGGTTTGCGAATCAGCTTGGCTCCTATCGTTATCTACATGAGTTCCAGTCTTCCTGGAGGATTTGTCGTGCTCTTTATCATCTTTGCCGGCTTGAGAGGGCTTCCGTTTCCTCAAGCTCGAATCATTTCCCGATCCCGTGGATGTTTCGTTATTTTGGCGCTGCGAAGTTGGACTGGCGCTCCCGGAGCCGCTGGATGATGAAATCTGATGGCTTAAATCCATGCTCGGTGGACATGGAGCCGATATATATGGACAGGAGGTAACATGTTGATTCTCGCCCATACCCATATCATCATTTTCGTTCTCTCTCCTGTAAAAATATGAGAAGTTCGATACGATTACAGGCACCGGTAGGGCAATTGTCAGGACGCCAGCAATAGCGCATAGCGAGCCAACAATCTTGCCCCAGACACCAACGGGTCTCATATCACCATAACCCACAGTGGTCATGGTGACCACTGCCCACCAGAAAGCGTCTGGTATTGATTTGAAATTTGATTTTTCTGAATCTGCCTCAGCGTAATAGACTGCAGACGAAAATAGAATGACACCGATGAATAGAAAAAATATCAACAGACCTAGCTCTCGCATTGAGGCTCTCAGCGTCCGGCCTAATATTTGTAGACCCTTAGAATGGCGAGAGAGTTTAAATATCCTAAAGACTCTAACTAGACGTATAACTCTAAGTATCGCCAAGGACATGGCTTGATTTGATTGGGCAGTACCCGCCCGAGCTGAAGCTAAGGGGTCGTTGTTTGTAATTGATGATGGCGATATGAGTTGTTGATGAGCTAACAGTTGGGACCCAGTCATACGCAATTTGAGATCTTCTTCTCTTTTATCCGCAATAATGGTGGCTAAAGTAATGAACTGAGCAGATTAAGCCGGAGCGAATGTTCAGAGTTAGATTCAGGATATAGTGGATGTTGGATGATCGTGAGAGGCAACGGTTTTAGAGGGAGCATGGCATCCTTCACTCGGTTCAATCTTGTGAAGGTTATGTCCGAGCAAGACGAATCGAGACAAGTAGATCAAGGCGCCCAGAAGCGACTAGCATGCATAGGGGAGAGGGTCCAAGCAATCAGCCGATGGTGGGGGATGGCCTCCATTTAACTAGGTGAAGTGACAAATATCTGCCATGAGTGAGCCTTGGAAGGCTTGATACATGAATAGAGATCTACCAATACTCACATATGGAACTATAGCGACAAAGTCTATTATGTTCATGATGTCTTTCAAGAAGGCAATCTTACTAGGACAAGCGCCGAATCTAACAATGAGCTCTAGCGAGAACCAGATCTGAGCGAGTATTAAAAAGGAGAGGGTTGTGTTTGTCAGTGGTTAATTTGATTGGTAGACGGGCTCAGAGAGTAAAGGAGGGGGGCTTGAACTTACAATACACGTAGTTTCGATGAGGAAAAAGGGTTCAGATAATGTGGGCACTTCATCTTCAACGATGCGAGTTATATTGGACGTCATGTTGTAAATTGTATAGTGTTTGAATTCGGGTAAAGTTTCCAAGCAGAATATAACAATTGATAGGAGAATCACTACCACTGATATAATTGCAACAATTCTGGCTCCTGTAATGGATTAGATTTTGCCGAAATATATGGAGTTAGTATGTTTGAAATCTATGGGATTCTGATGGGTGTTGATTGGATGGTTTGGTTTTAGTATTCCTACACACCTTGTGATGATTCAGGGTACTCGAACAGTAGCCAAATATTACGCTGCAACTCATCCTCAGGCATTGGCTTGTCAGCCTCCTTGATGAATCCCTCATCCTCGCGGAACTTGAGTAGAGTTGCTTCGCCAAGTTCGTAAAATTTAATCTCCTCAACGAACACATCCAACGGTATATTCACAGGTCTGCGCAGTTTTCCACCGCTTTGATAATAGTACAATATTGCCTCAAAACACAGACGATTTCTATCAAAGAAGTACTCATTTTTGATTGGATCGAAGTATCTGGTATGAGGGGATGAAAGAATGGAGTGGGGCGGATTGAATTGTTTGATGATGGTCAGTGATGAGTCGGTTGGATTAGGCTGTTCAGGTAAACGAGTGTTTCGCAGACTAATTTTCCGCGAGTTGTGAATTGGCGCGCGAACATCATCCACAGAATCGAGACCAACAGGCGCTCGAGCTGTGGCAAGACCATTTCTATGGCTAGATTTGGTTCAATTTGTCTTATGTAGCTTTTAGAACAGGTTAGTGGGAGGGTTTCAAAAGGATAACAGTGTTTGACCATCAATTTGGTTATATTCACCCACTCCTTTTGAAGCTTTTGCTGTCTAAATCTGGCAGCCACTTCAATCGACAGTCCGAGCGCTTGATCTCAGTCAAGTTGCGAGAAAATTGGCCCCTTCAGGATTAAGCCAACCTGGAAGAATTGGCTCAAATGCATGAGCTTGGAGTGAAAAGTTTGCGGAGGAAAGCCGATGCAAGCGAATAATATGCGAGAAAAATTTCCCTGCTACATGAGTTTGGTAACAGAGGAACATAGAAGCCAAGTCCATCAGAGGCCATCTTCAGACAGAGGCACCCAATCAAGCGATGACTCCACCCGCCTATCATTCGTCGGGCCCCAAGCTAATCCGGCCGAGCATTTAGGTCCAAAAAGTTGGCGCCAGACCCTGGCAGGTTGACTACAAAACCAGCCCGAGCTGCTCGGGCCTCCTGTAAGCTCACTGATGAGGCTCCGTAATCTTGTTATCTAAGATACTATCTTGTGCCTGCGCTTTACTCTTTTCTCCCAGCTTTCTCTTCATTTGTATCGCCTATCATCGTGATCATCATCCAGTTCATTCAGGAATTAGAAGTAGGGAGCTTGGCGGATTTGACAAGCATGTACCAACATGTCTCGCTGCCATGCGCACAAGAGTCTCAAATAGCTTGCTGGCCCACTCATTGGATTAGATTGGCCAGCATGAACTTTGAGCACATACGAGCTTGCTTGGAACAAAGTTGAGAGAGGAGACTAGAGTTGTGCCCCCGACTCTTGCCCAAACCTCTTCCGCAATCCCATGTTGGCAAACTAGTTGGCTAAGATGATCGAGCAAATAAAGAAGTGCTACATTGCGGATGGAGCATTGTAGTTTGGAAAACCTTGGGCTTTGGATAACTGGGACTACAAGTTCAGCCTCCGGGCCAAAGTTGGCTGAAAGCCGGGCAGGATCAGGATTTTCATCGCGCTATTTATGTAACAGAATAATCGACTAGGGCCCTCAAATAAGCCGCATTGTTTGTTGTCCCTGGAGCGGCTGAATCTGCCGCCACCATCCCTTCCCCTTCGCAAATCATCACAGCCAGCTTTGAGAGGGCAACATTTGTCGGTTCTACTCGTCGTCATTAGATTGATACACTGCCATAGTCAGCAATGGAGTTTAACCTGAGCTTCTGGGCGAAGAGATGGAGAGAGGGGCGAACAGGGCGCCAGCGGACAGGAGGAGCAAGCCGAAGCTCATCCAGCAGTCAAAATGACATTACAAAAGAATCCGGAGCTACTCTAAGTGAAAGGATAAGATTTTGTGCCCGCAGTGTTGTTGTTTCCAGGCTGGATGTGGATGTTGTGATTGATGTTGCATGAAAGAGACTGTCAAAAACAGCAGTCCCCTGATCTCAGCTCTAGCTGACAAGTTGAAAATTTCATTGTTTCACTCGAGCTCCGCTGAGATGGGCGGCCGATTTTTGGGCCCATTCCGTTCGAACAAAACAATTATCTATCAAAATCGATTGCGTTGGATCAATTCCAAACCGACAATTCACTGGATGATTGACTTGATTGCCAACCTATTTAGAGCCAATCATTTCCTCTTTGTCAAACAACATAAGCCTAAACTGTCCGCGAATTCAATCGAGCGCGCGAGCTTGTCGGCGAAAGTCGTTCAATGAACCCATCACTTTGGCCATCAAGTTTGGCAAGGGCGCCCGCTTTGGAATGGGCGAGCGACAGTTTTGATCGCGGGCAAAATTTTCCAAATTAAAAGAGCTCAGCCGATATATAAGCCTACTCACCTTATTCGTTTTCGCGGATCTCCGAGCAACGATTCAGGGAACTGATTTAGCGTCCTAAGTGTGGTCTCGAACCTAAGACCGCCCACGTTTATTATACACCTCTGGCAAAGATCGTGCCTGTGTTTGAGGGGTTCAAAGCGCTGGGCTAGATACTGGCCGGCTGCTGGCTTGTGAGCTGGCGCCGGCACAAATTGGAGCTGTCTCTCCTGGTGCCGCCTTTGGTTCGTGTGCTTTTGGGTGGCCGAGAAGTGGCTGCTACTAGATGCGCTCTCCTGACCGTCGCAAGCCTTCGCCTGATCTACGTCATCTTCATCGCTGTCGAAACTTGTCACCCCGTCCAGGTGTGTTGTCATCGACCGCGTCCTATTTGATGGATGGCTCTGCCTATGCTGGCCTCTTCCATGGTGACCATGGTGTTGTTGTTGTTGCTGTTGCTGCTGCTGCTGCCGTTGCTGCTGGTGTTGGCGCACTGCTTGCGCGTAGTACTGCCGGTAGGCGCCCGACGGACCAACGCCAGCCGCCTCCGGGTCAAACTCAAACTGGTCGCGCAATTCAATCGGCGCCCCAAACTCGTCCACCAGCTCATGGCCCTCCAAGTTCTGGCCTTGTGCGCTTGGTTTTGGCAGGGATCTTAGGATGAAGTAGATAATGAGTAATATAATAATGCAGATTATTAGACTGAGTGCCAGCATGATCTTTTGAATGGCCCTTGAGGGTGTATATTTGAGTAGATTGATTGACTGACTTGGTTGGAAGCTTTCATCCAACTCTAGTCCAAATGTTGCCTATTTGCATCACATTGAACCTCATTCTCACAACAACCATTGAACAAGCAAGAAATTGCCCTAAAACTTGCCCATTCCTCTCCCAATTTGGATCTCTTTGAGGCCGGGAGTTTCAGTTGGCGTTTGTGAGGCGCCAGCGATGGACGAGCCAATTGAGATCTGTCTGTCTGGCTCATTCCAACTTACTGGCTAAATGGTGATGAGCAACCGAGAGAGCCAGCAGTTTCATCTGACAGGTGGTTTGGGTTTCACCAGCTTGAATATTGAAACGATATCTGATCATCTCAAACAAGTTTCAACACCTCAAATGGCAACACTGGGCTGTCTTGCCGCAAAACAAGCCAATACTTGTGCTCACATCGACCGCTCGTCTCTCAATCGAACTGCTCTAAGTTAAAGCATATTATCATTTGATTGAATGAATTGGAACTTTCTTCGAGTGCCACTATGTACAATCTTGTTGCTCAATACTCTTCTGTTGCTAGCTGAGGACTAGTTTTGATTTGTTTTGCAAGCTCATTTTTGCATTGAAGTCGGAGTTTCATTTTGGCAGCCTTGGCCAAATCAACTGCCGCTCGCGCCGCGATGGAAGCTAGGTTTTGTTTGTATCTGTTCGAAAGACAAATTGGACTCTCAAGATTTTGGCAAACCAAATGTGTGAGTCGGCGTTAGGAGATAGAAGCGGTAGCCTAACGAGGCAATTTAATGGCATAGATTCCTTTGATTTGGCTGTGTTTGTTCAAGTCTGCGCATGTCGCCTGAGTCGCGAGTGGCGCTATGCGCGGGCAAACCAACAAGGTAGAAACGGGCAAGCGAGAGAGAGAGAGAGAGTGGCGCCCTCGCCCTTTGGAAACATGACACGCTCAGCCATCGCCGTCTCCTCGCCAATGTCGAATCAGACTTGTTAAGACGCGCCTATTATTATCGTGGACGCGAAATTTTGCGCACAGGTGAGAGGGTGGCCGGATTGGGCTCGTTCGAAGTTGGCCGATCATCCATCATAGAGGAGAGCGAGCCGGTTATGGTTGGCCTTGTGGTTTCTGCCTCTTGAATGGCTCTATTTTCGCAGTTTAGCCAGTGGCTTTCAACGGGCGAGTTATAAATGGCTCCATGTTACCTGAATACTCCCCTCCTCCTCCGATGACCCATCCAACCCCCTTCACTGAGAGCCGCAGCATAGATTAGCTAGGCGCTTATGGTTGCTCAGCCAAACAGACCGTCGAAAATCTCAATGGAGTGCGCGATTCTCGCTCTCTCTCTCTCTCTCTCTCTCTTCATCCTAAATCTTTCAGCCAATTTAATGGGCGCCTTCGCATTGAGAGGGAGACTTGCGCTCGCCAGTTTGATCTTCGGCCCGACGGAGATCCTAGCTGGAGCAAGAGCATGGAGAGAC
>Ga0209372_1000668_pt1 | contig 11159 bp, 10 predicted proteins | sample AgamicAtPe_FD_187170 | JGI IMG/M metagenome (GOLD analysis project Ga0209372, IMG submission 187170) | Agave microbial communities from Guanajuato, Mexico - At.P.e (SPAdes) (version 2) | ecosystem: Host-associated > Plants > Phyllosphere > Phylloplane/Leaf | place: Guanajuato, Mexico | collected... | reverse complement strand
CAACGGCAACGGCAAGGGCGAGCAGCGACAGCTAGACGGGCTATCATTAGAAGGCGAGCGCAGGTGAGACGGCCAGTCAAAAGTAGTAATTCAATTCAAACCCTTGCCTCTTCCTCCACGCAGCCCTTTGGCCGCTCCAATTCAACTCTCGGCCGAGATGATGAGGCCAACAATGCAAGCGCTCCCATTGCCGCTGCCGCTGCTGCTGCTGCTCGCGAGCTCGCTCCTGTTGACTTTGGGCGGCGGACGGGCGCCGCTGGTTAGCGGCCATGAGCTGGCCAGGCTGGACGAGCTCATTGGCTCGGGCGGGCTCGGCGCGGACAAGCCGGCTAGCGAGCGCCAGCGCGAGTTGGAGCTCGAAATAAGGAACCTGTACGCGCTAAGCGACGAGTTGCACGACTTGGAGCGCGACCTGCTCGGCTCCCTGGGCAGCGCAATGCCAGACGGACGCCAGAAGAACCAGCTGCGGGTGATGGCCGCCCAGCACCTCGTGCATGCGCAGGAGCTCGCAAGGTTGAGCGCAGAGCTGAAGCGCGAGCTCGAGCAGACGGCAGGCAAAGAGCAGTGAGCGGGGGCCACTTTGCTCTCCGCTCGCCGGCAAGTCGCGCCCATCGATCGCGGCCAACTGAGCCAGAATCAGCGCTCGCATAATAAAGGCAAACTTTCTCACAAAATGCGCTCATCATTGTTGCCGCCAGCCGACAGGTAATTACAATTACAAGCCGCCTCCATTGTTCTTCTCGGCGGCCAGCTCTTTGAGTTGGCGCTCACCTGTCGGCCGAGCAGTTCGGTTTGCTCCTCGCGCCCGACTTTGGGCTCCAGTTTTTGCTCGAGCTAAGCCGGGCGAACAATTAGGCCGCCGAGGCCGCAGCGCCATCATCAATCTCTCGCGGCGGCACCTTTGGCCGGGCGCCCTAATTGAGCCGTCGCGGGCCCGGAAGCCACGACTGTGCTGTTGGCGGCGGCGGCGGCGGCGCCTTATGGGCGGCGCGCGGCCAGGGCGCAACCTGTGGCCGCGAGATGGGCGCGCGCGATAAGCGGCCGCCGAGCGGAATGCGCCCATTGTCTTTCGCGGGCCAGCTGCAGGCGGCCGGCGAGTCGAGAGTCGAGAGGTCGACTGCTCGCGGCCGGATGCGGATGTGGCGGCGGCGCTGCTGGCCGCTGGAAGGGGCGCAAGACCGAGAAGAGGGCAAAGCAAGCGGGGCTCCGATCCGAGTGGGCCGCCGCCGCCGCCGCCGCCGCCAAGCTATCAGCGCCGCCCATCGGCTACTGTGCGCCGACTCGGGCGACTGGCGGCCCAGCAGCGCAGAGCCAACTGTCAACTCTCGAGCGGGGTCAGGCGGCCACTGCTAATGGAGCCGGCCGAGGAGGCAAATTCGAGCCGACAGGTGAGAGTGATAATTCAATCGTGGCCGGCGCTCCATTAGGCTGCGTGTGTGGCTCAGCTCGCGTGGGATCTCTCGCTCTGTCTCCGTCTCCGTCGCTAACTCCGCGCCGTCCGAGTGGCGCCGCCGCTCGGCTGCACTTGTCGGCCGGCCGGCCGCCCGCTCGCTGGGCGCACACGGCGGCCACCGAGCGCTGGCCGGGCCGCAGACGATGCGAGCGCAGATTAGATAATGGCCTGCGGTGTCGATCTCACGCCTCATGCTAATAATGATAATTTTCTCGCTTTTTGAGGTCAAGTCGAGCGCAGAGAGAGCGAGCGAACAGTAGCAGTGGCTGCGGCTGCGGCGGCCCAAGCGGCAGCAACAGCTGGCCGCCAAGTGCGCTCGCTCGGTGGCCGCGCCGGCGCCAGATTTGAATCTGCGCCGCCGCAAGAGTGACAGCAAGGCGCGCGGCAGAAAACTTAGATAAGATTGAGCTCTCATTCGCTCTCCATATAATTAATGAACCCCGGCGCTTCCTGCCCGCCGCTAATGGAGCCTGTTGAGCTCTTGTTGCTCGCGGCGGCGGCGGCGGCGGCGGCGGCGGCGGCCACTCGAGAGAATGAACTCGGGGCGGCGAGTTTTGGTTTGGGTTTGAGTTTGGGGCCAGAAATGCGCTTGACTGGTCCCGAAAAGGTGAACTCGAGTCCGAAATCCTCCACCTCCACCTCAAACTCGGCTTCCATTCCATTTTTGGGCCGCCGAGAGGAGAGGAGAGGAGCTCTGATTGAATTTGCGGCGGCAGATGGGCCAGTTCCGCTCCCACTGCGCTGGCCCACTTCCACTCCTCCGGCCGCGAGCGCCACTCTCGGCTCAAGTGGTCGCAAACTTGCAAACTCGCACACTCGCGGGCCAACAAAGGCCAGCACTCACTTAAAAGCGGGCCCATAATTTGATTTAAACTGGAGAGCCGGAGAGGAATCCATTGTGCCGATTGTTACCAATAAACAACAGCAACAGCAGCTAGAGGCGGCGGCGGCGGCGGCGTCGGCGAAACAAGTAAGCCGGTTGCATTAACATGAGCATGGTTTGCGCTGCCTAGCGCTCGCCTTGCATGCTGCCCGTCCGCCTGTCTGCCCACTCGAGCTCACCTAGTGGAGCGAAAACGGGCAGGCCGGCGCACGAAGCCGGCGCCAACAATCTCGCTTCGTTGCCCCCTCGAGTGGCGGCCGCCGTTTGAGGGGGGGGGCTCGGCCGCCCGCCCGTCCGCCCGCCCGCTCTGCAGGGGCGCGCAAACCAAACCAGACTGATCGCGCACTCGGCCAACCGTCTTGGGCTCGCGCACAAAACCGGACGACGACACTTCCAAGTCTGATCCATATCGCACTGCAAACATGCGCACCGATAAAATCTAGCCCAAAGCGAGGCGCGCGCTTCCTTCGCGAAACAAAACGGGCAAAGCAGAGCAGAGCAAAGATAGCTGTCCTTACTTACATTGGATTCGACGAGTTCCAGTAAATGTCCGGCAATTTGGCGCACTCGAACTTGGCAAACCTGCCAAAACAGGCAGCCAGCGAGAGGAGGGCCAGCATTGAGGGCAAAGTGGCCGCCATCCTCGAGCAACGAGCCTTCCCAAACAAAAACAACCCGCGCAAGCTTCCTTCTGGCAAACTTCTATCAAACTTGCTCGATTTCTTCATTCATTCGTGCTCATCCTTCTCGGCCTCCATGGGACGCAACCAGAAATTTGCCTCACTCTTGAGATCTCAAGCAGCCGCTTGCTTGGCCGCCCATGTGAAGCCTCCTCCTGCTCTGGACACTGTTCTGCCCCACCAACTTGCTCGTCTTGCCGGCCGCTTCTGCTTCGTCTTCGTCTTCGTCTTGGCCTCAAAACTTGGTCTTGAACTTGGTCTTGGTTTGAGCGCTGGCGCTGGTGTTGGTTTTGATGGCGACAGTGTTGCTGCTGCTGTTGTTGTTGTTGTTGTTAGTGCTTCTGCGGCCAACTGGCTTGTGGCTCAAACTGCGGCCACCTCCTCCTGGCGCTAAACTTCATGGTTCCGGGAGGCGAGTTTGAGATGGCCAGGCTGATGCGCATGCGCCTCCGCTCGCACTTTCTGGCCATCTCGCTCGGCCAAAGTGCACAGTGGCGCCAGCTGCCTCATAATAGACCAACTAAAACCACTGCTCTGCTCTTGCAACCAAAGAGCACAGGTGAACTTGGCGTCATTTGCAAATCCATCTTCATTCAATTCCCTCTTCCGGCCTCTGATTTGATAGCTCTCCTCAAAGCGCTAGCTTAGCGCCTTTCAAATTGAGCTCAAAATTTCTAACTTAATTCGCTCAACCATCAGTTGAATAAACGAACGCCTATTTAACATAAATTCTGCCTTGCCTAACATTTGTGAATGTAGCCTACTTCTTGTGTGAAACTCATTAGATCTAGCTGAGCCAGATAGACGCTAATTTGCGCCCATAAATTCATCTCTCTCCTCTAAAATCAAAACGCACCTGCCAGAATTGATCCGACAGAGTCTCATTTGTAGGGGCCCACAGAATGGGACCGATCTCTGTCCACATACTCGAATGCTGCCCGCTAACAGCAACAACAAGGCCAGTTTTGTCTCCAAAATTTAGCCGCCCGCTCAAGAAAAACCACAATATGTTGGCTAGCTTAATTCTATCGCGCTGGGCGATAAGAGGAAGCGCTCGCCTACTCGTCCTACTGTTGACCAGCTACACCTGCTTGCTAACTAATGCAGCCCAAGTGAGCGTTGGTATCCAAAATGACCTTTCAAAGCCAACCTATGGAATGCTTAGCCCATCAACCTCTTCCGTCACCTACGACGAAAAGAATGGACTCAACGTAAAGGGAGCGATCAGCGACATTTTGGGTCCACCGATAAGGATTGCGAACGGTTTCGGTAATATGATTGAGGGCAGTAAACTGGCTGGCGTTGGCACTAGCCTGAAATCCGGCGGGGCTTTGCTTGGAATCGACGCAAAGCTTCTGGAGGCAGCGGGTGGTGCTAACCTGCTAAAAGGTGGCCTACTGTTGGGCGGAGCTGCGGCAAAAACTGGCGCAGCAACAGTACTTGGCGGATTACCAGGCAAAAAGATCAGTAGTATCATCGAGATGCCAGTGAAGGTGATAGCTATGAAAGATTTGGCAACAGGTAAGGCGCTGGCCGGCTTGGGCAAAGTGAAGGGGACTGAAGCTGTGCTAGCAAAGACCAAGGGAGCTGCAATGATAAAAGAAGGCGATGCCCTTAAGGCGCAGGGCCTGAACCAGGTGATTCAAGGGGCTACAGAGGGGTTGCAAAATTTTGGAAACATCGTCCAGCAAACTGCAGGTAATGCAGCCACTGCGATCAAAGTGATGCCGCTAGTATTTGATCTTCCGATTGGCCAAGAGCAACAGCATATAGAGCAGCAGACAGAGAAGACTAGCCAACAACAGTATGAGAGCACTCCGCATCAGCTTTCTGGAGCGCCAGCAAGCTATACTGGCGGCTCGTTATTTGGCGGTCTGAGTTCACTCTTGCCTGGACTATCGGGCGGCGATCCTCTTCTTTCGGCCATCACCGGCGGCACTAGCGGGACCCAGAATAAGTCGCCATTTAATCTATTCGGCAGTCAAAATCACAACGGCTATGCGGCCGTGCTTAATAGCAACAATCCGCTCACAAATTTGCTGATGAATCAAAACGCAAACCCGTTCTTGTATCCGATCATGGGCGGTCCCCTGGCCCAGTCATTGCTAGGTAAACAGTCGAGCTCCACTGGACAAGCACTGATATCTAATGGATCGTCGTCCACTTTCAACTTGTTGCCTGGGCTAAAAGTCAGCGAGACCACATCGAGCCACGCGCCAGGACAGCATCATGATACAAAAGGCCAGGTTGTGGAGCAAGGGCAGCTTCAACAGTGACAGGTATCCAAGGTCATTGAAGTCAAGACAGTTTCTTAATTTTTTTCTCATTTATGATCAGATTTAAACTATTGCCCGTTGAATTCGACCGATAGTAAAGCGGTTGGTCAATGCTCCAGCCTTTGCCAAAATGATAACGCATATATCTGTTCTTGGCTTCTCGGGCCGGATTCGATTCCCGGTCGCGTTCTTTCTTCCTTTCAATCAGCCCTCAACACAAAGGGTCAACATTTAATCCTCGGTGTTATAATCGGCTCTCATTGAAATTGGCTGGTTCGAGAGGTTCTTTGGTCATCTCTTTGGCAATATCTACCAAGCTCTTAAATGTCTTGGGCTCGTAAATGGCTAGTCTGGCAAGCATAGCGGTCTCTAGAAAGATATCAGTCTTTTTTAAGGTGCTCATGAAGTGGAAGTAATCTAGACCGTGCTCCTCACAACCAGCCGCGATTCTCGCCAAGTTGTTATCTTTCTTCCTTTGCCGTTCTAACGGCCTGTAAAAACTTTCTGCCTTCAAAAAGTAGAAATACCTGTTCATAGCATTCTTGTGAGAGCTCCATCCTCGGTTTCTCATGAATCTGGTCATGAAGAAGAGAGATTGCTTCTTGAAATAGGAGGTGCTGCTCCTTTGCAAATGATACCATTCTGGTATATATTTGTATAGTGCTTGGGTAGTCCTCATGATAATAATTTAGCACGATGGAAGCTTGTTGGGAAATATGTCCAATTAACAAGATGAGATGACGATAGAGTGAAAACAGAGTGGGCGATTTAGGGTCATAACTTTCACCCCAGACCTCTCATTCGTTTCATCGTGCAAGTGAGTGGATGGCAGTCACGTTGCGCGTAATTCTCAATCCAAAACCTCGGGTGTTGCTCTGTGAGACGTATGTTTAGATTCACCATCGCCCGATCACTTCGCCTCGAACCTTCAAGTCGATAGATTTCAGTAACATTTTACAGTATTATCCATCTAATCTAACATCCCAAGTGTTGCCCTCTTCGATAGAAAGTATATAAACTCGTGGTCATGAGTGCTGCGAGGTTGGCATTAAGCGCCATCAAGATACCGAAGTATATCGAGCGCGGTCCGACCGATATATTGAGAGCTCTTGCGTCCACGGTCAAGCATATTCCCGAATTGCCGGAATCTTCGTTATTAGATGACCCCTTCCTATTACCTTTGAAGTTTTCTGATAAACGGCGATACATATTGGCTAAACTAAATGGAGTACAAGCTGCCAAATTCATCTTGAACAAGCACCCCGAGTTGTTTTATAGAGACGATGCCGAACCAAAAATCGAGGCGTTCGCTCCCCCCGAGGAATTCACTTCAGAAATGGTGTTTACCGAGAAGGACATCGAGTGGTGCATTCAGAACCGAGACCCGGTCAATGGTGCAATAGCCTACAATCAGCTTAAAGAAAAGGGTGCCAAGTTGAGAGACGAGACTTTGTTGCAGTTTTTTGAACTAATCTGTTTCACCAACGAGGAGGCACCATTGGACTTCATTGAGAAAGAACGATCACGTTTGGTTCAAGAAAACGATCAACTCCTCAATTTAGCTTGGAGAAACTCCGGTTTGGCCTCCAAGATATTCAATGACCACAAAGAACAACTTGACCCACCGAGACTATATAGTGCCATGATCGCTGGATTATCGAAATACAACCAGCACGAGATGGTGAAGCAACTGTTCGACGAATTCAAGACCGCTAACCCCACTGAAGGCTTATATCCTTGTGCCTATCGAGCCGTTTTGGATTCTATACCAAGACTAAATAGCTCAGTAACCACCGCTCAAGAGGCTATCGATGAAGTCGTGCAACATATGGAAGCGAATCTTGTCAAACCTAATCTCATGATTTTCAACTCAATTCTATCATGTTATCAGAGCTTCAATTGTGATGATAACACTTGTCGAACAGCGTTCAAGCTAATCAATGATATGATTAGCCTTAGGATCGAACCGTCATTATTCACTTTTACCTGTCTATTCGGAATCGTTGCGAGATTCAGGTCAGGGAACTCAGCGTATGGAACAATGTTTCGCGAAATGCTTGATCACGTTGAATCAAATCCTACTATTAGTGAAATAAGAGACGAGCGCGACGTTTATTTTCTCTCCTACCTCATGTCAGCAATATCGAGTCGCTTGAATAATCTTAAACTTGCTAAAAGATTACACAGAATTTACCTCCAAGACCCTCGTTTGTTCAAAAGTCAGAGATTTCGGTCCAGATACCTAAATCACCTCTTCAAACTCATGGTGACCACAGACAGTCTCGATAACATTCTCGAATTTTATAACAGATACGTCCCGATGAGTTTTCAACCAACTATAGACTGCTATGAAGCTTTGGTCGAAGCTCTAGACCTATATCAGGCACCTGATGATGTAGTCAACAAGATCGGACAAGACTTGATCACATTCAAAATTGCGCAACGTATTAAAAACGACTCTATCTTTCGGAAGGATAAAGATTACATTGATGGCTTCGAACGCCTTTTGGAGGATCGAATATTTATGGATAATATTCAGAAGGAATAAAATATGTGCTTCAATAACCTATCTATTAACGAACGGAATTTCTATCTCCTCCTCGATTCCTATCGTCATCCGCAGACTTGTTTCCTCTGACTCTTGGCGTTACTGTTCAGATAGTGGTACCAAACGACCAACATGAACAATAACACGCCAAGAGCGTTAACGAAAACTGCCAGCTGGACATCGCCGATCATCTCTACTCGGGCTCTTTATTTCTATGGATTTAGTTAAAATGTTTTACGGTTCTTCGTTTTGAAGACGAGAGTCTATTTTTCCACCATAAACGTAGCTTCTCGCTTCGGATAGGGCTCTTCGATCGATAGAGTGAAAACGTAATGAGTCTTATTTATTTTAGTCGTTTTTGGTACATACTATCCAAAAGTAAGCGCAGAGTTACATAAATAAACACCTGTCTTTAAAACTGGAGCGCGACATTTGAATATTCGGACCGGGAAGTTCACCTCTGCGCAAACGGATCCCTTGGTAGTTTTAGCTAGGCGATTAGAGATACCTGAATCTCTATGGTGTGTATAGTTTCTAAATAATGGCAGCGGCTCTGAATTCCTATATACCTGCCAGTGAGAGTAGTTGTACCAGTAGGCTATGGTTTTGGGTGCACACAACTTAAAAAGACCACAGTCTGAAGACAAAAACATACTCATGACGACGATGGTGCCTTAGACACTTATTCGTTTCTTACTGCTCAAAATGGGACACAGCAATCAAATTCTGTTACGGGTTACTGATATGATTGACCATCGACTGTTGAAGTTTCATGAAACTTGAATTCCTAGCTATCATTTAAATTGCAAAATTCGTTGAGCTCGACAAACTTCCTGCGAATATATCCTGGTTACGCGCGGGCCAAAACTCGACAGGTTACAGATTTCATTTTTGAATCTCTTGGACGGAAAGAATTTAATCGCTCTCTCGACTCAGATCTACGATAGAATGGATTATCAGCTGGAAAAATGTTGAGACTGCTAAGCGGATAGAGTTGATAGCGGTTTAGCAAAACCCTTATCGCTTGACTTTCCTGCACCAATATGATTCTACTAGACCGGCACCGAATATGGCCAACAAGGTTGAGTTTTATTGAGAGCAACTTGTTGTGTGAAAACGATGATGACATCGATGACAAACCCTATTGTTTAAGAGACGACGAAGGACGATAAGTGTGGATCTGTACATTAACTTGACCGAGGTACTAGCCGGCCAACCATAAAGCCTCTGAGAATGATTATGAATGACACCCCGATTGGCTGACATCCAACTAGCCTTCATTTCCAGGACAGATGTTCTCGCTTATGAGTCAATCAAGCGCCTATCGGGCTTCGAGTTCAAGTTTGCAAGTTCGAGAGTGCGACAAACGAGGGCCTGACGGTCGAAAACTGTTAGCGACTAGATCTGCTTACTCAAGTCTGAAAAAACTACCAAGTTTGATTCACAGGTCTGATGCTTGATTGATTGTATGCGACCGATTAACCTGACTGATTTTCGCTTAGCTTTTTGACAATTTAGTGACGCCACCACGAACTCATAAGGATGTTCTTCGAACGAACCGGATCCACATTTTACCCGCCAGATTGTGATGTTCTTCTACTTACTTTTCTCTCACTTGCGGCAGCTACTTACTATCAGCTTGAAATCTATAGCTAGAACAGAGATAAATACGATGAGCTCATTGTAGACAGTACAACAGGTGGATCATCTAACACGAACACTGCCTGTCATCTAGCAGCGAAACTTTTGATAAATCTCTGGTTTGCAGTCGGCAAGATGCTATCGCAAACTCTCACCGAGATATTAGCAATCTCCCAGAGAATTTAGCAAATTCAACCTGGGCAATATCAGAAGGCAGATTCGATGACGGCGAACCTCATAAAGTTTCTTTGTCAGCTAGAGTTTTGAGCTCCAATATCGGAATCCACCAACAGCACAATTTACGCTCCGATGAAAGAACTCTTAATCAAGACTATACACTATTAGGCTCTTCTATTGGATATCCTCGACGATGGAAGAATCGTCAGCTCAAGGTACCGACGTGAGAAGAATCAAGATCATAGCAGGCGTTGTTATAGCGATATTGGTCGCGATTATTTTTACACTTGTACTCGGCCTGATCTCTCGTAACCACTCGTCCTCAACATGCCAGCTGGGAACGATACAGCCTGTATACGATCTATCCACTTTGGAGAACATTCACTCGTCAGATTTGAAAGCCCTAGCAAATTTCGCTGGATACCTAGAATACAATTCGCGCCATGAGGCTGCAGCGAAAGTCTTCATGCCTCTCATTTTGGAATCAGTTGATCTTTCAGTAGGCGACGATGGACGACAGTTGACTCTTCAAGCCGACTGTGCAAAATTAATCTTTGCTCTGCGTGATTCTGTAGTTACAGAGACTGTGCAGAGCATCAGGGTCGACCTTGTGATCGCCAACAAAAAGATAAGCACTTGCCGGATATGGGACACTTACATGAGCTATGATGCGACAGCGCATTACAATTGCACGGATAAGAGGGTGTATAATTGTGTTGCCGTAGACGAAGAGGAGAGTGTTGTCGTTGCACAACTGAACATTCAGGCAATCGAGTTCGAGCTAAATGGCTATCCGAATGCGGTCAAAAAGGGAAAATTCAGTACCAGGGCGACGAAGTGCTAGGTAGTTGACCCAAGGGGTTTGGAAGTGTTAGATCGAAATTGATTTTAGCCCCACGCTTGTATGTATGTATGTTCTCACGACTAAAATAAATGAAGATTTAGGACTCATGTAAAACTTATGGGACCAGTTTCATCCCTTAAAATTACTTCCGCCAACACGTTTAGGCAGAATAATCTTTTGTTGTTGAAATTTTCATTCATGAATCCAATCCAATCCGAAGTCTGCTCTACTAGTTGTGCTCACTAGACATGATGATGAGAGCACAAATCTAAACAAGCTGGACATCTCTACAGATAAATCTGACTATTTTACGATTCGGGTGGCTATCGAGAGATGTTTGCCGTATAAAGACCGCAACAAGGCGGATCGAATTGAGGTTTCGGGGCCAATCTATGAAATTTTTGGAGCTGGCGATCTACATGTACAGCACAAGGAACTTGATGGTCGCCGACAATTGGAATTCGATACCACGAGCCGATTTAGGAATGTTAATAATCAATGTTTATGTTTGCTGTGTGTGTTTCGACTCGTCGAAAAGAGTCCTCGGTCTTAAGCTTGCTTCTTTTGGCCTCTGGTGTTACAGTTCAAGTAGTGATAATAAACGACCAGCATGAATAGTAGCACGCCAAGTGCGTTCACAAACAATGCTAGTTGAAC
>Ga0209372_1000667_pt1 | contig 11179 bp, 4 predicted proteins | sample AgamicAtPe_FD_187170 | JGI IMG/M metagenome (GOLD analysis project Ga0209372, IMG submission 187170) | Agave microbial communities from Guanajuato, Mexico - At.P.e (SPAdes) (version 2) | ecosystem: Host-associated > Plants > Phyllosphere > Phylloplane/Leaf | place: Guanajuato, Mexico | collected... | reverse complement strand
GCGGGCACGGCGGCCACCGCGGGCGCCAAGGCGGGTGCTGCGGGTTTCGGGCGAGATGCGGTCAGCTCTTGCTTGCTCACGTTTGGCGCCAGATTGCCGTTTTGGCAACGGACGAGCGCTCACAAGCTGGCGCTTGGGTACAAACCTGGAACTACATAGCTGCGCCTATGTCTCGAGGGCAACGCACTTGCTACGCCAACCAGGGCAACGAGGAGCTTGGGTGCGAGAATTGGAGAGGGAACGAGAATCCATTAGTTGGCCGCCGCATATCAAACTCGCCAGCCAGATTCAGTTTCCTCCACTTACAATTGCGTATTTCAACATGGTTCTACTTTTTCGCTCTGTTTTTGCTACCGGAAAGCCCTGCGCGTGGATCCAGTTACTAAACTTTGAACTATTTGGAGGGACTATTTGAATTACTATGTATCAATGAGAGATCAAGCTCTGAGGTGGAAGTTACAATCTGGGAGCATTTGAGCCCTATTTATAAGGACTCCGCTTGCCGCCATCTCTGTTGGTCTCTGATGCAACCAAATTGGCGGCGGCGGCGGCGGCTGGACGAAAGGTTGGACTAGGAAGTTTAGAGAAAAGTGACAGATGGAAGCGCCTCTAGCGCAGCAAAGCGAGCACTTGACCCAATATTGGTGTGCTCTTGTGCGCGCGCGCGCTCTGACCAAAACCAGATTCTGAACCAAAGGGCGCCTTGTTCACCGCTTGAAAGTTGCAAGGGACGAGGGGCGAGAGTTTGCGCGGCCACGCTCGCGCATGAGGCTCAAGCAGAAGCCAAGATTAGCCGCCCAATGCGCAGAGGAGCGAGCGAGCGAGCGAGCGAGCTTGACAAAAGTTTGCTGACCTGAATGGCTGATCTTGATACAAGTTGCAACAACAATCACCTCTGAATCTCGCTCTTATCTTGTCCTTCTCTCCCCTTTCCTTTCCTGTCCTATCCGCTCGCCACCAAGCCGGCCGGCGATTTTAATTGATCGAGCGCATAGATCACATAGTTATTCTTATCGCGCCATTCAGTGGCCCATTCAGCAACTGAGTCAATGAAAGTCAATGTTCCACTTAGTGTTTACTTAGAACGTACAATTGAAATCCTCCCCAAACTAGGCTAGCCGCTCTCCTCTTGTCTCATCCAAACAACTTGGCCAGCTTTTTCCATCCCAAGTGCGTAAACACGAGCGACCTGTCAAGGCCAAAAGTATGCTCACGCGTTCGGCCGACACTTTCCTGCAGGTTTAGCGCCCACTTGCTTGGCCAAAACTAGATGGAGCTGCTCTCTGACCGAGCTGCAGGTTGCTCGTCGGCCAGCAGCACCCAGCCTCGAGCAAGCGGGCCGAGAGAGTAGCTTTGCGCCTGAGCCACACTTGCGCCGCCGCCCGCTTGGCGCAACACATCTGCAAAGACACTTCCGGACCAGAATACCAGCCAGACGATCACGAGCGCGCTCGCTATCAGGCAGCAGGCGGCCAGCGCAAGTGTCACAAGTGGGCCGATTCCGTTTCTGGCGCCGAGATGACCTTCTGCAGCCGCCGCCGATCCGTCAGATGGTCGGCGCCGCTCTGGCCGGTCGTCTTCAAGCGCCGACGAGATCTGGCAGTAGGGACCAATGGCGACGTCGTCGATTGCCACCGACCCCATTTGTTCGCCCAAGCGCCAGCCTCGCCACTCAAGCTCGAGCTCTGACTCATCATCGAGCTCAGAGTCCATCGACAGGCGAATTCGCTGCCAGCGGTCCATGAACTCGTCGTTTCCGCTGCCAGTGAATGCCAAGCTTTCGCTTATCAGCTCTCCAGATTTGAAAGTCCTTTTAAGTAGCTCCAGTTTCACGGTGCCACTCTGGCGGAAAAACACGTGAAAGATTAAGCTACAAGCATGAGCCTTATTCGGCTTGAACCTGGACGAGAGGATGCTTGCGCTCTGGTTCGCGTTCACTACTTCGGCTGACTGAACCTGGAGGAGCAGGTAGTTTCCAATGTCGCTGGCGCTTGTGTGATCAAGAGGAGGTTTGAACATGGGGACGTTAGATGTGGCCGAAGAGCTAGTTTGAAGCCACTCAAAATTGCCTCGCCCCTTGTGATCCCAGCTTAACCAAACTTCAGCTTCATCATCGAAACTCTGCATCAGGTAACTTTTGCAGTCGAGCTCGTCTGTGCCGCACTGGCAATCTTGTTGCATATCGCAGACTAAATCTTCGGGAATACAAACAACTGGCTTTCTACACCTGAAGAACCCTCGTTTGCATTCTATGTTCGAAGTGTTGACAGCGGACTCTTGAAAGAGATAGTCGATCGAGTTGGCCAGATCATCGTAGTCCTCGTCCTGCTCGAATCTTACTTGCTCGCTGGCATCGAATAAGCCTCCAAAATGAGCGCACTCCAGAAACTTGTACTCATAAACAAACAGAGATCCCTCAGACAACCGCCGTGGCTCAAGAGTCGCCGCCTCGATCACTAGGTTGAAAGCCTGTTGGCGCTGACCGATTCCAAATCTAACGGTTCTTTGTTCACCTTTCTCCGACCCACTACTCTCTGGTTGCATCGATTTCAAAATTACCAAGTCGGCCGCTAGATCTTCGCTCTGAACGCCAATCGAGGCAAGGAGGTTTCTCGCACTAGATGACCAGCTGTAAGTAACCTGGAAGGAGCAATTTGCATGTGACTGGCTAAATTTGGGCAATGCAATCCTAATTTGGCCACCGGCACTTGCTTTTTCACTCTCGCGTTGGTTTCTTACACGAATCTCCATGAACCCTCGCTTCTCCTGGCGCGAATCTACCCAACCACCTTCCGAGTTTATGGCCCAAGAAAACGAATCATCATTTGCGTTCGCGCCTGAAGCTTGGTCATCGTAGCCAAGCTTGTTTATTGCGCAGTGTTGTCGTCTCTCAAACTGACACTCGTTTGGGCAGTCCTGCTCATCTGTGGCCCATGGGCTTCCATCATCGACTTTGCCGCAATCATTCTTAAAATCACAATAGCTCTCGATGGGAATACAATGGGCGCTCGTTATAGGAGATGGAACTCTGCAATAGAATTCGTGGTCGCCGCAGATACTGTCGAGATTCTGTCCCCGATAAACAACATCGCAGCCAATGGAGAAGGAAAAGTCATCGAGCGCCAGGTAGCCATCATGCTGTAAGAAATTCTCCAAGTCATCGACGAAATCTCCAAAACTCACTTGTAATGCAAAAATTGACCTTTCCTCCACATTCGCATGATTAAACAACTGAACTTCATGCCTCTGCCATTCCTGATCTGTCAGAGGAAGTTTCAACCCCGATTTGATCTCTAAATATGACTGCTCGTGGTTTCCAGTAAATAGGCGCTCGCTAGGTATATGCTCGTTAGCCACAGTCAAATATGGACTGCTGACATTCAACTCCGGGAACGATTTTGGCGCGCTGAGCCAAAAACGAAAATTACAATATTGAGCTCCTTCTCTCAGGTGAACACGAGGCCCGATTAGCCCGTACATCTTTGTCGCCTTCAATTGGCTCACATTCAATAGCATATAGTGCCCGCCAAGCTGGGCTGAACCAAAGGTATGATCTACTCTTGGGCGCGGTAAGCGTCCATAAAAGGGCTGGTCCTCTTCAAGTGCTGTCACTCTGAACCACGAATCGCTGGCCGGACTTGCGCTCCAATCGCAATTAGAATCCTCCTCGAAATTGCACCTGCCGAGGTAATGATCGCAGTTGTCTTCATCGGATGTATCATCGCCACCACAGTCATAGCTGAAATCGCAAACTTCCGACTCATCGATGCACAATTTCGAATCAGCACATTTGAATTCGCTGTTTTTACATTCGATATTTACATCCACTTCAATTCTATCGATTTGGCCAACTTCGAACGACTGGCTGGGCTCACAGTCATAGAACTCAAAGTGTGTCAACTGAATTAAATCACTATTGAGCGTCATTTCTGTTAGCAACTCTAGAGTCCACTCTGATCTCTTTGATCCGACAGGAAACTCGTAGGTCGACCATTCGAATTTACGATCGCCAGTTGTATTCTTGATGCCCAAATCATGAACTCTGTATTCTCGATTCAGAGAACCCTCTTCGAATTCAGAGCTTACGTTCTTGGGTTGAATCGAGATCAAGATAACATTTGGCCACGAACTCGATGGCGGAACCTTCTCAATGTTCATCGGAGATTCCGCCAGGCGGAGTTTAAGTGAGAACCGGCATCGATTGTTATCGGTGGGCTGCAATCTCGGAAATATAACCTTTGGCCTGTAAATGAGATTCGTGTAAATAGTATGTCTGTCCAGATATTGGCGCATTGTCTCGTTAAAAGCTAAATACATATAAGAGGCCACCTTGCTCGCGATTGGGCTAAGCGCCGGTTTCCTTCTATACCAGGCAAAGATACGATCTGACCTGAAAGTTAGGCCACACTTATCAGGTTCCTCATTGAATTCACAGGTGCCGCATCGAGCCTCATCATCGCCTCGTGGACAGTCCAACTTGAAATTGCACACTTTTGCAGTTGAGATACATTCGGATGTCCCGTTGCATTGAAACTCAGACTCATTGCACATTTTGTTCTTCAAGGCATCGCAAGCGATCAACAGGTACAATAAGAGCCATGAATGAGTCAAGGTCGCCTTAGACATCTTGGTGAGCGGATTTTCTTGCTGCCGAACGTTCTCGTGAAATTCGAAATTTACGCAATTTCGAAAACAAGGATCAATTTGTACGCATTCAGGCAGGAGGTCCGCGATAGGATGAGTTAGTGACAAAGTTAGAGCACACAGGTTGGGTCACACAACCTTTGTTTATTTCACAGATAACACAGCGCTTTAATTAGGAGCTTGACCTAGGGTCGGGCACCATTGAAGGTGTAAGCACGATTCCAGCGTTTAAGATGGCTGCTCTCGCGATGAGTGCCTGGGTTTGACGTTGCCAAAGTTTTCCCATCTTTATTGCACGCTCGAATGTCAAAGTCCTTGGATCTGTATTCTTAGCGTACAATATCTTGTTGTGGGAGTCGATTCTAGCTTTAATATGGCCGTCGTAGATCAATGTCGTGATTTCTCGCTCCAGTTCGTTAACAGAAGTGTTGAATGCTGCGGCCATCTTGTGCATGCTAGCCGTGGAATACGGTTCAAAGTATTGTACAAGGGCCTTATTCCGGATTGCCCGATATAGTCGCTCGACGTGGGGTGCGAGATACATGTCAAGTAGAAGGGAATTTTTGATCTCTTGGAGTATGGACAGGCAAGAGGCGTATTTAGATTCATAGAAACGAGATACAGCCTCACGAAGCTGTGGATCTAGTTCGGCGAATTGCTTGAAAGAGGCCGAGTTTATAAGATGATTCGCAAGCTCTTGTCGCGAGTATGTAGCTAGAGCGCAGAGACTTCCATAGACAGCTATATTAACTGGAGCCAATATTTCCCATTGACCGGCTGAGCTTGGAATATCTCGCTCATGGTGAGAGGCACTAAATGAACCAACGAAACTGTTGCTAGACAAGCCAGAACTAGACGCACCTGGATTACTTGGGCCCGCAAAAGGTGCTCCACGGCTCGGGTTGGAGCTGGAGATCGGATTTTGTAGATTAAAATGGTCAAAATTGGTGCTCAGTAGATGCTTCGCCGCTTTCTTATACTTTCGCGAGTTCAGCTCAAACAGACCAGCTGCACAATGTAGCTTGGTCGATACAGCAGGATTGGTCGGGTTATCATTTGTTGGCTGCGATTCTGCCCTTAGCACGTGGTTGGAGACAGCTGACCATCTTCGAAGTAGTATACTGACTCTGATCATATTCAGGCACTGATTGATTTGGTTTCTATGTGTAATGACAAAGTCACGAGATTTGGCATAAGCATTGAACGCGTTTTCCAGTTCGCCACAATCTAGAAAGTGGTCGCCTAGATCGTCCTGTCCTCTTCTAATGTTCTCTTTCATCGAATTACTTCGAAAGTTCTTGAGGTCACTGTCTAAACGCTCGAATCTGAGGCCTGCCTGCTTGGTTTTTGTGTCGATCCAAGCGGTGTCAGGCTGTGAGACACCAGAGGGTCCATCTCGCTGCTCGGTTGCTTCCTGAAGCTTCTTGAACAATCTAGAATAATCTTTGACGTTGTATGTGCTCTCCTTGATATAGTTGATCGCCAAAGTTAGCGCCTCTATCCGTAGAGATTTACAATGGTCCGCAATAAATTCAAGCCGATATATCCGTGGCAAACCCTGATAATGTGAAATGTAGCTCTCTAAGTCAAGGTTAACCTCGTCGAGCACCGGCAACTCATCCCGCTCTTCGTTATCAACTATATCCACTTCCATTGGTTCGTAATTGTCTCCAGTGGCTTGGATGGGAAGTCTCATGATTTTGGGTCGCATGTCGTGTTTTCCAATATTTTACCTGGATTTCAACTCAAAATATGTTATCCTCTGTTGCCTTCAAATCTGAGCCCCTTCACTGAATTTGCTCCGGCTCCTCTCGTGCACACACGAGATTCTTGACGCACGGCAACGTTTTCATTTTGATTGTAGAGCGATTTTGCATCTCGCACCAGCGACGTCAAAAGCATTATAAGAGGCCCTACATCTCGGATATAAAGATCAATTGAGATTTGTCATTGGCTCAATTCATAGCTAAAGAATGATCTCTTGACAAAAGATTGGCCCAAATGAACCATTATGTACTCACGACAAGAATAGATAGCAAAACTATTGCAACAGTGGTTGAGTACTTTTTCAGTGAGGACAAAACAAACTATTGACTAGCGTGCATTCTTGTTTATTACATCTTTGATCATGCCTTCAATCTCGTTCCTTCATTCAACACTAAGTCTATAATTCTGATATAATTCATATATCAATTATTAACTAGAGAAATGATAAGTTTCAACAAAATCAGGTCTCTTCTTTCTTGACTAAAATGCTGATAGTTTTCTTCTTAAGCCCAGAGTGGCTTATCGATGAGCTGGATTTTTGCTGCTCTTGTTCATGGGGGATTGGCGACAACAAAAGTTACGAAGTCCGTTTTTGAAGTCTCATTAGAAGGGGAACCTAAATCCGACGGTAACTCACCGATTGCTTTTAAAGTAAAAATAAAAAGTTAACATTTTACATTTAATCTTTGCTTCAGCTCTCCTCCAAAGTACGGAATGCCTGTAACATGTTCTCATTGAGATCATCCAAATCCTTGCGAATTTGTGCTTCACTTTCAACGCTTGGATCTTTAAATTTCATACTACTTAGTTGGTAAAGCACATCTTGTAGGGCCTCACGAATTACCACCCAAGTTATACGATTCTCTGACTGTGCCGTTGTTTCAACTGCATGCTTTGCAGCGTTATAAAAGGAAATCATATTGCGCAACATGAGTGTTGATTTGTAAAATGGACAAAATCTATCATAACTTGTATATGAGTTCTGCTGTAGGAAATCCTCTTTGATTAACTTCGCCACCTCTAACGTGATCTTGTCAGCTTCAGCCAGTGATGCTTTACCAACCAATTGCACAATCTCTGATAAGTCCTCCTCCTCCTGCAAGATCTGAGAACACTGGGTTCTAACTTGAACAAAATCTGGATAGTTTCTGTCAAAATATTCATCTAATTGATCGGCGTATTTACTATATGATATGAGCCAATTCACTGACGGAAAGTGCTTACGTTGAGCGAGACGCTTGTCAAGACCCCAAAATACTTGAACAATACTCAGGGTTGCGGTGGTAACTGGATCCGAAAAGTCTCCGCCCGGCGGTGAAACAGCTCCTACGATAGTAACTGTACCCTCACGCTCTGGGTTACCCAAACAACGAGCACGGCCAGCACGTTCGTAGAATGAAGCGAGACGGGCACTCAAATAGGCTGGGTAACCAGAATCGGCGGGCATTTCAGCTAGACGTCCGGAAATCTCGCGCAAAGCTTCGGCCCATCGTGATGTTGAATCTGCCATCATTGACACGTTGTAGCCCATATCACGGAAGTATTCGGATAGTGTAATACCCGTATAAATTGAGGCTTCACGAGCCGCGACAGGCATGTTGGATGTGTTTGCAACTAAAGTTGTACGCTTCATGATGGATTCTGTAACGCCGCCTATGTCGATGGACAATTCAGGAAAATCGCGCAACACCTCGGCCATTTCATTACCGCGCTCGCCGCAGCCGACATAAACAATGACATCACTATTCGAATATTTGGACAAGGCTTGTGAGATAACCGTTTTTCCACAACCGAAGGCCCCAGGAATGGCTGTTGTTCCACCCAAAACGCACGGGAACAGAGCGTCGACTACTCTTTGGCCAGTTAGCAGTGGAAAATTTGGTGATAGCTTCTCACCAACAGGTCGAGGTTGTCTGACGGGCCAAATTTGTAACATAGTGTACTTGGACTTTTCGCCATCAAATTCTGTTTCTAATACTGTCTCATTGAGGTCGTAGTTTCCCGGTTCGGCAATATAAGTGACTGTTCCTTTGGCCCGTGGTGGCAGCATGATTTTGTGCTTAATGAGTGAGTTCTCTTGAACGATACCAAAAACATCACCGCCAGTTACATGACTGTTGACGCGAACATTATGGGGTTGGAACTCCCAGGTGGAGTTGCGATTCAAAGCTGGCACATTGATACCGTTTGGTATGTAGATGTTATCTGTGACAAGCCGGATTTCGTTTAAAGGGCGCTGAATTCCGTCAAAAATACTGCCCATGATTCCTGGACCCAATTCCACTGACAAGGGTTTGCCAGTTCTGAGAACGGGATCGCTCAGGGTTAGACCAGAAGTATCTTCGTAAACTTGAATAGTTGCACGATCCCCATCTAGGCGAATAATTTCGCCCACGAGCTCGTCATAACCAACACGGACTAGCTCAAACATTGCGGAACCATTCATCTTTTCCGCAATGACCACGGGCCCAGAAACTGAGAGCACATAACCGTATTGAGACTCTTTAGTGGCGTCGGCCACCTTGGGAAGATCGCGGGTTTCAACCATAGTGGGTTAGCGTGTCTATATCACTGGTTTTCAACGAACTTATCAGTCCTTGTTGTTAGCACGGAACTTGCCGAGCCACCGTGGTTTAATCCAAATACTGGGACAATCAGGACGATGTTAATAATGACGAGAATAATAATATTAGTAGCAAACTGAGTGGTTGTAATCAACTAAATTTGGCTAACCTTGTCTGCTCTTAGTTGACAATACATGGGACAAAATTATTATGATCATCACCCACTTTCCATTATATCAGTGGCAGTCATCTCGCACCGACTCCGGCCTTTCTTTCTCTCGCTCGCTCCCCTGCTTTGCCTGCAACTCGCAATGGCAGCCTCTCTAGTGGCGAAGCTGTGCGTCAACTCTGCACTCAGACAACAGTGCGCTGTGGCTCACCAAGGGGGCACGAACTGACTGACGCACAGGCGGCAGTTTGGAGCGGCTATGGGAGCCGGACAGGCAGACAAACAAGCAGGCTAGCCTCGGAAAACTCACACACGAACAGACGGACAGGGGAACGGTATAAATCTCTGCGCGCATTGTGGCATTCGGTTGCACGGAGGGCCATTGGCTTCTGTCTCCATCCTACACGCCTATCGCAAGTCTAGCTAAACAGGAAACTTTATTTTTCATATTTTACTCAGGTTGCTTGTCCTGACTCCCGCAGTCCAAACAACATTGGCCCCATCCTCACCAGGAACCCATTGAAACTAGGATCTTTCCATCGCTACCATCAATACTATTATGTTGATCAAAGAATTTCGCATTGTTTTACCACTAACAGTTGAAGAATACCAAGTTGGTCAGTTGTTTTCAGTTGCTGAGGCGAGCAAAAATGAGACAGGCGGCGGCGAGGGAGTGGAAGTGATACAAAATGAAGCCTTTGATGACCCGCAAGTCTTGGGTGACTCATACCCAAGGGGCCAATACACATTCAAGATTTATCATCTCAAATCCAAGATACCCAAAATGTTGCACATGCTCCTGCCGGCCGGTTCAACTGAAGTTCATGAGCACGCTTGGAACGCTTACCCATATTGTAGGACTATTTTAACAAATCCCACCTATATGAAAGATAATTTTATGGTTAAAATTGAAACGTTACACGCGTCAGATCGAGGCAATCAAGATAATGCTCACAAACTGTCCCCTGAGTTGCTTAAGAAGCGAGATGTTACCTTTATTGATATCGCAAATGATACTGTTTTAAATAGGGATTACAAGCCAACCGAGGATCCAACAAAATTTTCTTCATCAAAAACTGGCCGCGGCCCCCTGGTTGGGAAGGGCTGGAGACAAGAGTGTGAGCCGGTTATGTGTGCATATAAGCTAGTCACGGTTGAATTTAAATGGATGGGATTCCAGGGAAGAATTGAATCGTTCATCATGAAACAAGAGGCGAGACTTTTTCTCAACTTTCACCGTCAAGTCTTTTGCTGGTTAGACCGCTGGCATGGGCTAACAATGCAAGATATTAGAGCTTTAGAGGCGGAAACAAAGCGGCAGCTGGACGAGCAGCGCCAGAAGGGACCCTTACAGGGATTGTCATCTGAGGAGAATTAGCTAGGAGAGTGGAGATCTCTAGCGACTGGAACAGTATGAGAGAAAAGGGTTGTGCGATGAATAAAGCGAGAAGGAAGCGAGAAAGGCGCTAGCAGCCTACCTGGAATGTTGTTTCAATCTAATACTCTCAGTCCCCTTTGAGATAGAAATTGGGTTGCGATTGAGGTGCATAGTGGAGAGGCCTTATAGGAAGCACTCGAAGATTTGGCTTTGATCTTCGAACAGCTGTACCAGGCAAATCTGATCCACTGCGCAGTTGCCGCTCTCGCATTCGTTATGAGGCGACGACGACAACAATTTGGCCTCACGAAAGAGCCTCACTCGCCGATAGTGTGATTGGATTATCACTCTCAGTGAAATACGACCACACCGTTAGAGCCGATTGTAGAGTCGTTCGGAGGAGCGGCAGCAATGGCGCCACCAACGAGGCCCCAATTCTCATTTAACTCGACTCACGAGATGGCTAGAGATATCGGCAATCACGCCCTGGGCTAACATTACGGCTTCGGCGCTATGATGGATGGCGTGAGTCGGTGCGCCGCCAATGATAGCGCTGATCAGCCGATCGATTTTATATGGCTAAGTTCTCGTTCAAGTGGGCTTTCTCTCTCTCTCTCTCTCCCTGCCAGCAGTCTATATTGTTGTTGTTGTTGTTGT
>Ga0209372_1000666_pt1 | contig 11187 bp, 3 predicted proteins | sample AgamicAtPe_FD_187170 | JGI IMG/M metagenome (GOLD analysis project Ga0209372, IMG submission 187170) | Agave microbial communities from Guanajuato, Mexico - At.P.e (SPAdes) (version 2) | ecosystem: Host-associated > Plants > Phyllosphere > Phylloplane/Leaf | place: Guanajuato, Mexico | collected... | reverse complement strand
GTGTGGTGTTTAGCAGTATATTAGTCATTTGTGAAGACAGTTTCATTCCAGGATCGAGCCCTCTTGGGTCAGCAGTAGTCTGAGTGTCGCCTTGGGCGCGACTGGCTGTGCGTGTACATGCGCACATCATGTAGTTTAAATTTTGTACGCTGCATCTAGTTCCTGGAACTAGATTAGATAACTAGTTAAAATTCCTCTAACAGCCTCAAGAGAGCTGTCAGCAGAAATCTCGAGGGGATTTGGATTATTGCGGTATATATCATGGTTGATGCTCACTTGTCTAAGCCTGTCAACCCAAAATTGGCGTTCCCGACTATCAGCAGCCCTAAGTTTGTAAGTCACTCCCGAGGACGAGCAAACGCTAAATGTTTGACTGTCGTCCTCGCTGGGTGTAATGATGCCACCGGATAAGATTATAAACCCTCTCGGATGTAATCTCTTGTTATCCTGAGGTAAGTAATACTCTAATGTCCCCCTCGATGCATTTGCTTTTATGGAAATCAAGATGGACACTCCGAGGGTACAGGTCAAAGAACCTTGAGATTCTCGAACTCTAACACTAACTTGACATGAGCTCCACTAGCTCCTGCAAGGTCAGCGCAACTTCTACAGATGAGCTTGCCTCTTCCACACAACCAAGCTCAATCTGCCACCCTACTGCCGGCCTAGATCAGCAAGTTTCAATGCCAAGTTGTTTCAGATCGATCGGAAGTCCACTCGGATTTGGGTCTCGTGACGGGAAGACGAACCCATCGCCCGTGGTATTTGCGGTCTAATTTCTACTATTTTCTCTCCCCAAATAAAGTTCCCTCCTCTGCTTTCGTGAGCACAATTATCCTTGACAAATGTTAGGTCTTAATTGATACTGTTCCCAGCCACTGATCGAGGGGTGAAACGGGGTCGTTGAACGGACGCGTCAATACCAATTTAGGAATGGATGGCCCAGTTCAAGCTAACTTCTCTATTCCATCCGTCAAGGATTTGATCAATGGATCATCATCGTCATCAAAGTGAGTCTACAATAGAGGATAATCCAGCCCTCACAAACTTCTGCCTCTAGATGTGACCGCTTTGCTCAGGTTGAACGAGTGCCAGTTAGGCTGATACTGAGATCCCACATTCGCCATTGGAAAACAGACTAATCGGTAATCTGCGTCACTAATTTTACTCAACTGGTCCAGTCCGAGCGTAATCGACTTGTTGCGCGCCCAGATCACCATGGTGCGTCAGTGTAAGCGAGTTCCGGTTCAACCCCTCTGGTCACAGAGAATCTATTAGGAATCTGATCAGCATCGATGCCCCCAGATAGGCGGATTGTGTGTTATCAGCGCTATCCGCAGACCATTCAAGCTAGTCCAACTCGAACACCTCTCTCCCTATCTATGGTTTTCCGAGCAACGGATTCCACTAGGTTCCATATTCGAGCCACACAATTGGTATCGCAAAATCGTGCCTTTTATTACAACCACTAATCTATCGACAAGGCCGTGTGGCTTATGCTTTTGGCCACTGTAATGCAAGCGTCCATGGTTTGACTACAAACAAATTTTTTTCTTTTACCTGGTTCCTTTGAAGTGGAAATCTCTGGTTGACATGACATAACTTGTTCATCCGATCCCAGTCTAAATTTTCTATTAAGGTTCCTTGTTTTAGTTACTCGAGCTGCACCGGCAATCTACCGGCGACAAATATGGAGACAAGATGGCAGCCAAGTTTCTAATTTCGTTCGCCTCAATCTATTTAGTTCTCGTCGTTGTTTTCATAACTCTGAGCAATCCAGTTTTTAACGGTGAATGCTCTGTTTTGGACGAAAAAGGGCTCGATGAAGATGTGGACTCAGAGTCGGCTCGTTCGAAGGATCCACAAACCGATCACAGCGATGCAAGCCGAGACAAACCTAAACAAAGTTTTTTCCAAGCTAAAACCCTGCTACCGATGATTGACGAATCCACGACCAAATCCGTCCAAGAGCTAGACTCTGAGGTAAACTTAACTCAAACACCACAAACTTCACCTCAAATCCAACCCACAACAACGCCTCAAGCGAATGTTCCCAACGAGAAAACCACCGCCGGACCGGCAATCAAGCCACCAAAATTAGGCTCCAGAGTTTGCACTGATAACAATTATTGTTTGAATGGGGGCACCTGTTTATTGAGCGATTCCGGCCAAATGATGTGCCTATGTCCTGAGGGCTTCTATGGAACTCGATGTCAGACGCGAAACATATGCAAGGCAATCATAATTGACTCTCTAAGTGGTGATCAGATTTGTTCTAAGATCGATCGCGAGTGTCAAAAGAACGACAAATTTTTCAGTTGCTCCTGTCATGATGATGAGTATTTCGTTTTCAAAACTCAGCCCTCAAGCGAATCGTCCGAACAGACTAAGGATTCTCGGGGTGGCAGCAATAAACCAATGAGAGATCAGGAGAAAATCTCGAAACAGAACACCTTCAGCTACGAGAAGATGCTAACCGATGACCAAACAAAAAGGGGACACGATGACTCGCATAGAAAGTTCACACCTGCGACCCCTGGCTATCTCGCTGAATGTAGAAAGTTGAGCAAATGCTTAGGCGTGAGGTGCAGACATATGTCCGAGGTTTGTGTTGATGGCGAGTGCGTTTGCAACCAAGAGTTTGCCTACATCCGAGATCAAACTGACGGCCTTTGCAAATTAATCAATCCTTGCTTGATGCCGCAACCAGATGGGTTACCGATTTGTGGTGCAGCTCATTGTGTTGCGACCTATGACCAGGAGCTCTACGAATGCGTCTGTCCACTAGGATTTAAAGCCTTAAAGGTTGGATTGTATAAGAATACGACGCAGTGCGCTATGATAAACGATGCCATCTGTGAGGTACCATTGCTTAACAAATGCCAGCACATTTGTAATGTCGACCGGACCAAGAACACTTACTGGTGTTCCTGTTTGCCTGGTTACAAGCAAGGCACTCAGGTTGGAGTAGATGATCACATGTGTTTCTTTGACGAGCATGTTGCCGATCCAAACTATGAGGATCAAGATCGAGATGTTCGAACCCCATCAATTGAGGGCCACAAGAAGCTTGAGTATGTTTATAGATCTTACTACAAGCAGGCTCGCTCGAACAGCCAGGACTCTTTCTTCGGAAACACAATCACCTACGACCCAATAACGACTCAAAGTTCTGCCAGAGATTCTGCCAGTATGGCCGAGATGGATGAATTCACGCTCAACAATGGGGATGCGGATGGTGATCTACCTGGTAAGAAGAATATAATCTTGGGGGAGAAATTCATCAGACGAGAGCTCCACGAAGTTTCAAGCCGAAAGTCGAGCCCTGATCTGACAAGAACAGGCAGATTTGATGAAATGGACGGTTATCTCACCGCTGGCGTGCGAGCAAAAGTTAGCGCGCAAGAGAAATGCAACATGTATTGCGAGGAGAACAAAATTTGTGTCCTTGAGCAGGGCGCAACCGACAGCTATAGGTGCATTTGTGACCGACAAGGTTATGTTAGTATAGGCGATAGGTGTCTTGATTGGTGCACTGCGGCTGAGTTTAGTTATGCCGTTCGCGACTCGCTCGATATCTGCTTAAGTGGTGTGTGTAGAATCAGTGAGCCAAGGCCAAGTTTTGACGAGTTGAATCATGGAGAGAGCAAGGTAACTAAACAAGAGCTAGAATCTAGTTGGAGGCCAACATTCGAATGCGTCTGTTCCCGTTCATCTTATTTAATCCAAGATCCAGAAACAAAATTATGCAAACTAGACTTCCGAGCCGTCATTGCACCATGTTTACCTGGTGGCGCTGGTTACCATGATTGTGTCGAGCATAAAAACGCCTACTGTACGGTGCTCCACAAGCCGAACAGAGTTTTCTTCAAAGAATTACGAGAGTTCGTAGTGCTAGAGGAAGGTGCCACAGCGGCTCCAATCAGAACCAAAGTAAACGGACAAAACAAGGAGCCAGAAAAGGCCTATACCTGTGTTTGCTCGCCGGAAAAGAAATTCTTGGTTGATAAGCCAAGGAACAAAGCAAGATGCGTCGACGAGTGCGATTTGCTCAATATTGAATGCAATAGATTCAATAGAATGTGTAGAGCCGCAACCATAGCGCCCGATGACTTTGGACGGAACAATCTAGTTCGCGTTGACCCAGATGGAGTTCGGATGAATTTTAAGCGCACCGGTTGTGAGTGTTTGCCGGGATTCAATGTTGGCCCCTCGGAATCGGTGGATTTCACTCTAGATGACAACAATCCAAACGGTTTCATCTCAGACTCTTGGGATGTTTCGCTACCACCAACAGCCACGTTACACGGAGAAGACTCTGATAAGCCGGAGCATTTGAGAGCCAGATATATGAACATAAACTCGCGCTGTCTGCTCGATTACGATGTCGTTGAATTTCATGCGGGTTTCATGGCTCCGGCAGATTTTGATCCGAGATGGATAAAAATTCGCAATGTTTCTCAGATAAAAGCTAACTTTAATCCCACGACGAGGCACGAACAGCAATTGGTCAGCGATCAGATCAAGCCAAGCGAAGGGCCGAAGCAGTCGGATTGGAAGCCTCTGAGTCCGTGCGGAGATTCGACAGAGGGTTGTATTTTAGAGATGCCAGATTTTATGAACAAAGATATTGCGGATTTTCATGAAAGTGTAGTACTAGTTGCTCACTGTGATCCTTTTTTGACCTCATTGAGCTTGGTGGCCTTTCAAGAGTGCATCAAGTACCGTTACTGGATAGTGCATAAACTTCGTAACCATTTCGTGGATTGGCGCCGTATAATCACGAGGCACCTCAGTGAAACCTTCGACTTGATGGAGGGCAACGTCCGATTGCGGGTGAACAAGTGCGAGGCAAGCGTCGCAAGCATGACGGTCTCTCTCCCTGAGACTGCAAAGGAAAGGCAACTTTCCGCCAAGAGGCTAGATGAAACGAGCCGAGAGGTTCTGTCAGGCTTTGACCAGCTCGACTTTGTGGATCAACACGCTCTCATTGATGCTGACATCCATTGCGAGCTAACATTGCACTCGGCTAGCGATGGAACCTCACCGAGATATTCAAGGAAAGTTTTGTTGGAGAAACAGTTGCAAAAGTTTGTCAGGCCTCTAAAACAGTTTGGAGAGAAATACTACCTGATGGCGCCTGATATGCTGATCAGGCGTGAGGCTTTCGATCATTTAGCAGAGCATAGAAAGTTATTTAATCCCTGCCGAAGCGACTATGCTTACTGCGACAAGCAAACCAAGTGCGAGATGGTAGATACTGTAAATTTTACCTGCACTTGCGAGTATGGCTACACGCCCATAGGCTCGCGAGACATCTATCATGATGACTCGCGCCGAGAAGTTTGCGAGGACATCAATGAGTGCTTGTTCGATGTGTGTAAGGAGCTAGCTAATGTCTCGACTTGCATTAACGAAATTGGCGATTATAGATGCCAATGCAACCGCCACTACACTGGTGACAACAAGCGCTTCTGTACTCATGTTTGCAATACAATCCCATGCAAACACGGCAAGTGCCGACTTGTTGACGACCACCATGCCTTTTGTGAATGCGACGAAGGTTACAAGGAAACTGATTGCAGTGTCCAAGACCCCAACGTTGCCTTGAGAAAGGCGAATATGATAATATGCGGCTCAATATTCACAAGCGTTCTCCTATTGGCAATCACCTTTGCTGTAAGTTTGAACTCGCAGCTCAAAAAGACCAAGAAGAAACTAAAGCGTCTCGAGACGGCGAATGAAGCAGTCCGTCTATTTGAATTCTCCCACCAGCAACCATTCAGGTCTAGAGTGAGCAAAGTGAGTTCAGGCAGTTAACAAAATGTGAAGTAACAATACAATAAAAATGATTCTCATATCCAAGCCATCCAACCTTCAAACATTCCGGCCTTGTTCCTGATCGAAGTGGCCTCAGCAATCAGTGCATATACTTGATCTTCAGTTGTTTGTGCATCATTCAAGAGTATAAGATCAACAGCCTGCTCTTCCGGTTTAGAATTCTCAGATTCATCATCGATGTTTACGAACTTATTTCGTGCTCGACGCTCGACACAATCCTGCCGATACTTGAAGTGATAGACGCTCTCATCCTTGCCGGATAGTTTATCCCGGATTCGATCGTGGATTTTTATTGCCGTTTTAGGTGGTATCTTGGTCGGTGTCTTAATATTGTGTTGAACATTGAAAGTCGGTGGCACCTGCGCGGGCACAGGCTTTGCCTCATTACGACTCATTGTTTCCGTTGGTTCATCTGAAGGGAAACCATCGAGAATGAGCAAATCGTTGGCCTCACGGCGGTCGAACTCCGCCAACTCTTGCGAGCACAAATCCATCTTGTCTGCTAGCTTTGTGCTCTTTGTTAATAAGGCTGAACTGCTTTGGCCTTGAATCTGGAAGTGATTCTGCCTACAAAAATCCACTTGCTTCTTAACATCGACGGTTTTGTTTGCCTGGCCGACCATGAAATTCAAGTTTGCTGGGTCAAGTAGATGAAGTATCACTGGGGTGTAACGCTTTAATGTGTTTAAGACAATTCGACATGAATGAGTGAATCCCCCTTCGAGGCCTGCAAATCCGAATGCGCGTATCATATTCTGAGTTAGTCTGAAGGGAACCTGTTCAGGAATGGAGAGGGTTTTGCCCAATTCAAAACAAATATTGTAATCTATATGTATTACTTCGCCGGTGCTTTGATCAAGCAGGATATTTTCTGGGTGCCGGTCACCTAGTCCGATTATATAGCCTACAATGCTCATAGTTGCACAAGAGCGAACGAATTCTCTCGTCTTCAACCAGTAGGAGTATGAATTTTCAGATTTATACCACAGCTGGTTCGATATGAGTTCGTTGGGAAGCCTATTTTCTAACTGTTCGATGATGTTTTGAAAGACACACAAGTTGAATTCGGATCTATATCTAACTATGTTACCAGGTGATGGTCGATTTTGAGTGATAGAAAGTTTGGTTGACTTGGTATTGGCCCATAAAAGTTGATAGAATATATCATATAGCTGGACGTTTTGTGGTGGTTCGCATCGTGTGTGCGGTTGACTTTTGTCCTCACATAGAGATCCGCAGGTGGATCTATATAGTGACCCAATAACTTTCTTGCCATTAACTCCACCCAGCCAAGCTCTATACGATGAGCAAAGGGAAGGAGCCTCAATCCATTCAATCAAACCAGAGCGAGAGCTGACTGGTGTTACTGAGTACCTTCTAATACTAAACTTATCTCTCGTTTCGCAATCACTAAGAAAGAAATTGTTGATAGAAGCAAATAGCTGCATTACCATTTGGTCTAATCTTAGATCCTCGTGCGCTTTCAGAAGGAAAGATCTTGAGACGCCATCTGATCCTGTAAACTTGAGTTTCTTAGGGCTTGTTTTGGACACAATCAGATTGATGGTCTGGGAAATCTTATGAATCGTAACAGGTGGTTTTAACGCACTTTCGAGAGTGTCGCAATAACCTGGCATTGGTATCACACTGGGCTCCAATCTTGACAAAATCGGACTCACCATTTCCATGAACAATTTCTGCCGATACTCGTGGTTGTGATCAGCGAGTTTTTTAAGACAAGTAGCCAGAGATTCTGAGATCGATTCAACTTGCTTTTCTAGGATGTTCAGTAAGATTTTCTCTCTGGACAATGCGACAATTTGGCAGTGAAGGTCTAACAGCAATTTTCCGAATGTATCACAGAACCAAATATCATATGCGGTTGTTTGCGGCTGACCTACCCTCTCAGCACAGTTTAGCCAGACTCTAATCGGCTCCAGAGCCTGTTGACAGATTGATTTGAGCCGTCTTCGACAATCCTCCAAGCGCTGCTTGCTTTGTATCGAACCTGATTCAATATCACAGTGCTTAGAGAGATAATCTAAAAAACTATACAACCGTTTAGGTGTCTTGGTTGCAAGCATTCCCAAGTGCTCACCCTGCAAGAAACTTATCTTCCTTATTTGACCGAGAAACATTTCAGTCTCCAGGAGTATGCGGCGCCAATTTCCTTCTGGATCATTTGCCAAGAATTGTTTGAACATGTCATGCCAAAAGTCGAGCTTTCGCTGGCACTCGACAATTTCCTCAGCGGATCTAGCCCCATATTCGCTCACAAAACTTTCGTTGTCCTCATTGCACTCATTATTTGCAGTGACACGACTTTTGTCCTCAAGTCCGAAAAGATCGTTCTTCAAGTCCAATTGATTTACTAACACGTCGTACACAAATACATTAGGGCAACTCCTGGTCATCGTCTTAAGAAGTCCGGTCAGTATGCTTCTCGACTCACTGGCCAACTCTGCTCGATATAGAGTAATGGATATCAAGTTGTTCTTCAACATCATCCAGATGTTGCAAGTAGTTACAATGAATCTCGAAGATGTGAAGCGATCAATATTGTTCTGTTTGAGACGAGAGAGGTTTTCAGTAAATTGTCTCAGAATTCTTGTCGCACATCCAATGGCCAGAGATTTTCGGTTCGTCGAATCTGTCTGACTGATAAGCTCGAGCAAGCTAAGATCTAGCTCGAGGGTTGAGTTAAGTAGAGCATCGTCTCCAGGTGAGAGTTGCAGCCTCTCATTTGATCTTGCTGAGAGGAGAGCCAGAGTTCTTGTCCTCGAAATCAAGCTCGAGCAGTCCAGTAGATTTTGCCACCTGGCATAAGTGTTTCCGGTTGGATTTTGTTCATCAAGCTCGTTCACACCACACTTGTTGATAGTTTTCAGTGATTCGAGCTCGTGCAACTCTTCACTGTTCGATAGTCGTAAGATATGACGTAAAACTTTCAGGATCAAATCGCTTTCCAGGTTAGTATTGAGATGCGCTGCTATGATATCTTTGGCAACCTTTAATAGATGACTATACTGATCATGTCTCGTCAAGAGAAGAGGGCTCACAAACTTGATCTCACTCACAGAGACCTTCTTCGATATTTCCGTCACCAGCTTTTCGACCAATTCACTGTTTCGGCGTTTAGAGTGATATTTTGCGGCTCTAAATTGTATGACATCTAAGATACCGTCTTGTCCACGCAATTCGTCAACCAGGTCGAGATCTCTCAGGTGCCTATATAGCAGATGATTCCAGAAGAGATCCTTGGCATGAGTGTGAACAAGATTGGCAGAAATCGATTGTCCATCTCTTAATTGACTCAATAGAATATGATAAATCTTTATGCTGTTGTTCATGCATCCTGGCAGGAAGAGACTTTGCACAATCATGTCTTGACTTATTAGCGATTCTGTGCGCTTTATCAATTGTCCACGCTGGCAATCATCGCTTTTGGCGATGATGTTGAGACATGTCGGCACGATAATGTCCATGATGCTTGCTACCGATAGCGTTTCTGGTGGATTATCCAACTCAGACCAAGTTCTCAGCCATTGCTCGACCTCTGCGAAACAGTTCTCGTGCTTGAAATCTTTCTTTCTCGATTTCCAATAGTTCCCGTAGAGATCTTGCAGAGCTTTTGAATGGAATCTGGCAATGTACTTTTCGTTTTGATCAAAAAGATCGAGCTCAATGCATGAATTCAATAATTCAATGATACTCTGGTCATCCAAATTTATTGACGTTTGGAGGGATTCGTAAGTCTGCTGGTAGAAACCTTGAACATTGTTTATCATCGAGTTGAGAGGTTTATATTCAGGGAATGCGTCATTGAATTTGATAATGGCTCTAATACCTTGGAGCAAGAACAGATCATCCAGTCGCTTGGCGCTCAGTGAAATGAGACTTAGATTCGAGTGCCAACTATTTGAATCGAGGCTCATGAATGTTCGAAAGAATGATTGATCGGTATCTATAGCTCTAGATAGATTAAGCTTCGTGTTTAAGGCCAGAAAAAGTTTCAAGCTGGAGTTCCGCCAGCATTCAGCTGGATCACCTGATTGTAGGCTGAGCCTTGCCATTTTCTGTCGGTTCTTGGCAAACCATGACTGAAATATAGCTCTATTGGCCTCATAAAAATGCTCAACATTGTAGGGGATGACGAAAGTGTGGCGCCCGGTAGAAGATTCTTCTGTGTGATTGCATATGAACTTATCGAGATGATTAACTAGATTGATCAACAGTCTTTGAGTGATCCTATAGCCCAGCGCAACCGGTGCCATAAATTCGCGTTCAATCAATTCTAGAAACTCGGTGGCGGACATATCGTTGGGCGCAAACTTATGTTTGAAGCAGTACTTTGCAGACTCTACCAAGCTCCATGCTAGTAGAAATGAAGCATCGCCGCAGGCATTCTCGTAGAAAGAAATTCCTCTCGCAATACCATGAATTTTTACAACTTTTCTGTCGTCGAGACTCATTGTCTTGATTGACGCACGTAATTCATTGATGAAGCTTGTCAAGTATTTGAGGTCGATGAAGTAACAATTGTCTACATGGCTGAAGATGAAGCTATACATTTGGCAAAAAGACAGTTTCAGGAAGGATTTCATTGGCGGAGATTCGATGAGACAGTTTAGGTACTCGTTGAGCAGACCCCCTCTTGAGATCTGCGACCGGTCTACTGATACATGGTTGGGTATATACGCATGAATCCTAGAGCTTTCTGAGGTGATACGATCGATGCATGAGACATTTTCGAGGAACAGACCTCTTCGTATTATGGCTGCTGACAAACTATGAGGATCTTGACCATAAATGGCCCTGATGGTGCTGCATTGATCACTCTCGTTGTATCTGAGGGACAGTTCGGTGAGTGAATCAACCCTATTCTGTGTGTTCTCCATCTGCTGCCAACGATTGTATCTTATGCTATACCTCCCAATCAGACCCTTCTATTCGATGATTGGAAATATTGGCGACGGAGGAGTCTACAGTTACAAACCCAAAAATTACACAAATTTACAACTCTTGGGCCTGTGTGATTGGATTATCCACGAAGCAACGTGTGCGTATGTTGATTTCGCTCAAGTAACAGTTCTTACGAATTGTGACAGTCGTAGCTAGTGGGAGGATTTTTCCTTAAGGATTTCTATATTTCCTTCAAAGAATTCCTCTGGTGAACCTCTGTTTTCTATTAGATGAATAGAAGTCAAAGCTGACAAGTGCTTGGCCAAAACTGAATCTGGCGCTAGCACAAGTGACGCTGTCGAAGAGTATAAGAAATCGCTCGAGAGGGTTTTCGAGAGCGAAAATCCTGAAACTTTGGAAGCCTATAAGTCGGGCGTCGAAAAG
>Ga0209372_1000665_pt1 | contig 11221 bp, 10 predicted proteins | sample AgamicAtPe_FD_187170 | JGI IMG/M metagenome (GOLD analysis project Ga0209372, IMG submission 187170) | Agave microbial communities from Guanajuato, Mexico - At.P.e (SPAdes) (version 2) | ecosystem: Host-associated > Plants > Phyllosphere > Phylloplane/Leaf | place: Guanajuato, Mexico | collected... | reverse complement strand
AACCTTAAAAAAAAAAAAAAAAAGAATGTACCGGAGGGTCTCGTGTGAGGACCCTCATAATTCATACGAGAACGTGTTGATGCTCAAGGCTCCTCAGGGTACAAATATTACCTAGGTGCTGTAGTGCTAGACTATTTTAGTGCTCATTCGAGCGGTTCACGTAGATTTTATTGCGTTCTGTGATTGCGTCGTCGACTTTCTTGACTCCCAAAAACTCATGAATTTCGCTATTGCGATGACAGCAACCAGTCCCCACGACTGATCTCAAATACTCGTTCTGGAAGCACTGGATTCTTAGAATGTGTTCTTGGAGATGCTGTCTCCACAGTTCGGCGCTGTATAACCAGACCGGTTGAAATGCTGAATTGTAGATAGGCAATTTATTCCGGAGACTTCGGACAAATCCTCGTCCCACCAGCCAGTAAATACGTCGGCAATTTCGTGTGAGTCTTCGGTCTATGTTCACTCCAAGGTATTTAACATGGTCCTCTTCAAGCAATACTTTACCGTTGAACATAACTGGCGGGCAGTATGCTTTCCCGCACTATGAAGGTAGCGTGTACTCCCTTCCTTGAATTTCCTTTGATCCCCCTTTCTGCAGATAGTCCTGGACCCCATCATCAGTTGTATCTCAACTAAGGAACAAGGGCGAAATTACGACTAAGGTCAGGTGGGGTAATTGCATAAGAATTTCGGATCAATTGACTTTGAAAATTCATTGCACGAGTTCTATTATACCAAATCCTTTGAACTCTTTTGCAGTATGTAGTATGTATCTTTCTGTGTATACCATAAAAATATCGAGTCGAAATAAGCGCGTGCGCCGGAGATATAAAACTCTAGTGAAATGACCTCAACTTTTATACATTTACCCCACTCTGGGGTAAATGTATAAACATTCATTTTATCACTTAAAAATGGTTTTTCGACGTTGATATTCTTGGGCTGGAATCTCTGATAGAAGAGTTACATTTTAATTATGTAGTGTCGGGAAAAATGTTGAAATCTGCTTAAGTTACACCTTGATGAAAGAAACATTGTGTGAAATACAAAAAATGAAAACATTTTTGTTTTAAAAATTTTACTCAGTACATTTTCGGCACTTTTTTTCAGCATTTGATCAATCTTTATTACTTTATTCAAAATTTAACATATATTTGGGTACTCCACAGCGACAGAAATATGAATCCGAGGGGAAAGATAAGAAACTGGGGTAAATGTAAAATCAAAAATTTTCGTGTATATGCATTTACCCCAAAAAAAAAAATTTCTGGGGTAAATGTATAAACAGTAATATCTCGAAAACTATAACGAGCAAATTATGCAAAATTCAATCCGTATCTATTTTTTTACACCTACTCAAAGATTCATGGAAAATTGCCATTCATCGGAACATTTCATCATTTCATTAAAACGCAATTTCCAAATGATCTTCAATTTGGTTATCAGAACGTTTTCAGATGATTACAAAAGTCAAGCCCCCGGGACCACTTATTGTGAAGGTGGGTCTTAGGAACATGTTGGTGGGGTCAGCACGGATGCTACTGTGATGCGCCACGCGTCTGATTTGTGATTGCGTGCTTTGTGGGCTACAGAGATCACATTTATACAATTACCCCATTTATGCAATTACCCCACCTAACCTTATTTGTACTCATATTAATCGACGTTCTTTATTGGGTAACTTAAATTTAACCTAATCTAGATTTCTAATTGGTTAATGAGCGTTCTGCGTTGTGATTGGTTTAACTCGTCCCGCCTTAGGGTTGGCCTTACTCTCATCAGTTGTATCTTGACTAAGGAATAAGGCTTAAATTACGACTATTTATACTTACAAAAATCTACGTTCCTTATTCAAGAACTTAAATTTAAAATAATCTAGATTGCTAATTGGTTAGTGAGCGTTCTGCGTTGTGATTGGTTTAACTCGTCCGGCCTTAAGGTTGGCCTTATTCGATAGTGATTGGTTAATCTCTCTTCACTCTTGTTCTGAGTTCTTATTAGCTGTTCTGGTTAGTCTCAACGCGTGCTTGAGCAGTGTCCCTATTGGCTATTCTGATTGCGAAATACAGTCATAAATCGGTGCTTCCTATTGGCTGATAGTGTGCCTCTTGTTTCCATCTATGACCAATCCAAATTGTTTCTCGCTTTTGAATTTAGGAGAGGTATGGTTAATAACCCTGCTTTCTATTTTCTTACTCGGGTCCGAAATCTCTCAAAACTGAAAGACCTGGTTTTTACCAACTCGTGTGCGGTTGTGGCGACCGTTACATTGGTCAGTCAGGTCGGTCGTTTAAAGAAAGATTCAAAGATCATCGGCGAGATTACAACAATCTCCTCAAAAATCCACCTGGTACATTGACTGACTCCCCCTCTGCTATGGCACGTCACTGACGGTCTAAAAATCATTCTTTCGATGGTGTTGTAGTCGACTCCCTTCACGAGTGCTAAACAGGAAAAAAATTAAATCGTCTCGAAGAATATTATACAATTTCTGCCTTACAGCAACATAAAAGTTCGACTAATTTCATTATCAATGACTCAGACTCTGTGTATTTTAATTCCTTTACGCGCTACATGTTAAACTATGATAATTCTTAACCTCGGTTTGCTGTCTCTTACTTCTCCGTTTTATTCATTTCACCGGAAGATGAGTGGCGGTCTACTCGAAACCGGTCGTTTAAAAAATTCCCGTCCAAGTCCCGGCATAGAAACATGTTTCATGTCCATAGATGAGATAGCTCGGATTTGTTGTAAGTTCCAGAGCCTATATAGAGGGGGAGAGTTCGGAATTTTTCACAAGTCCCAGGTCCTAGGGAGAAGCTCGGAATTTTTCAAAGTACCAGACCCATAATATATAGGAGAGCTTGGCATTTTCCAAGTCCCAGGGCCTATATACAGGGGAAGAGTTCGGAATTTTTCTGAGTCCCCATAGAGACCCACAGAGGAGCGAGGCCTAATTCTTCAGTTCCTATAGAGAAGCTCGAAATGCTTCTAAGTCCCAGGCCCCAGGGAGAAGCTCGGAATTTTTCCAAGTCCCAGACCCATGATTTATAGGAGGAAAAATCGGAATTTTCCAAGTCTCTATAGAGGCCCATAAAGGAGCGAGACTTAATTCTTCAGTCCCCATAGAGGCCTACAGAGAAGCACGAAATCCTTTTAAGTCCCTTTAGAGGCCTCGGACCTAGGAAGAAGCTCGGAATGTTTCTAAGTCCCCCGGACATTTTCTCGAAAGGCCATTTTCCCTAATGTGAAGAGTTTAGGGGGGGGGAGGGGGAGGTAGGCGACAGAAAAGACATGAAACATGTCAAATTCCTGTCGAATCTGGTGAACCTTGTATTATTGCGGTATACTATCGGTTTCCTTTAATTCATAATATCTGCTCGTAATTTTTGTGTATTTTTCGAGGTTTTTTGTAATTTTCATTTTCATATTTCTCGTAATTTAAAATTTCTTAACCTTTCTGTGTCTTATATCCCATCCTGTAGAATTAAACATGGTACCTATTCTGAATGAGCAGGGGTCTTATTCTCAACAGCTTGCATTATATCCTCAATTTTCATTTCCTTGCAATTTGGAGCGTGCTCAAACAGTGAATGCATCACGCCTCCTTCTAAGACATTGACAACTCCAGCGTCTGTAGACTCATTTGTAATAGCCGCGCATTGGACTGCCTGCTCCTTACAATCCTGCAGTCCCAGAAAATTTTGTTCCTTTGGGCTCTTGAGTGCATGCGGATGAAACTTGCTAAATGGAACTTGCCGGATACTACTTTTCCTTCCATCTTGATCACTACAACTGTTTGAACACAACTGACAACTTCCATGCTGTACACCCACCTCTACCGTTGCTATAATTTCCATGGCAAGAAATTATTAGCCGCAACAAGATTATTTTTACTTGCATGGACAATATGCTTTCAAAATACTACAATGTTATCGACAATCGCATGCATTGATTGCGCTGTAATATCAAATGAATTGGGTCAGTGGTTCACGTACGACTTTATTTTTCTGTATTCTTCATGTGTTGTGGTTTTCGAGAGAGGAGTTCTGCATTCAATATACTACAATGTTATCGATAATCGCATGTGTTGATTGTACTATGACGTCAAATGGTTAATGGATAGTCAGTGTACAAGAGGGTGCAGGAAAAGTATATATTATCTTAGACGAGAGAGGGGAGATCCAACTTACGTACCTGATACCCTACTCGCAGAAGAGAAAAAATCCTATGTACGGAGGCATACTCTTTCGGTAAAAAGTTTTCGGGAAAAGTAACTTTCGGAATTTCGTCCGTTCAGGAAAAAGGTATTCCAAGATTCGGGGAAAACAATTTGGGAAAACGTCGAGTAACGCTGGGATGAAGGAATTGGAGAAATTCGAGGGCCACAGAGCGAGAGATAAAAAGAGAAGGAGTTGTGAATTGGAATAATTCGAGGGAGAGGGAATAAGGGAAAATTGTGGCTCGAAGGAATGGAAATAAATGACGAAAGCTAGGGGGAGTTGGTAAAGTGGAGAGAGGTTGAAACTTGGAAAAAGTTTAGTGTCTGGAAAACTGGGCAGAGCTGGGCCCACTGAAAGAGAGTGACAGTTGATACTCGGAAAATTTGTTCAAAAGGGAAGGGAGAGTTGGAACTTGAAAAATTAGAAGACAGGGGGTGAATACTTGTTGGAAATTGGAAAAATTAAAGAGAGAAAGGTAGAAACACTAAAAGGCAGAGAAAGAGAATTGGGGTTTGGAACAATTAGAGGGATTGAGGAGGTAAGGGAGAGTTGGCCCAGGTTAAAATTCAAAATGGAGTTGAATTAAGAGAAATTATGAAGGGCGAGAGATATAATTGGAAGGTGGAAATATATTTTTCGCTGTTGTATTATGCAATTTTTTTTTTTTTGTAATATGATACACGAGATTATGGAAAGTAGTAAACATTCAATTTCATTTCAATGGCCTTAGGAATCGAAATAAACGATTGTACGTGTATTAAAGGGTTTCCTTTTTCGTCACGTACTCGAAAATTTCATTTTCAATTATTCGAAAGACGTTCTGGTACAATAAAAAAGGAAGCAGACGTTCCACTACTTGAGCATGCCGCCGTTAAAGCACTTGTCGTAGAATTTCAATTGAATGAAAACGTTTCGATTTTTCCGGTTACTGCATTGGCGACCGCCTAATTTCAATAAGTTTATCGTAATACCCGCGAGTACACGAATTTAAAGTTTGTATTCGAGCTTTTGTTTTTTCAGTCTCACAACTTTAGATTCTGGACTTTAAACGTGATATTAAGGATTCCAAACCCATTACGCAGCAAGTGTTTGATGAGAATACCGTCTCGAGGTGACTTTTGCACTGAATTATTTTTCTTACACTTTTCCAAAGAAATAAAACGGTCACTTTGTCTGTCGACGCGATACCTTTCTATTTGTACAACCGTATCAGAGCAGATGACTAGGATGTTTTCAACATCCAATTGTATCATACACCGCAATAAGAGCGACTACTGGAGCCAAATTTGAAATAAGGTGAGACAACGGAAGTTTAGCGATACTCCGAGGATTTAATATGCGGTCATATGATCTCAGAAATAATGTTTGGGTAGGAATTTCTTTTAGCTGCACCCTTTCAGCGGTTACTTTGACCATTCTAGTTAGTGAAGTTCTAATATTGTCCTGAAGCAACGTCCCCCAGATCACGTGCCACGTTAAGAGAAGGTATTTCAGGCATAAAAAAACATAATTTCTAGCTGTGTTTAGGGCATTTTGAGGTAGTTCTATGGAGAAACAATTTATTGGCCAAGCCAAAAAATAAAGATCATGTTTCATGTCTTCACCTCGCACCGAGCGAATCTGTGTCTGAGGGATCAGGAGAGCCGGGAATTTTCTTAGTCCCAGAACCTAGGGGAAAGCTTGGAATTTTTCCAAGCCCCAGAGCCTCTATGGAAGAGACAGAAGTGTGACAGTTCGCACCGAACAATCGGAATTGTTTCACGTCCCAGAGTTTAGGAGAAAGTTCGGAATTTTTCCGAGTCCCAGAGCCTATATAGAGGAAACAGTTGAAAGAGTGACACCTTGCACCTCGCTTCGCTCAGTGCTCTGCCAACAGGTTATATTCGAAGAAGGAGGAAGCTTCGAATTTTTCCAAGTCCCAGGGTCTATGGGGCTTACCAATACATCAATATGTGTAGGAGGTATTGATAAATCGAGATGTATATTGCGGACGCGAAAAGCAGAATTGTAGATTGTACGTAGTAATTTGATCTTTGATACGTAAACTTCTAGAATGTATTCATCTGCCCAACTCCTCTCTTTTGTTTCATTGATGGTCAAAAATATTGAAATTTTACAAGCTACATCTTGTTATACAACATTAGCGCTCCTAACGGAAATTTCAAAAGGAAACTAGTGAAAAAAATTAACAATACTTATCAATATCTATCGATGTTGAAACCAAAAGTATCGATACTCATCAATTTTTAACATTCCTAATGCTGATAATGCAAACTTCATCACGTCATTTTTATCTGTGAAACAATTCGTAAAAACGATGCGTTGCTCTTCCTAGTAACCATTGCGTCATTTTTCGCATGGATTCTGAAGCCTACCGGGACTAGCGTAAACGCTTGCTCTGGCAGGTCCAGTGGGGAGGTTAGTTCCTCAGTTCATTTCGCTTACACCCGCCCGACTGTAAGTGTTTGGCGCGTATTAACACTACACACCCAAAACTTGTTTTGAAAACGTTGAAATAAACTAATGAGGAGCTGATGAAAGCTTGTTAATCGAACATTTACTGATGCCCGTGACGATAAGAAATGCCAAACGATAAGATGATAAGAAATTCCAGACGATAAGAATCCCCCTCACGCCCTGATTTTGGGGACTTGAGAAATTTTTGAGGCAACTTTTGATCCTGGGACCCCGTGACAGAAATCAGAAATTACGACCCCCCTCCCCTTCTCAAGTGGAGGTCTATATATACAACTTTTATTTCTCTCTCTCTCTCCTTTTTTTTTTTTTTTTTTTGCTTGTAAGAAGTATGTGGAAAATATGAAGAAATATGTAGGACATATGAAGAAATATGTTGCTTTGAGACCTAGAAGGCCGAAGAACCGAGCGAATCGAGGTCCGAGTCGTCATATATAGGTTTCACTCTAGATGAATGCCCTGGAACTTGGAAAAACTCCCAGATTTGCTCCCATATTAGCTCTGGGATATGAGAAAATTCTGAGTTCACCACCCATACAGGCTGTCGCACGTAGGTTTCTCCCTATATAAATGCCCTGGGACTTGGAAAAATTCTGAGCTTTCTTCACATATAGGCACTGGGACTTAGGAGAATTCCGAAATTCATCCCGTGCATTGGATCTGAGACTTAGTAGACCGAGGCACCGAGTGAAGCGAGATGCGAGTCATCGTATATAGGTTTCACTCTGGATGAATGCCCTGGAACTTGGGAAAACTCCCAGATTTGCCCCCGTATAAGCTGTGGGATATGAGAAAATTCTGAGTTCACCACCCATACAGGCTGTCCGTATTCTCCCTATATAAATGCACTGGGACTTGGAAAAATTCCGAGCTTCACCCCATGTATTGGGTCTGAGACTTAGTAGACCGAGGCACCGAGTGAAGCGAGATGCGAGTCGTCGTATATAGGTTTCACTCTAGATAAATGCCCTGGAACTTGGAAGAACTCTCAGCTTTACCCCCATATAAGCTCTGGGACTTGAAAAAATTCCAAGCTCAACACCCATACAGGCTGTCGTACATAGATTTCTCCCTATATAAATGCCCTAGGAGTTTGAAAAATTCTGAGCTATCCTCCCATGTACGCACTGGGACTTGGAAATATTCCGAACTTCACCCTATGTATTGGATCTGAGACTTAGGAGACCGAAGCACCAAGTGGAACGAGGTCCGAGTTGTCATAGGCTTCACTCTAGATAAATGCCCTGGAATTTGGAAAAACTCTCAGCTTTACCCCCATATAAGCTCTGGGACTTGAAAAAATTCCAAGCTCAACACCCATACAGGCTGTCGTACATAGATTTCTCCCTATATAAATGCCCTGGGACTTGTAAAAATTCCGAGTCACACCCCATGTATTGGATCTGGGACTCAGTGGACCGAAGCACCTAATGGAACGAGGTTCGAGTCGTCATACATATAGCTTTCTTCTTGGATGAATGCCCTGGGACTTGGAAAAATTCCGAGCTCTCCACACATTTTCCCAAATATGACGTCATCAGTGGGTAGGGGACTAGGAAATTTTCGATTTTGGAGGGTCCAGGGTTCAGAAGAGACGTGAAACATGACGAAATTAATTTTCATTGGAATTGAATTTTTCTAAGAAATCAAATGATGGCAGAATTCGCAGAGGAATAATCTACCGATCATTTTCACTGACCATTTAACATATCTTGGAAGAAAAAAAGAGATTTCCTGCCGTTCATAAACTGGAGTGATGGCACTAAGGCAGAAACCTGTTCCCTTGCTTGTTTTTTGGAAGATGTATGTCCGATGATGAGGCAGTATCCGAAAGCACTTTTGAGTTAATAATCTTGAGTAAACTCAGTGCTTATACATAATTATAAGTACGTAGCGAATGTAATTTATCAATCGCTTTTGTTTACAGCTCATTGCTCACCATAAGGAACGGAATTGTGGCATATACTCGTAGTATTCCTACTTACCTTGCGTCTGTTTTCCTTCAATATTACTTTACGTTCGTTTATCTACCTTAATACCCTATTATCTGGTACGTGCCTCATCTTGCGTACTCTATTGTACTATGACCTGCCAAAGTGAATCAAATGACATTTTCAACTTCATTTTATCCTCGTATTTTTTGATTTCGAAAAAATAAAAGCCCTTTTTATGGTTGAAAAATCGTTTCTCATAGATTCGGTTTCAATCGTTTTCTTCGACACAAAATACACGATGGCTAGAAACTGTAGTCAAACTCCCTTTTATAGGGATATAATTCGCTTTTTCGACAGCGTTACGTCGAATAAAAGGGTATAAAAATGGGCGACAATAATACGCGCGTCAGAGAATTACGATTCGTAAAAAGAGAGCTCGAGCACTAACGAGAAATTGATTGCGTGCGACCACAAAATTCGTGTTTCGATTAAAGCGTCACGGCAGTTTGGTCGAAGTAAGCTTCAGTCTAATATTTGGATAATAGAATCTTCGACGAAGCTAAATACCGAAAAAGAAGATAGTAAAGCCTAGCTCTGGCTCAGAAATCTATCTCAATAGAGTTGATTACTATTCAAGATCTCACCGAGATGAAGATTAGTATTTTCGTAGAGGTAGATTGATATTTGTAAAGTATAGGCACGTCTAAAGCTCATCTTGATTGACGAATCACTTATTTTCCTTGAAAAATTCTCAAAAACTTGCCATATTTCCCCTTCGAGTAATGCGACGGAACTTTCGAGGTTATATGATGAGCCGACGAAATAGGTAGCTTTTCAGCATTGATGTCTTAGGTATGTTGAGAATGTTTGAAATTAATTTATGAGAGTATAGTTTCATAAACCAGATTTAATATTTGATTTTACGGTAAATGTACCTAAGTAGGGTTAAGATACCCATTAGAACTCTCACTTCCATTATTGTCTCTCTCCTATCTTCCTCTCTATTCCACCATGGGCTATGGCCCACCCTAAAATGGTTTTTAGATTAAGTGAATCACCCAAACGTTCCCCTCCCTCTTCTCTGAAATCCTACATTCCTTCCCTGATACAATCTCCTGCTTCATTGATGGTTCCAAAATCGGTGAACATTCCGGTAAACCTTCGTCTCCCGCCATCAAAACTCTGCTACTATTTTAACTGTCGAACTTCAAGCCATTCTTCAGTGATTGGTGAAAATCCTGTCCATCTCTCTCCCTCCCCCCAACTTAATCCTTTCTTCTAATCGCCGACTCCCTAACCACTCTGTCAACCACTGCCAACGTACATTCCTTCTACCTACTAGTCCTACGCATCCACACTCTCCTCGCCACTCTATCTTCCATCCCCCTTTCCGTTACCTTCGTTTGGGTCCCTAACCATAGAGGCATCCATCAGGGTAACGAAGCGGTTGACTGAGCTGCTAAAGCTGCTACAAATTTTCCCCCTGTCTAACCCAACTTCTTACCCTCTAAATCTGACCCCATCCTCTTCATACGAAATCACATCACCTACCATTGGATCAATCTATAGCAAAAACAGGCTCCATTCAATAAAGTCCCTTGGGCTTTTTCCCACCAAACTCACCGCCGCAATTAAATGTAAATAATCTTCCTCACTCGTCCCCGCATAGGTCCCACTCGTATCACACACACCCACCTATTCTCCAATCTATTCCCCCTTTTCTGCGATCATTGTAATCTCGACTCTCGGCCTTGTTTTAAAAGTTCAGCGACTTGTTTCTCACTCTCTTTTTGACCATCGAATGAACACCTGTAGGACCTTTTTGAGACATACTTATTCTCCTATATCATGATGCATGTATGTTTCATAGTCTTACGCACCATTCCTACATCATATTGATTCTTTGCAAGGACATACTACTACCAATCAACTAAATCATAGATCCCTCCCTGTTTTCCTCACTTAGATGTTCAGTTACTATCTTCAATTGTTTTGTTGGAATACAATAAACTCATTCCAGTTTACTTCACTCTCCCTTTTTTTGAGGCATAAAAAATTAAATTCATGTTTTGTATCTTTCCTGGAATTTTTCGAAATCTCACAGCCTTTATAGAGGAGAGAGTCCGGACTCCTTCCAAGTCTTCGCACCTATGTAATCATTACATAAGGAAAGACTTTGGCATTTTCCCCAAATCCAGAAAAAAGAGAGACATAAAGAAAAAGTGAAGGTGGAAGTGGGAGTTGGAGAGAAAAAGAGAGGGTGAAACTTAAAGAATTCTAGAGGGAGGAAGAAGGGAGTGGCCGAGGTAGGGAGTGAGAGGAAACAAAGTGGGGGAGAAAAGGGAATTTAAAGAGATCAACAGGGGTTATGAGAAAAAGGTCTTAGCTCCCCTTTCCTCACAACTCTTTCCTCTCTCTTTGTCTCTGTCTCTCTGTTTCACCCTCTCCCTGGAATTCATGAAGTCCCACCTCTCCGTCTCTTTCCAACTTCCTTCCCTTTGTTTCTAATTCTCCCCCTCGAGATGTCTTGAACACTATTCAGCCCACAGTCTTCTCTCTCTCTCTCTCTCTCTCTCATTACGCCTC
>Ga0209372_1000664_pt1 | contig 11261 bp, 10 predicted proteins | sample AgamicAtPe_FD_187170 | JGI IMG/M metagenome (GOLD analysis project Ga0209372, IMG submission 187170) | Agave microbial communities from Guanajuato, Mexico - At.P.e (SPAdes) (version 2) | ecosystem: Host-associated > Plants > Phyllosphere > Phylloplane/Leaf | place: Guanajuato, Mexico | collected... | reverse complement strand
TTTTTTTTTTTTTGTTTTTTTGTTTTTTTGATACAGAAAAAATTCACCTGATTGGAGTTCTATCACAGTTGACAGAGAGGCTGATCGAAAATGAATTCAGTTTCGAGACGACTTCATAATCAAGCTTTTCGTCACTCTTTTTATTTGGACTCGTGTACTTTCATTAATAATCCTCAATAATTCCAAGAAAAGTAGTTCAAAGGAACTTATAGCGAAATTTAAAATCTAGATAATTTATCTAAAACTCGTTTTTTTTTGGGCGAAAGTACCTAGCTACTAGAAAATGTAATTATATCACCATTTCTTTTCTCATTGTAGGGTAACAGCATGTGTCCCTTTTTTGCTGATGAAATAATTTTCTACATTATCATTCGGACAATATGAATATTAGTATTCTTACTAAAGACCGATGTTGCACTGTTGTAAAAAACTGCACGTGTCAAGACCGTCTATCGAACTTTGCCTTCGTCGTGATAAATTCATATCGATAAGTTACCGTTTTTGAACATTAAATAATTTAATGTGAGCTTGGAAAAAATTTACTTTGTAGTTAAGTATCCAGAACTCTGTTATCGACTTTTTCTTAAATGAGGAGGTACTTCAACCTGTACAGGAGTGGCGGGGAGAAAGTAAACTTTTATAACGATCCATAGGTCATAAATAATTTTATGTTATTCATTTCAGTTTTGTGATTGAATGCGTATACACGTATATCCGAGTGCTTTTCCTCTTCGTATCGCGTGTGCCTAACTGCATTCACGTATCATCCTGCTCTATTATTGTGTAACGTGCCGTCCAAACGTTACCACTGTGTTCGCCGGTTTTTCCGTGTGGCGTGGCGAACTTCGCCTCGCCGTCGCTTTCGTGAAACATGAAACTTATAACCATTACACCAAGTATGTCAAAAACCAATTCCTTACCTTCAGCTCAAACCCAACATAACTCCTACGCCCAAGCAACCAACCCTCTACCAACAAAAAAACAAGCCATTCTTCTGCCGGCTGACGAAATTATTAATTATTTATTATTTATTATTATTATTATCACGGCGACACGTGCTCCGGCCGACCCGGTACAAATTTGTTAATTTTAAACGTTTTATAGTTCTATTTCTCGCGAAATTGCGGCTAATCGGTTAGGGCTAAGTTTTGTCTTTTCAAAAAGTCTACAACCATTCTGATCGGTGTAAAATTCGTAAAATACAGTTGTAATTTCAATAAGTGAAAATTAACACTATGTTTTACGGCGACCAATTTGATGATAAGAACGTGAAATGTCTGAAAGTGATGTGAACTTATCTAAATCCTGTGGTCTTTGTGAAGATATTTTGTCACCTAGACGATCGTATCCAACCTGCTCAGTCTGCTGCCTTACCTACCATTTTAAGTGTGTAAAAAATACGTACCAATCATCTTGGAAAAGGCTCCCAGAAGCTGCAAAGAAAAGTTACAAGGGCAGCATATGCGAAGACTCGAGCTCCATTAATCGATCTCGTAGCAATTCAATCTCATCCAAAAACAGCAAGAGAAGTAGGGACACAAGCGAGGATTCTGAAGATTCAATTAAGCAAAGACGTTTAGAAATGGGCTCAACACAGCGATTATCTGTTGAGGATAAAAACGATATAATTGGAGGTATTGCAGACCTCTTATCGGCTAAATTTGAAAGGTTTGAGAGAAAGATTGAAACAAAAATTGAATCGGAAATTCAAAAAGCAACTCAGCAGCTAATGGAAGATACAAAGTCTGAGATTGCATATCTCCAAGCAAATAATGCAGCACTCACGGAAGAGGTGAAGAGTCTGAAATCTCGTATAGATTCTTTACAGAACTAAAAAGTTTTTGAAAAAGACGAACAAATGGAAAAATTGAATCAATACTCCCGGAGAAACAATGTCATCTTGGATGGCGTTCCCGAAAAGGCCGGAGAAAAACCACTAGATACAATACGCAAAATTGCTTCCGAGCATTTGACACCGCTAACAGCTGAAATATTTGGACTGGCGCGTAAGCCGAAGTTGAACCGAGTTGAAACCCGTGACTGTGCCGTGTTTGTACAGTTAAAGGATGAGCGAAGGCTAAAAATCACGTCAAAAGCTCAAATTACCGAAATACTGAATCGCGAAGCTATACCCTTTTCTTTATGAACCGAAGTATTCCCAGATAAGGCTGAAATCAACGTGCGTACACGCAACAATTTATTTATTATCTTTTATACTCATATTTTTCTTCACGTCTTGTCCAAATTTTTTCTGCAGGTAACACTATTCCCTGCGTACTTAATAACGTTCCTGGAGGGGGGGGGGACGATGCAACTACACTTTATTATATTTGTAAGATCAATCTTTCTCTGGGGAGGGAAAGCAGGGCAAATCTTTTTCATAATAAACACGTAAAATATAAGTTTATCAATTACAGAAAAGATATGTTACACTTATACGTAAACTTTGTATTTAAGCATGATTGAAAGGTAAATGATAGGCATACGAGTACTATGTACAAATATCAGGAGCTTAAATCGAAACTATGATGAATTATGTGTTCTACTGGAGGCACAGAAACACAGCTATGATGTAATCGCGCTATCGGAGACATGGATTGAAGAAGACCATCTAAAATTCTTCCCCCTAGTTGGATTCAGATCATATATACGCTCGCGAACTGATGGTCGAAGATTGGGTGGTGTAGTCCTGTATATAAAAGAAAGTTTAAAAGTTATTAGATGTGAGGAGATAGAAATATTGGGTGCAGATGCGTTAAAGTTACAAATAAGTATGCAGCTTACCAGTAATACTGCAAACGATAACCTGGAAAACTTAATATCGCTGCTGCTTCTATACAGAGACTGGGGATACTCGGTAGAAAGATTCATAACAAATCTAGACTCAGCATTATAGCACAGTACTGAGCATAATGTCATCTTTCTTGGTGATCTGAATATAGACATCTTGAATGATGAAGAAGCCAGAAATTATCTAAACTCTGCGATTTCAACTGGATTTTTATCCTTTCAAAACTTACCTACCAGAGGTAAAAGATGCCTCGACCACGTATTTGTTAAGAGTAATTGCGTGAGTGTTGAAACATCATTATTAGAAACTCAAATAACTGACCATGCAGTAATTGACATAGTAATACGCTCTATAAACACTTATATGGAGGATAGGAAGGAAGTGAGTAAAGATAAAAAGATGGAAATTATCAATCAGGAAAAATTAAAGGAGTGCATACAGAATACAGATTGGAGTTGGTTGAGTGACTTGGAAAGTGGTGGTGATAAGAATGTTATTCAGAAGGAAGTCAACCAGTATTATAAGAAAATGTTTGACATTTTGCGTGACTGCCATAAGAGAGCAGCAAAAACAGTTACCATTCGAGAGAAGAAAAATGATAAGAAAAGGCACCCATGGGTAACTGCTGAACTGGCTGCACTCTGCAGAAAAAAGTCTCAATGCTATAAGGATTGGAACGTGGATAGGAGTAATACATCGGCTCATGAAAAATACAAGCTTTTGTCTACAAAGGTAAAGAATGAAGCTAGAAAGGCTAAAACTAGTTATTATAGTAATTTGTTGAAGGAAAACTTTAGCGATCCAAAAAAATATTGGGAAATCATCAATAAAATAAGGTGTAAAAATAGGGTGCAGGAAATCTCTGAAATAATGGTAAACGGGGAACTTGTGGGCATTGAAGGAAATGAGAAATTGATTGCTGAGGAATTCAACGCATACTTTAATGGGGTCCCTGAGAAATTACTTTGGGAAAGTGGACATAAATGTGAAGAAGGGATTGACCCTGTTGAGGAACGTATTGAGGATGTGGACCAGCCTGAGTGGAAACTTGAGGGATTAACTCTAACGGAGAGTGACGTTGAGAAAGCAATTGCGAGCCTTAAAAATAAAAAGTCTATTGGAATAGATGGCATCCCCTCGAACCTTGTAAAAAGTATCCCCAAAACATTTTCCAGAGTTTTCATTCCCCTATTTAATTTGTCGCTGGCAACTGGAATATTCCCAGAATCATTTAAAAAATCAATAATAACGCCTGTATACAAAAATGGAGATAGAAAATTGACACAGAATTATAGGCCCATCTCCCTGATAATAACCTTCTCAAAAATTTTTGAAAAATGCATCAAAGAGAAACTCCTCAATTTTCTAGAACACACAAATTTTCTCTCATCAAAACAGTTTGGCTTTACAAGAGGTGAATCGACAGATACGGCCCTCTATAAACATATATTTGAAATAACTGAAAGTATTGAACGCAAAAATGTTGCAGTCAGCTTATATTTGGATCTATCAAAAGCTTTTGATACTGTTAATCATAACAGACTTTTGAGCAAATTAAAAACAGCGGGAGTAAAGGGTCATCTTTTGGGGATGGTTTAAATCATATTTGGAAGGCCGAACGCACTGTGTCAAACTGCCAGGACAAGTTCTGAGCAACGAGCTCGAAATGAAATGGGGTGTGCCACAGGGTAGTGTCCTGGGTCCAATTCTTTTTAATGTGTATATCAACGATCTGTTCGCGCTACCACTTCGTGCGAGTGTTATCGGATACGCCGACGATACTTCATTGATGTATAGTGGAGATAAAGTGAAGAAGTTGAGCGAAATTATTAGGGAGGATATGGAATTGATGGCTCTGTGGTTTAGGAACAATTACTTACACTTAAATATAAATAAATGTAAAGCAGTGGTTTACGCTTATAAAACTCCTGATTGGATAGACAGTCTTAGGATAAAAGTCGGGGAAAATGTAATAGAAAAAGTTTCAGAAATAAAGTATCTTGGCCTGATTCTGGATGAAAAACTGACTTGGCAATCTCACTCAGAATACTTACAAGCTAAATTGCGGAACAAAAATTACTTGTTTTATCAACCTAAAAACCATCTACAAAAACCATATTTAAAACGAATTCACAAACCGTTATACGAATCAATAATGAACTATGGTATCATACACTGGGGAGGATCTAAGCACATTAAAGCTATAAAAGTCTTACAGAATAAAGTCGCTAGAACTATCCTAAGTTTGCATCCTAGAACCACGGAGTCAGAAATCTACCCAAATCTCGGTGCCGTGGGGCTGGAGGATCTTTATAAAACAAGATTATTGGTTTTCATTTTCAAAAATAAAAGGCTCTTCCAGCTGCATAACACAGAACAGGTGCATACACGTAGAGGGGGGACCATGATGTCGGCCTATCCTAAATGGATAAAATTTCATTCAAGACTCCAGGCAAGGTATCGTGGGTATGAACTGTATAATGCTTTACCGGTGAAGATAAGGGAGGAAAGGAGGTTGGCTGCCTTTAAAAAGCAAATAAGGGAGTGGGTGGAAATGGATGGATAGATGATTTGTATTTTGCAAACAATCTCGATCTCCTTGTTCTGTCGCTGCCTTGATCGTTGCCTTGATGCTTGCTCGTTTCACTGTTACCTATTTACTTGTTACTGGCTTCTTTGTTTTGTTTGATCAACTGTTGATCTACTTTCCGCTCATGCCCAACTGCCATCAGCTGGTCATCCACGCCACAGAGAGGATCGCGCCTCTCTGAGCTCGGACTATAGCAAGCAGCCTACGTTATCAAAAATGCGGCCGCTCGCTTCAGCACCACGCGCGAGGTATCGGCAGCTTATATGGACTACACTGCAAAATCTGTCTGCGAGTACGACTGCACGCCAACAGTACTCTAGCAGTACGCTATGGGCTAAATCGCCGTGACGTCATTCTCTGTTATCAGTGAGTAACTGTAACCAAAAGCACCCATATTTATCAAGCTCCATCCTTCATTCTATTACCCCAGTTTACCTATCGGATCAAATCGAACTATCGATTCCCATAAGAAATGCATTGGAACGTTTTGATCACACGTTATTATTTGAATACAAGGAAAAAATAAGGAATTTGAAGTTCATTTCCAGAATCAGGACGTTCTCAAGAATTCAAAAATCAACCTTTCATTTCTTATTTATCGCTCGTTTTTAAACATGAACAAATGATCAAATTGGTCCTGTGTATTTCTCATGGGCGAAAATTTTTGTTTTGATCAGAGCGGTAAGTTGGAGTTAGTCATTGACGTCACGGCGATTTAGCCCATTAAGAGTGCAAGAAGACGAAGAACACGATGCTTCACGTCCGACGATCAACGTGTTCGCGTACTATGAGACAGACTAACATATTGCGACAGGGTTGCCATTACCTTTTCCTCCCATCTTGCATTACAGCATTGTACGCATCAGTGTTGGCAAGCAACCGATCCCCTCGTACGATTGTGTCGCTCGCTGCGCTCTGTTACGTCCATCTACGATTACTACACTTTACCTGACTTTGTCCCGTATACCTACCTGAATTTGTCCCCTATTTGTCTCATATTATTTCATATATATCTTATACTATTTTATACCATTTACCACTAATTCACTATTTTAGCTCTCTCATATCGGTAGCAGTAGATTTATATCTTATTTCCTTTAAGACACTAGCCTATATATAGACCTAATAATGAACTTATATTATATTATATTGTCCTACTTGAAACTGGACCAATTCCCTTCCTGTCTCCATTTACTTTCTCATATCCTCTGTATCTTTCCTGACCAGACAGAATCCACTTATAATCAATATTTCTACCCCAATACCCCGTAATATCCACCACACCCTTTTTCACTTATTCTATATCATTCTTTCCTTCTTTTTCCATATTTCCACCTCCTAAATCCAGCCAAAACTCACCTTTACCTGTACAGTTCTTTTCCTCTCGAAAATCAGTCTAATTCCAGAAGTCCAGCTCGCTTTGTCTTCTTTTTTACTCTCGTCGCGAGTTCGAAGCCTCTCGAGGCAATGTTTATTTATCGAAATCATTAAACTTATTTGCTTATTATTATAATTTTACAATCTCGTAATAATATTAAATCAATTACTCGAAAATGCGTATTTCGTTCACTTTCGTCGCAACAGCTCGCTCCACAAACCTCGTACTCGGGAATCGGTTACTTTCCGCCACTGATGCGTAATATACTATTAAGCAATACCAGTCGAATACCATTTTTCATACAATCAGTTTACAACTGATAATTTTTTTCTAATATTTTGAATTCATGCTATAATCTTTCCATAGGACGAATTTGTACGCGGTCAATTCTCATTAACCATCATCTTTCATTTTAGGGATACCCAGTGAGGAGGAGCTTAAAGCATAGCTTCATATCCAACTCTTTTGGGACTTAGCAGAATTTTGCAGGTCTCCTCACAGCATATGGAGTGACAAAGTAAAAGTGCTTGAACAAACATGAAACATGTTTCCTTTCATAGCCCAGCCTGAAATTCTTTAAAGAAGGAATCACATCTTCGTTCTATTTGCTAGCATGTCACCATCCTCCTCTACTCCCCCCCAAATGTAGGAAAAGCAGGGTCCACAAACGAAAGAAACACAGGGAAAATCGTCCAGAAACACAGTACCAACTTTTAACTCGGGGATCTTGCATAATTATTGCCTCCTCCTTCTCGATGGTTTCAAGAGAAAGAGGGCGGAACAAACGAAATAATTATTTTCGCCGGGCTTTTTCCTGTTTTTTGTCTTTGTCAGTCTCAATGAGGGCGGAGAGCAAAATTTTTCCATATCCCTTCCAATAACAGGATCCTTGCAGCACAATTAAGCACAAATCAGGAGCAATTTATGAAATCCTAATTCGAATTTAGGGCGGGGGAAGGGGAGGGCAGAACCACAGACGTAATTTTCACTACCGTCTACTGGCTTCATAGAATCGCTTCAATCGAACCCATGAACAAAATCCAAAACTCAAAACCTCAATAAGTTCAGAGAAACTCTCGCTTCATCTTATGTAAAATTAGCTACTAAATACTTTCCTTTTTTCTTCATTATCTCAAAACTATTCAAGAGAATATCAGAAGAGCTTTCATTTCATATTTTGTCTCGGAGACAGAAAGAGCAAATAAGCACCTAACAAAAAGCAATAAGCAATTGCAGACGTTTTCAACTCGTCGACTTCTACCAACATCAAATCCACAAAATCTGAGGTCAATAGAGAACAAAGACGGGAGGGGACACATATTAAGGAAAGCGAACACAATAAATGTAGACTATTGGAAATGAGGCACTCAGAACACGAGGGGTACAAATAATTTTTCGTAAAAACAAAAGTTTCCTTCAAGACTGCAAATTGACGCGTTCCTTCATTCTCACAAAAACGCACTGATACCTCTTGAGTTTCAAACGTTTTAAACGCAATGTGTACCTGCTTGTCCTGACGATAAATTCATCTTCATTTCCTGAGTGGCGACTGACAAGAATGAGTTTTCGTAAGTCAGGATTACCCACTGGAACGCATTGATTAATTCCTGAAATGGAAACCTCTACTTATCGATCGCAACGACTCATCTTAAAGTCAATCTAGAGGAAAGTTACCTACCTTCCTCACCAGAGGACTCATATCGTGCGCGACGACGTTCATCAACATCGTAGCAACGCTCTGCTCGACACTAGTTGCATGTTCTGTGCGCTCCGAATCGCTATTGAGGAACGTTCCGAGCGCATGTACCGCCGCTGCTCTTACCTACAAATACGAATAAATACGGTTATGAAAGAGGCGTTTTCGCACGAAGATGCAATGGTGAGAGCGCTAGTGTCTATGCGGCCGAAAAGGGGATCCAAAGTTCATTCAACATGGTAATGGAAAACGCAAAAAATCACTATCAACATCCTGCTTTGGGCCCATGAGATGAATTTGAGAGTGATGTCTGTTTCATTAATTAAAAATATTTCCAACCAGGGTTTACATTCAACTTTTTAAATAGAAAATTTTGATGACTGTTTATGGCAACAATCAAGAAGATCCCCTTTTCAGACAAGCTTCCAAAGTTTTCCGCATAGCAGGGCACCCTTTGCGTCCTCATGTGATTTGTAACTTTTGTCAACGCTAGATGAAAAACTCACTTCAGGTTCTTGGTCTTTCAGAAATACGTATAGTTTCTCGTGCGCTGAATCGCGTACTCCGCACCATCTGGCTTTGTCGTATCTTTCCCACAGTTTAGCCAAACAAATTATTATCCACAAACGAAGCTCAGTGTCGTTATCGTTCATCTGCTCCAAACAGACAGACACTAAATTCTCTTGTAGTGCGACTTCCTGTCCGGCTGGATAATCCTTCACGATGACTGACATCGCAAACGCGGCCAGTTTTCGATGGTCACTCTGGATTTACATAGGAACTTTAGGACAATAATCGAGAGCGGAACACAACAAGAGTGAATATGCTACTCACGTCCACGGTAACATCTTGCATAATTTGTAAAAAGTACTTATAACCATTATCTCTAACCAAATCTACCTGACAAGACTGTGGAAAAAAAATAAAAATAAAAACAAATTATCAACCCATCAGTGCAAAGAATCATTTTTGACGAATACTTACACTATCTACGGCTAAAATTTTCGCCCAAATATACACAAGACGAGTTTTAAGGTCGCGAGCTGAGCTTTGCAACAACTTCAACATATAGGGAAAAATGCCGACAGACAAAGCCAAATTCACAGCCCATGGTCCCAAGTCCAAAAATTTACACAACAGTATGAGAGCACGTGTTCTATGAACTTGACTTAGTAGAACCTAAAAAATAAAACGTTTTAACTAAGACACGAATCACGTTTAGAAACTTCGCTTCAAGAGAACACTTACTTGTAACACGATCGGTAGCTGTTCCGGTTCGTGCCCGTATCTAACCATACTTCGAAAGCGGTTAGCTGTTCTTCGAAAAACGGAGAATGGCAGTATGCTTCTTCGCATTCTAAGACGGCAGATAACTGAGAAAGACAAAGATCCAGCGAAAAATCCCACGCTTTCCACATCGGATGATGGAACATCGGAGGTAACTCAGGACAGGAGACTGGCGTACAGTCGTAAGAACGCATAATTCGTTCTGCCAGCAGGTCTTGACGGAAGAGTTTCTGGAACAGTTCTACACGTGCGGCGCGCGAGGACAGAAAAGGATGAAACTTATTAGGATATGGGTCATTCACATACGAGTACGTAAGAGAATTAGCCCCGAAAAATTAGGCAATAAACAGTTGAAGCTAAAAAGAAAAAATTTCCGGCAAAACTTTCTCGGCAGAAATTTATTGAGGATGACCTCCCAGAGTTTATAGAAAAAATTCAAGTCCCCTATGGTTAAGTTACTCCCACAGAGAACAGACGCATAATAATTTTCAAATGTAATATGATTTTCAGGCTCGTTTTCTCAATACTTTTTAAGTAAGTATAGCATACTTTAGTTAAAACATGTTTATTATTAAATTTTATATAATAATGCTCCATTGCAAATTAATGCTTGTAAATATGATTGAGCGCTACGCTCAAGGGGTTTGCACATTGGCAAGAATACTGCGGGCCGGTCATCCGTTAGGATCGCTAGTAACACGCACGGTTCGTTTAACAGTAATGGTGCTTTTGCCAAATCTAAAAACGGGAGTCGCACTAGGGCGATAAATGCGGAAAAAAAGAAAAATTTGAAATAACGCTTGAAAAAAGCGGAAATGGTTTTGACATGTTTCATGTCTTTGTTCTCGCCTACCCCCTCCCAAACTGGTATTTTGCGACCCCCCCCCTGGATGACGTCACATTCGGGAAATGGCCTTTCCAAAAAATGTCCGGGGCACTTTAAAAAAATCCGAGCCTCTCCCTAGGTCCTGGGACCCCCACCCCTCGAAATTTTTCCAAGCCCCACGACCCATATACGGAAGTTCTTCATATTTCTTTCATATTCTTCATAATTCCTTCATATATCATCATTTTTAAGTCCCACGGCCCATATATGGGAAAAAAGCTCCTTCATATTTCTATTCCGAGTTTTCGAGCTCGAAAGAATTTTGAGCTCCTCTATATGCTTCTACAGGGACTTAGAAGAATCAAAAAATCCGAGCTATCTCATCTATGGACATGAAACATGTTTTTCTTTTTCCGGTGAGGGGGAGAGTTCTTGAATATAAAATCTAGAAACTTCATCCTTCCGTTGCCTACACAGCGAATCCATGTTTCTAAGTCCCAGGGCCTATAGAGGTTTTTGACATGTTTCATGTTTTATGCCCCGCTAGGTAATATCAGGATTTGCGAGTACACCCCCCCCCTGATGACGTCACATTCGAAAAAATGCCCGGGGGACTTCCAGATCTGGACCTAGGGGGTAATTTTAGGATTTGCGATGTTACATTCGGGAATTCCTCGATGTAGTAAATATGAA
>Ga0209372_1000663_pt1 | contig 11281 bp, 6 predicted proteins | sample AgamicAtPe_FD_187170 | JGI IMG/M metagenome (GOLD analysis project Ga0209372, IMG submission 187170) | Agave microbial communities from Guanajuato, Mexico - At.P.e (SPAdes) (version 2) | ecosystem: Host-associated > Plants > Phyllosphere > Phylloplane/Leaf | place: Guanajuato, Mexico | collected... | reverse complement strand
ACGTACCCGCGAAAAAAATTTGATGTTTATTGAAAGAGTGTTTTTCTCTCGTAGGTATGGCCTATCTAGAGGAACGCAAACTAATTCATAGAGACTTGGCCGCGCGTAACGTCTTGTTAGCGGCAAATTTGTCATTCGATTAATTTTCAGATGAAAATCAAAATACGAGACTCAATCTGGTGGCTAAGCCGTTCGGTATCGAATTCATGCAACAGCAGCAGCAGCAACAGCCGCATCCTTGCGTATATAATTTAGAGTATCATTTGGTGACCAACGACCAAAAGTTGGGTATACCGCAAGTGCATCAATTACAGCATCGTTCTTCGGAAGAGGAATCCGACCACGAGTACTACAACGACTTTGACAGACTGCAACGCGAACTGCAACCTCTAAGGCGTAATCGTAACGAGACGCCCGTCTAAAGACTGATGTGCGCTGCTTTTCGCGCGATCAACAATATGAATTGCCAATATTTTTATAACGTTATATTTTAATCCTTTTTTTTCCCCCGAATCTTTACGTTTTGTTTTTGTTTTATTTTCCGCAATTTTTTGTGGTATGTGTGTGTGTGATTATTTATATTTTTTAAGGGCAATATTGTATACGTTTATATATATGATATTTGTGTGTACGGAACGAGGATGTTTTACAAGCTGAAAAATGCTCTTTCAATGAATACTCGCATTCAAAATTTTTAAAAATTGTGCGACTCACGTTTGGTGGCGATAATATGCCGCGTAGGGCCTACATTATCTTTTCTGTCTCGTTTTTCGTTTATATTTTGCTCGTAGTCATTGAGCCCAGCGATGACTATTCTCATTCTTGCCGCGTACTCGTTTACAGAACTGAACCTTTGTAACAGTCATTATCTTTACAAAAAACAAAAAAAAAATCCTAGTACTGTTCTGAAACATTCTGAAAAATGATTAATTTGAACTATAAAAGATGAGAAATTAAAAAAAATACTAAATATACGTTTCATGAACAAAATTCTTCAAAAATGCTCATGTCGCAGATTTATATAAGTGATTATTGAATACAATAATCGAGTTTTTCGCTCTTATTCTATGTTTTTAATTCTCCTTTTGTGTAAAGATTGGACAGAGCACGAAATAGAATAATGTTTGTGATGGAAGTTACCTAAGTCGTCGTATGAAGTAATTACATACCTACATATTTTTATTTTGTAACTATACGATAACAAATTCATCGACATCGTACATTATTTCACGATGCAAATAATACATAATTTATCGTAAGTTTGTGTATAATTCAAATTGTAAATAATTTTTTGTGTTCTCACGTACGATTCATTTATTTCTATCTTATAACGACATTTTCGCCGTAAATTGTATATCGAATTATTTGAAGAAAAATATCAATGATAAATTTCTATTTGTAAGTTTCCGCCTGTGATATAATTATAAGAAAAATAATTTGTCTAATTTGTGTTTTTTTCTCCTTCAAGTTGGCACCGTCTTGTATTTATTTCTTTATCTTTTTATTTCATTGTATTGTACATAGGAAGATGCATTTCTAATTTAGTTACGGAAAATCATAATGGGTAGGGGGAGGGGGTGTCAATGAATCTCGTGCTTGAATTTTTGAGCCTCGAGGTGTTTCTCTTTCTTCAGCCGTTTCACACTAGAAAGTAAAAAGAAAAATTATGGAAAACTTTTTATATATCTTTTGATTTCATTTGTATGTAAATATTGGTCCAAATGCGAAGTTGATGTGTAAAATTCTTGCCACGCAAATTTCGTCTCTTTCACCCCCGCGTTTTTTTTTCTTCTTGTTATCCTTTTTAATTGTTATCGATTTTTTTTTTTTTTTTTTTTTTTTTTTTCTTTTTTTTTTTTTTTTTTTTTTTTTTTTTTTTTTTTAAGATTTATGCTTCATCGATTGAAATCGGGAAAAATTAAAATAATAAGCTGAAGAATTTCTGAATTAAATATAAAGGTAGAGAAAAATTCAGTATATTTTTTTAATGCTCGAAAATTGGTTAAAGATGAATTCAACAGCGACCTAGTCGGTGTTCAAAAAATATTCTCTACCTCGGAGTAGAAATAAAACTGCAACGTTTAATGTTTTGTACAGTTCATTTACGATTATTAATTTTAAAACATTGTTTGGTCTCAATAACTTCACGTGCCATCCGTGTTTTTATATAGATTGTATTTTAAGGTTTTCGTTCTCGGCTTATATTTTGTATACCTATAATGGGTAAAATGAAAACATTGAGTTAATCTGGTACCTAGAATGCGATGTGCAATTTGAAAGCGGGTATTCTATTTTTTTATCGTTTCCATCATCATGTGCAATTTTCTCTCTTGATGATTTAATACATTCCTGAACGGGAAATTATGTCGGGAAATTATATCGTGTACTTAATGTCTTCTTTATATATATCTATTTTTTCCTCGTCATAAATAAAAAATCTTTTTATTCGCTTATGTTGTTGTATATGGTAAAATATTTGTAAATCTCGGAGGGAATGATAAAAAAAGAGAAACGAAAGAAAAGTGTTAATTCTCCTGTTTGTTTAAGTAAGTCCTAAGAATAGTGAACAAAGTTTGTAATAAAATGTTGATTTTTTAAAAAATTGTGTGATTTATTTATATATTCGATTCACCAGCTGAATACGGTCCTTAAATATACTGGCCATTTAATTATGAAAAACGAAGGTTACGTAGTCACTTAATATTTTATTTAAACCTTCGAGGCGGAGAAATTACGGAGAACAAAAATAAACGACGTCAAATCCATAGCCGACGGATTTACGGACGGACAACCTGAGCCGGCGGCAAATTATTTCGGAGGAAGTGATAAAGGAGAAGGGTATGGCAGGATAAGCATGGTCAAATTGCCCCCTCACCAATTCGGCTGAAACTGGGGGCCTGTGAAAGACATTACGAACAAAATTTCAGCTCCCTAGGTCGTTTCCTTTCCCCTCTAGAAGAAAAAATAAGCAAAAATTGAATTTTTCATTAAAATATCGATCCTTGTTGCGGTCTAAAGTTTCATAATTACCGAACCTTACCTTACCTAACCCTTTTTGTTTGTTTTTTTTCTTCTTTTTTTCGGGACCCCCTAGCGCGCTTGTACTAGCTCAACAGTTAAATCAGGCATACGCAGCAAGAGTCCACCCGTTACGGCTTCCCGGATATGACTGAGCTCTGCCTGGGCGCACAGTGACCGCCTACACGCTCATGAGACCCCTCCCTTTAGTGCAAACAAGAAGAGGGTGTCACCCGAATAGCTGATGGGGTGAAGCCACCTTCTGACAAGTTTAATGGTCAATATTTATTCCGATGGGGATGGAGGAAGGTCGGTCCAATAAAAATCCTGCATCAAAGAAGCGAGAAGAAATAACTCTATTCAAACCTTCTGGATGATGAAATGTTTAAAATTTAGGAACGGTCTCGGAAATTTTCCGCAAGTGAGATATAGAGAAGGGGGGGGGGGAGTTAGTTGATAAGAATCCAGTTTATCGAAGCTCATATTTAAACCTACAACACGATGACATGTCTAAAATTGTGCAATTACCTTAGAAACGTTTCGAGGAAAGAAGAGAGGGGGAGTATGGCTCAGTTGAAAAATCGAACTTCAAATTCGAGTTCAACGAGAAGGTATTTAGATCAACTGGATGAAGAAACGTCTAAAATGCTCCCTAGGGGAAAAAGGGTGTTTAAATGAATTATTTGACTTTCAGTTCAATTTCAACGAAACGAGATACTTTTATTCAAGCCTGCTGGATAATGAAATATTTAAAACTGAGGAATTGTTTTATTAATGTTCCTCAAGGAAGAGGAGAGTGACGCAAATAAAAAATCCAAAATGTCGAAAATAGAGGAATTGCTTCAAAAATGCCCTCTAGAGAAGAGAGAGGATTTAATGGAAAATCTACATCAAATCCATGTTTTGCGATGAGAAGAAATACTTATATTTAGGCCTGCTGCAAGACAAAATATCAAAATTTAAAAAATCGCCCAAAACAATTCCGCAGTAAGAGATGGGGGGGGAGGTATCAAATGAAAATCCCCTTCTACTTCGGAAAAAATACCTTCATTTAGACCCGCTGCATAATGAAGTGCGGTGTTCAAAACTAAGGAGTTGTTTCAATTAGGCTTCCCAGGAGAAAGAGGGGTTTGAGGGAAAAATCCGACTTCCAATTGGGGGGGGGAGGGGGGATCAAAGAAAGAATCAAGATTATAATTTGAGTTTATCGAAAAGAAATGCCTATATCTCGATTTTCCGCTTGATGAATCGCCAAAAATTGAGTAATTGCTTTAAAAATGCTCCGGAGAAGGGATCTGGTAGTTACTTCAATAGTCTGCGTATTGAAAGATCCACCCTTCTACATTCATTAGCTACAGATTCAAATTACAGTATTTGTTACATATCTGTACTGTTCATCATTATATATGTTTCTTTCCCTGAAACTAGGAGCTGCGTGCTTCTGTACATGGAAGTTCACTTACACAAGTTTTTTCCTATGATCATTAAAATAATAACTAGACAGCAGGGTTGCACTAGAACAGAAAGCTAAAATACTAGAACACAAACAAATAATCAATACTGATAAGCAATACTGATAAGAATTTAATGAAATTTCAAAAATATATATAATTTGAATAACTTCCAACTCACTGTATATTTATGTAGAAAATGTAAATATATAACTTCAAGTCAGATACCTAGGTATATTCACTGAAAACTTCACAAAACAATATTGTCTATCACAGTATGAGGATTAGTTGTATTTACAGCAGCTTCTGTCATCATAGATGAAATGGTCCACAGGTTGGAAGTGGCACTGTAGACATCAATTGACAAATCATCACTACAAATAAAACTTGTACTAACATAATCGCGTTTGTAGTTCCCCATTGCCCATAACCTCCCCATATATGGTATTACAGAATGAAAGCATGCATCAGTGCTCATAGGTGCAATCAAATCCCACTTTCCTGCAATTGGATCATATAGTTCGGCAATTTTTCCAGGGCCGCCGCATACATATATTTTTCCATTCATTGTAGAACAACCTGCTCCCACATGAGTGGAGAAACTTCTTGGCAGTGCCTGCCATATTCCTACACGGAAATCATAAAACTGAGAGTAATTCTCAGATGATCTATTGGCATTTTGGCCTCCAATCAGGTACAACATATTTTCACAAACTGTCATGCAAGAAAGTTGCAGCAATTTCTTTGTTGAAGGTACTGGAAACCATGTATCCAAGTTGCAGTTGTAAAGATAAATACCACGATTGATTTCTTCGTCATTAAAGGTCTTGGAGTTGTCAGTGTCTGTTTTCTTCAGAGGAAAACGGAAAGGTTGAGCGTGATAGGCATATATATTATTTTGTATAGGACTCAAGGCAGCATCGACGAAAATAAGGGGAGGAATTTTTAAGTTCATCGCCAAATGTTTCTTTACTGAAGAATAGTAATGAAAAGTTGGCAAAGCGCTCGCGTTAAGTACACTAGGATCTTTACAGCGATTGTAATTCAAACAGTATACATAGCTATCATCTGTTGTGATACTACATTGATCAAAGTGACTCGTACAAATTTTATCAGTGATTGTACATTTTGGTGTACCATCAATAGAGAAAATTCTCAATAAATTTTCTTCCATATACCTTACATACATGTGTAAAGATTTACTTGGCTTCAGTAATACCCCCTCTGTATTCAATTTTATGGCCTCTGCACGACCCATTCGGGGCGTGCAGCGAAACTCGACAGTGCTCGAAAAGTAGGTGTCTGTGTGTAGTGTAGTAGTAAAATTATTGTGTATTTACACACTACTCTTACAAACCTACTTTTCGGTCCCATGCTTTTTTTCCATTACTACTATAGCGCCATCACCGTGCTGCACGGCCCGAATAAGCTTCTGGTTCGCTGCGATGATTTTTCCTATCATATATTGCACACACTCAGAGGAGATATCCGTGAATCGAATTGTTCTGGCTAAGTTATGAAAATACTGGAAACGTTCTTCTGATGCGTGACAAATCCATTGTACCAGCGTAACCATTAAGAATTCCTTATTTCGCGAGGGTAAATTCGAATATTTATTCAAAATTAAACTCACGTTCTCAAAAGGCATCTCGTAAAATCTGCTCGTTTTGGAGAAAACGCCAAAATGCTCGATGATGTATTCGCTTGCAATTTCCATTAATGTGTTCTTCTTAGTTGTAATAGCAAATGCAAAAATATCGAAAGTGTTCTCAACAGTCAGTTGCTTTTTCTGCACAAACTCAACGCACAACGTTTCCATACCCGGTAATTCAAAAAATTCACTCGCTCTAAGTAGAGTGAAAACGTTGGTGGAGTTGATTGATACATCTCCAGTGTAAATAAATTTCAGAACTTCTTTGAAGCTGGATGCGTTGATATCGCGTAATACGACATTTCTTGCAGTACTTTCGCGAAAGTTACCATTGAACATGGTATTAAAGTAATTGCTCGCCATAGCCAGAGCTAATCGATGGCACTTGAACATTTTATTTTCACATTTGACGGTAACATCCGAGTATTCTTCGGTTTCAAGAAATTCTTGAAGTCTTGAGTGGAATCTCAAAAGATTCTCGGCGATGTGGCTCATATCTCTGCTGGGAAAAAAAGAACAAACGCGACTGCGGAATTAGGTATATATTCTTCCAACTATTGTTAATCTGTTGGCGAATAATAGCTTAAAAGTAATTTAAAACGTTATCATTCACAAATTTAGCGTACCTAAGACAAGTGTTTTGTTAACAATTTCCAACACCGCAAATATAGGAGTGTACCACAAATAATAACAATTAATGCAATACTTATTGCTCTAGTACAACATAGAAGACCACAAATTCGTTCATGATAACATTTGTTTTAGAGTATAAGTTATTAAATAAAACACGGCCACCTCCAATTACAGGCCGGTAGGCTGAAAAATGACAACGCTGTTACGAGTCCATGGTTTACATTACCTGTTATGGAAGAAGAAAAAAAGAAAAAAAAAGAAAAAAAATCGAATTTTACTCCCATTTAGCGACGTTTTAGGAAAAAATTGAAAGTTAGGTAATTTACGCGGAAAACATTTTCCTTTAAAATGAGCCCATTCTCGAGAAAATTTGTTCAGTAGAAAATTAGTTACGAGCATTTTTTTACAAAAATCTTAGATAGGAGGCGAAGTGCGGTACATACCACACCTCTCCTCTTGTCATTCGCTACGTCCAAAAAAACTGACTTCTGCAACGCTGCCAGTTTTAGTCTATCGGCCTGTAGTTAGAGTCGGCCGTGAATAAAATATAGGGTCGATAAAACATTGTGTTCAACACAAACTGGTGGTGGGAAGTATCGATACAAGTATCAATACTATTGATACTTTGTGAGTATCGAAGGTGTCGATTCTTGAATTTCAATGTCGATACCAATCGTTCCGATACTCGGAGCCGTTTCATACTACTCCGGAGCTTTTCCCTCTCGCTCCGAAGTCGTTCCTCATCACTCCGGAGCAGAATGGAACGGCTCCGGTAGAAGTGGAAAGTATCGATACAAGTGTCGATACTTTGGCCAAAAATATCGATAGTATCGATACCAAAAAACCTCTACTTCCCACCACTACAATGAACGCCGCAATAATAAATATAAACACACTTCTAGCCTAGCCAAGTCCTGGGAGCCGGCCATTTTCAAAGCCAGGAGCCGGCTCCACCACTAAAAAAAACGGAACCGCTCCCAAAAAAGAGCCGCAGCTCTTTTGGCTCTTTTTTTGAGGAAGTCGGCAATTTTGGGAGCCGGCTCTCAGTTCCCGGCTCTTTCTTTTTTTTTCAAAGAAAGGGAGCGGAGCCGCTCTTTTAGCTCTTTTGAGAGGCGGCTTCTAGGCCTTGGTTTCTGTTTCTGCCATTTCAGAGAGCCGGCTTCCAGGCTCTCAACTGGTAGCCAAAAAGCTCCAAAAAGAGCCAAAATTCAAGATTGAGATTCGGCTCCAGCTTTCGGCTCTTTTTTTTTCAAAAAAAAAAGGAGCGGACCGGAGCCGCTTTTTTAGTTCTTGTGGGAGCTGGGGGAATGGGCCAAAGGCAGGGAGCCGGTAATTTTCGAAGCCGGGAGCTAAAAATAGTGAGCCAGCTCCGGCTGTGAGAGTCACGGCATGGAGCCAGCTCCATATCAGCTCCCAAAAAAAAGAGCGGAGCCACTCCCAAAAAAGAGCCGCAGCTCCTTCGGCTCTTTTTGGTTATTTTTTGTGGGAGTTGACAATTTTGGGAGCCAGCTCCGGCTCCCGACTCTTTTTTCCCAAAAAATGGGAGTGGAACCACTCGTTCGGCTCTTTCGGGAGCCGGCTCCCTGCTCTTGATATTATTCTTCTGTTGTTTCCGCCATTTTTAGGAGCCGGCTCCCAAAAGAGCCAGCTCCCAACTGAGAGCTAAAAAATTCCCAAAAGAGCCAAAATTCGAGGTTGGGAGCCAGCTCCGGCTCCCGGCTCTTTTTTTCCAAAAAATGGGAGCGGAGCCGCTCTTTTGGCTCTTTTGGGAGCTGCCCTTGGTATGGGCACGTTCACTGCCGTTCAAATGAACGGCGTTCATCGAAAAAAAAATGTTATTGAATGTCCGTTCAAATGGACGACGTTCATTTTAAAAATGAATGCCGTTTGCCGTTCATTTCTTCGTTCATTCCTCATTTTTGAGTATTTTCTGTAATCATCTGCTAGGAGTGTTAATGTTCCACTTAATTTAAGTCGTTTCTTTAGCTCTAAAAATGTCTCGTTTGATTTTAAAGTGTCATGTTATTGATGAAGCCCTTCTAAATAGGAAAGTTGAATGAGAAAAAGAGGGGAAAACATTTCAAAAAATTGGTACATGAACAGAGTTTCCATTCAGTTTACGGCTTTTAAAATGAACGTGAACAGCGTTCAATTGGGACAAAAAAAAATGAACGCGTTCATTTTTTTCCGTTAATGAACGTGAACGTGCCGGGGGAGGGGTAATCCGATTGGGTTGCAGCGGAAAGAGGGGATAGTCGCGTAACAATCCTCTCACCTCTGAAACCCGATTGGAATAAGGACATCACGCTGTCACTTTGGCAAACTCTCGCTGAACAGACTAGGTATAGCATTGTTTACAAAATCGGCGCGTCATCACTTTGTTCAGTCTATTCATTTATAAGGTGTATGACAATGACAATGGCACAGTTGCCAAATCTATGTTCATGGCTTTTAATGAAGGAGGCTTTACACCTAAAGTGTCCACAGACTTGAAGTAGTTCCAATTCCAAACATTCTGAGCGCAGCGCTGGTGATGAAAGGGATGGGTAATACACAGAGTCTTATGAGAATTTTCTAGTTTTGAAAAAATATTGTAGAAAAATCAGGGTTTAATGTAGAGATTTAAAACTTGGCACAAAATTTTATTTATTGTACTCTTTAATTTAATATGCAAAAAAAAATTATCTTTCTAGGTAAATTCCTTGATTTTTTATCATCTTTGGAAATTTTATTGAAACTAGGGTACCAACGGTAATTTTGCGGCACTGGTAGGGTGTGGAAGATGACGGAAAAATACACTCGTGATCGCAGCAAACCAGGATTGTGGAGGCGCAGCAAAGGACTCATCTCTGAAATTGTCAACGTTGCCTCCAGCTCCGACTCTGTTCCGACTCACCTTGTCCTGTCCCATTTTGTACCTCACTCCTACCCCTCTCTTACCTCAACCTTACCTCATCCTTACTTCAATTTACCTGACTTTACATGAGAAGATACAAAATTAATAATATTGCGACAAATGGCATGATTAAAAATTGACATTAGTACTCACGTCCCACAATTCGCATGAGGATGCAGAGGGTGCGCTGTTATGCGGAAAAACTTGGGAAGCTTGTACGAAAAGGTGATCTCTTCAATTTTTGTCATTAAAAAAAACAGTAATCATGATTTTTCTTCAAAAATTTAAATGCAAACCCTGGTTGGAAATATTTTTAATCAATAAAACGTACATCATACTCAAATTCATCTCATGGGCCCGAAGCGGGATATTGATTATTCAGGTGAAAATATTTTTTTGCATTTTCCACACCGTGTTAAATTAACTTCGGATCACCTTTTCGTCCACATAGACACCAGCGCTTCTACAGTTGCATCTTCATGCGAATAGCTTAGGACATTTTCCCGAATGTGACGTCATTGGAGGAATGGAGGAATGAGAGGGGTCCGCAAATTCTGAAAGAGGCTAGATGGGTTCAGAAAATTCACGAAACATGTTAAGAATCACTAAAACAGTCGGCTATCGGTGAAAAATCATCAACAATGGAATTCTTGATATGTGATTCTGATATGTATTTGTGAACTCGCAACAAATGCAAATTAAAACTACATACATTAGAAAAGTAGTACATTGGTAACTAATTTACTATAAAATCACAAATGGATGAATAACGCAAGTTCAAGTAAAAAAATAAAAGAAATCGATAGAAGGTAATCATGTCACGTAAGAAATACGCGCTGTAAGAATGCTTAAAAAATATTTGGAGATAGTAAGAAAAATGAAATAATATTTCGACAGTAAAGGTAATCACAACAACGTAGCTCGAACGCCAATAAGCTACCTATTAAGGTGTAGCCTTAGCTGCACATGCAATTACTCGACCTACAAATTTTATGGACGAAAAAGTCGAAAGATTTGAAGAAGCCCAATATTGCTAATGCAATGGCTGGGTACTCCAAAATCCGCCATATTCTCATCAGCAAATCTGAATTTCATTTAATCCCTTTTTCTCATATTCTGATAGGAACGCTGACGTGTTGGTAAGCCGTTTATTTGTAACAAATTTTAGCTAATTTTCCTGTATCAAGAGGAAATTTTGGAATAATCCCGACATTTGTTTGCAGAATTTATTGCTGGGTATTTTTGTTCGTCACCCCCCCCCCGTTTTTTTTTAAAGATTAAACTACAGTAATTTTTATCAATGTTGACAGCAGTGTTTCGATGCTAGTTTTCAAAACTGCAAAAGAACATTTTGAAAGAGAAAATGTATATGCTGATGCTACATCTAGTAAGGAAGACCGTCTACAATCTATCATTATGTATTTTTACTTTGGGAATAGCCACGTCTAGTTTAACGAGATCTGAAGTAATTCTATCATCACATTTTGATATGTATTAGATATGTAATTAGAATAAGAATTTTCAAATTATTTTTCTGTGAATGGATTTTAAAGGCGAGGGAAACCCGAAAGATTGAAATACTATACTTTTACGACCGCTTTTAATAAATTGAAAAAAAAAGAAAAAAGAAAA
>Ga0209372_1000662_pt1 | contig 11294 bp, 11 predicted proteins | sample AgamicAtPe_FD_187170 | JGI IMG/M metagenome (GOLD analysis project Ga0209372, IMG submission 187170) | Agave microbial communities from Guanajuato, Mexico - At.P.e (SPAdes) (version 2) | ecosystem: Host-associated > Plants > Phyllosphere > Phylloplane/Leaf | place: Guanajuato, Mexico | collected... | reverse complement strand
TAGTCGACAAATCAGCAGCCGTTGTCAGTGTATCAGTAGCTCTGGGAATAGGACATACTGATAGGCTCGAACGGATCCCATCCTCTGGAGATCCCGCTTCTCGTGGGAGGATGATGAGACTCTCACTCTCAAGGTTTGGTCGCTGCCTAGCAGAGATCGAGAACAGGGCCGCTTGAGAGCGATCATCATCTTCGTCCATTTGGTTAGATTAAAGAGTTGGAACATTAAAGAGTTGGGTAGATTAAAGAGTTCGGCAAGTGACGGACACTCGACCGACTCTCTCACCTCTATGTCTATGCAATTCGAGAGAGGTTAGTTTGGCTTCCATTTGATCCCACCTGGTTGCAGAGTTCTGAGCACAATGCAGGCGAAGTGAGTGGCGGCACCGAAAGCGAGTGATGCAGCGAGCGGCAAATTCATGCACCTTGCGACAGGACGAGTATGGCGGCATTGTAAAACCTGTAGCTATCCGATCGAAGTTATAGCCAAAGGGGAAAATTTTGTGTCACTCGTACTCTTGCATAGACCTTATCAGGTAATCCGATGAGCTTGATGTGCAACTTATGATTAAATGTTGAAGCACTAGAAGGTTCAGCCATCGAGTAATAGAGGTCGCCATTTACTGGCCGACAATTTCGTTTTGTTCCAGCATTCAAGTGCATTAAGCTTGGCTGCAGAATCCCTCACGGATCTCTCCTGTAGCGTAGGAACTCCAACTGGTGGATGCCCAACTCTATGCTGATTCAATTTTTACTCTCCCATCTACTATTAGCGAAATCAACACAAATCGTGGGCGGCCTCCAATGCGTTAACGTCATCGTTCGGATCTATCGCATGCTTAAAACGGTGCTATCCTCGATCATCGATTGATCCCTAAAATTTGATAGATAATCTGATGCCATTACACTGAATCAATGAATCTGGCCAGCATAAGCAAGATCGTGACCGGCGATCAGCAAGCTAGTATTGGCCTGTTTCGGCTCTCTGCTCGGAACTTCTGCTGAGCTTTAAATTTGTACTGGTTTTCCCCAACAGAAAGGATATCAAGCTCGATTTTGCTGAACTGAAACAAAGTAGCCTGTTCAAGAGTTGTCGTTGAAAATAGGAATCATAGAGTATGCGATCGTTCCTCAGTTCATTTCTTGTAATTTCGCTTGCAGCCTCGGCCATTTGTGGTTCCGATGAGCTCCCGGCTCACGTGGATTGGCGCGAGGTCGCCGGCATGGTGAGTCCAGTGCGAGATCAAGGTTAGTGCATTGATTCGAGTTGCTAAGGCCAATTCTGCTTACAAAACTCTAATTCAACCAAATTTTCCGATCCGAAACTGAAGGCACTGATTGCAATGCCGGCTGGGCGTTCGCTACCGTGAGTACCTCCACATGGACTTACTAACCAACCATTCTAATACTAACTGTCTAGTGCAAACAATAGGCTGCCTCCCTTGAAGCTAGCATGAAGTTGGTGTTCAATCTGAGCACTGCAGTGCTGAGCCCGCAAATACTCATTGACTGCGATACGTTCGATTTTGGTTGCATCGGTGGGTCAGTTTTCCAAGCACTCTACTTCACTGGAATCCAAACGGAAGCAGATTACCCCTACACGGGTGAGGTGGGCAGGTGCCGGTTCGATAGGAGTAAGATTGCCGTGCCGGACTCGAACCGAACCGCCGTCCACTACACGGACGAGAGCAACGGAGAGGCTGGACTGCAAGATTTGGTGGCAAAAAAGGGGCCGGTTGCGGCTCTGGTGGACGCAAGCAGCGACAGCTTCAGGGAATACAAATCGGGCGTCTACTACAATCCGAATTGTAAGCAGGAGGAGGAGGACTTGCATCATGCAGTTCTAGTGGTCGGCTATGGAACCGACCCCAAGGAGGGCGACTACTGGCTAGTGGTAAGTGTGACCAACACCTGGTTTCACTGATTCAATTCTTAGCGGCTAATTTAGCTAACTGTTCGTTGTGCTCCACCTGCAAAACTAGAAAAACTCGTGGGGATTTGGGTGGGGCGAGCAAGGATACATGCGCATCGCTCGCAACAAGGGAAACCCGTGTGGCTTGACAACAAAATCGGCTGTGCTCGTTAAAATAGGTTGATCCCTCGCCGGATTTTTATATTGGCAAGGCTTTCAAATGGACTAGTTTGTCAATTGTGTGAATGCATGGATAAACATGATGAATTAAACACAAATTGAAATGTACTCGCATCCATTGCGCGCGCCAATGAGGCCTCTCGAATTCCGATCTGATCTGAGTGGATTGGGACAGAACCCAGCAATTCCAGAGGCACGAGGTTGCGGCATGCAAACAGAGCCAGTTCCTAGAAGCATTCATCATGCTTAGTATCTAAATTTTTGTCGTCTATGGCTAACAAACTCGCACTATCAGATTAGAGCTCTTCAACAAGCCGAACCCTTTTCGAGTGAATGAGCTCAGTTTGCAAGTTGACGAAAATGTTATAGAGCTGATTCATCGATGAGATCATCGATGTTGCGCCCATCGGATGCAAATGTTGGCGGCTTTGGCCACCGCGGAGCTCGTCCAACCCGATTTTCAGGTGTCCAAAGGTTTAAACTTTGGATATGGCCATTGCTCGAGCGTTAGTGTTAGAGTTCAGATCCTGAGAGGAGAAGTTGTTTCGTAGTTTGAACTGAACCAGTGGAATATGAGTTATCAAATCGCAATTTTAGTTGTGAGCCTCTGCTTGCTCGCCGGCTCGCTTGTGTCTGGCGGCAGCATTGGCCAGGCGGCCGACAGTTTCGATTGGCGCGATACACCTGGAGTTGTGAGCTCAGTCAAGGACCAAGGTGAGTTTCGTCCGCTTGAATAAGAATGTGTCCCTTAACCCCTCCTGATGGGAGCCACTAACAGCTGAGCAACTTTCGGCCTTCGCGCAAACTCGTAGGTAAATGCGACTCAGCGTGGGCCTTCGCTGCGGTAAGTCTCTCGGCTGCAACTGGCTACAAGCTGGCTCGCAAGCAAACAACTGACCAATGCTTCAATCCAATCCAAGGCTGGCCTATGGGAGGCAAGCTTAAAATTGCACTACAACATGAGTCTGGTTGACCTAAGCGCACAAAACATCATTGACTGCACATCGGCCAGCTTCGACTGCGACGGCGGCTATCCTTGGGCGGGCGTGATCGCCATCAAGGGCATCGAGGCTGAGGCCGACTACCCTTACAAGGGAGCTTTGGGCCCCTGCGCCTTCAACGAGTCCAAGTCGCTGCTCACCGTCGACAACCAAATTCAACGCGGCTTCATTCGCGAGGACAACATCAAATTCGGCGAACTCCTCATCAAGACTTACCTGCCCGTCAAGGGTCCAATTGCAGCCGCAATGGACGGAAGAAGCGACGCCTTCAAGAACTACAAGTCGGGCGTCTTCTATGACAGCTCGTGTTCGCAGCAATTGAAGGACCTCAAGCATGGAGTCCTGATCGTCGGCTACGGAACTGACCCGAAGGAGGGCGACTACTGGATTGCGGTGAGTATTATCTCGGTCAAACTGGCCCAAGGAAGCCGAGAGAGACAAACTCTAACTCCTCTCCAACATCAAACGCGCTCTCTGCAGAAGAACTCCTGGGGAAGTGAATGGGGCGAGCAGGGTTACGTGCGAATTGCTCGCAATCGGCCCAACAATTGCGGTTTGCACAAGATGGCCTCCTTCTTGCCCTGAACAGGCGGCCGGCGGGAGTCTCGCTCGCGCTGAGGGCGCCAGTGGCGAGATGGACAGATTAAACTGCGCGCCGACTGGAGCCGGTCGGCAGTCACTCGGTGGGCTCCGTTTGCAAGCCTTGAATGCGTCAACCTCGAGAGAGAAGAGTCCTCGCAGTGGGCAGATTGCTAATTTTGCTCGGCCGGCCGAGCTGGAGCCAACTAACTGGCGCAAAGTGTTCCCACGCTCGCGCGGCGGAAGTGGGCGCGCATAGCACCGGCGGGCGCTATGTGCACTTGCTTGGCCCGGCTCGCTCACTGTGCACTTGATTGTGTTAGCAAGTGCGACGCGTGCGACTCCAACGGCCAAATCCAATGAGATTTGGGCCGCGCAAACTTTCTCACGCGCGCAAACGTTTGGGGGGGCGAAGCGTGCACGAGCTATGCGCAAGTGTTTGGGCCGACTGTTTGGCGCGCAGAGCGGAGCGGAGCGGCCGTTTGCTCGCTCGCACGCACACAAGTCGCAAAGTGCACTAGGCGCAGCCGATTGGAGTGGCAAAACTGGCCGTTGCAAGTTGGCCGGCGGCGGCGCATAGCTCCGATTGCGGCCAACGCGCTGCACTGAAGCGAGGTGAGCCGCGCTGGGCTGGAAGCGCGCGCGCGCGCGCTCGAGTGTGGGAACGGCGCGCAACCGACACTGGCCGGCGCCGCGAGCGCCGCTAGGCCTCCCCAACTGAAACAGAAACCGAGACTGGCGCTGAAACCGAAACTGGCGGCCCGGCGTGCGGCTCTCCCTTTCCGGCCCCAAGAGCGGCGGCGGCGGGAAGGGCAGGCGCCGGTTCCGGTTGCGCGCGGCGCCCGAATTGCGATCGGTTGCGAGCGAGCTGGTGCAGCGGCGGCGGCGGCGGCAGTGGCGGCGCCGCCACTTGCTGAGGGCGCGCGCGCGCGGCGAGCGGCAGCTGCGCAGGTCCATTAGGCGGCTCACTGGGCTGCCGCCCGCGCTGCGCTGCGAGCAACACGTAGGCCGGGCGCCAATTGTTGATTGTGGGCGGCGCGCTAGTTTGCGGCCAACTGGCTTCCAGTGGCGGCGCTCTGGGCGGCTGGTGCGAGCGCGTTGAGGGCAGCTGCACCGGGCCGACATGTGCTGGCCGCGCGCACCGGCCTGCGCCAGCTGCGCCCGCCGCCGCCGGCTACACCCACACTGGCGGCCGCGCACTCTGGCTGGCCGGCCGGCCAGTTAGGCCGAGCACGCGCCATAAGTGCGCTGCGTCGCCGGCGGCTCGGGCGCGCCGCTCACGTTCGCGGCCGCAAGCACCGGCTGGCCACGCGAGCCAGCGAGCAGCCGGTGAACTTGAACTCGGGCGCGCGCGCGCTCGCTCTCGTAACGCACCCGGCGGGCAGATGATGGGCGCAGCTGCCCGCCGGGCGCAGCCAGTGAAAGTTGCGCCAGGCGGCGGGCGGGCTGGCGGCGCAGGCCAAGCCGCTCGCGCTGGGGCAGGTGGGCCTGCGCGCGGCCGCCAACTCTTTGCGCCTGCGCCCGCCCGCCCGCCAGCCCGGCTCAACAAGTCCGCCCGCCGCGCCCGCCCATCAATCAGCGCGCCTGACCCCGGCCGCCGCTGTCCGTCCGTCCGGCGCGCGCGCTTCCTTCCTTCCTGTTGCGCCAGCAACTAATTGGACGCGTGCTGCTTCGGCGCCAGATGCGCGCGCGCGCGCAGCCGCACAGCCGCCCGCGCAGAGGACGCCCGCTGATTGTGACTGCTCGCGCCGCCGCCGACGCAAGCGCGCAGGCCGCCTAAACCAACAGGCTAACCAACTCAATAAGTAATAAATTAAAGTACAAATTGTCGCCGTCGTGTCTCGTCCGCGAGCGAGCCTTTGTTTGCGAGAGGTGAACTCGGCTCGGCTTGGCTCGGCTCGGCCAGTTACCTTGACCTGAGCGCCGGCCGGCCGGCCGCTCGAAAGCGGAAAGCGAGCGCTCGGCGCACAAAGGCGCCCGAACAAACTCTCGCGCCTCCTCCACTCGAGTTTGGGGCCGTAATTGTCAACGTGAAATGGGAGCAGACTGGAGGATGGAGAGGCGGGAATTGTGCTCGGCGGGCGGAGGAGAAGTCGCCGGCTCCAGCTGAGCTCGCTCGCCGGGCAGGAAGTAAAAGTGGATCAAGCACTTGGCGGCCAGGAGAGCGCTTGTTTGAGTTTGCTTTTGTGCTCACCTCCGTTTTGTTTGGCTTTGGCCCCCTCCTCTTGCTCGCCGCTCTTGCTCGCCGCTCTCGCTCGCCGCCGCCGCCGCCGTTTCCTCGAGTCGGCGCTCTCTGGCGGCCACACTGGCGCCGGTTGAGTAACGAGCGCGTCCACTAAACGATCTGTGTCGGCGCTGACGCGGCCGCGCGCGCAAATCGCGAGCTCGCCCATCTCGGCCCATAAATCAGCGCGCTCAGGTGTCCGCTCGGCCTCACTTCGGCGGACTCAAATGCGGAGCCGATCTGATTTATATGCCATTGTTGTTGCGCGCTTGTTCGGCCGCGCGCACCAACCGGCCGCCCAGGACGAGGCCGTCGCCGCTCTCAAGCTAACCAAAACCAACTTGTTGCCCGAATTTGCCCGCCAAAACTCTTCCGGCCGCAAGCGACCAATTTTGCCGCCCTCCACGCCCAAGCTGCGGCCCACCTTTACCTTGGGCCGGCTTTGCCTTTGTCGTCGCGCGAGCCTCCCACCTTGACCTAGAATTCGCTTGTAATTCACTGGCGGCGGCGTGGAGTTGGCAAATCTCGGCCGCTTTTGGCCGACTCGCCTCTAAGGAGGCAAACTGAGCCAGCGCGACCATCAAAGGGCCATTAAAACTTGTTGAATCTGCGCGAGGAAGTTTAGCGGCGAGTCGCGCTGCTAAATTCAGCTCGCGTTTTGCCTGGCAACCAGCTCGGCCAAAAGCGGAAGAAATTTTCCACCACTTTGGGCGCAACTTTGGGCCAAAGTTGAAAAGTTCTTGTAAATCCAGTGACGCAAAGCGGGCGGCCAACTCCATTGGCTTGGCCGGCTTTTGAACGGAGCGGCAGTTTGCGGTGGAGCAAATTGGGGCCGCGGAAACAATGGCGCTCGTTGCTCGCCATTGGCGCCGAGAGCCAATGATTATGATTTAATATGTGCGCTCGGCGCCGGTGGGGCGGCCAAGCAGAGCGAGCGCCCGTAGAGCACGCAAATCGACAACTCCAACTTCCTGCCCCACAAGCAAGGAATCCCGCGGCCGACACACTAAGGGAATTAAATGAGTTATAAAATTGGCCAACTTTGGGGGGCGGAAGCGGGCTCTTTGTCGCGGGCAGATTTGATAAACTGGCGACGGTGGGCTCGCTCAGGTGAGCGCGGCGGCCTGCGCGCTCCAAGCGGCCTTGTCGCCGCCGCCGTCGCCGCCGCCGCAGATGATTAATGGAGACTCAAGTGGAGCGCCAACCTGGGAGCCTGCTCACCTGCTAACCAGATTGGGAGCCGTCGCCGCCGCCGCCGCCGCTCAATGATTAATGGCGGCCAACAGGAAGCGCGCGCTACAAACACCCACACAAACACGAACTCAAATGAGTCGTATAATTTGCGCGCTCCAGTTTGCTCGAAGCGGCGACAAGTCGCGCCGCCGCAAGAGCTCCTCCGCTCATCTCTCCTCCTCACTCTTCGCCCGCGACTAACGCGTGAGAAGTGCGCGCCAAACCGGAACTGGAAGTGGCCGGCGACCGCGGCCAAAGTTCCCCTTTGGAAGTAGAGAGAAAGAGAAATTACTTGTTGATTTGGCCGCGCCGCAGTCTTAGTCCCACTGGCCGCCACAGCCGCGGCCAGCGCTGCCAAACTTGAGATTGATTTGCGCTCGCCGCCGGCCCCAATTCGGCCACTCTGGGGGCCCATTTTGGCCAAACGCGTAAGGCGATTACGTGATGTCTCAATTGTCATTTCGGCCGCTCCACTTTAGAGCGGGCGGAGACAATGCAAAGTCCGAGCGGCCAAAACCAAAAGCAAACGAGCAGGCGCCTCTCTCGAGCGTTCTCCAACCTCAGCGCTCGACGTTCTTAAAAGTCGAGCGGCGAACAAACATCACAGATCATTAGACTAGATTGTTCCACTTACTTGGCCAACAACTCGGCCCGCTCGCTTCCCCTTCCGGCGGCCAGGTAAACCGGCCACTGGATTAGCGGCGGCGCTCCGTTTTGGTGGCGCGGCGAAAGTGGCCAAGTCCAGTTATATTTGCGCTAAGAGTTGGCCTTCCCTTCATCTCGCACGCATGGAATCCTTGAAAACTGGGCAGCAAGCTGAGCGCCGACCAAACTACCGGCCAATTGCGCAATCTTGCCCGCTACTTGGCTCGAGCCACTTCCGCCGCGAGCAAAGATAACAATCGTTTGCATAATTTGCCGCCAAATCTCTCGTAAAATTGGAATTGTCAATCTGTTGGCCAACGAGCTTGCCGCTTCCAGTGCGCCTGCGCCCAGGGCAACTGGCGGCCGCCCGCTGCGGCGCAACTTCCTGTCGCGCAGACAAAAGCGCAACTCAAAGTTGGCCCGTCAGGTTGATTGGCGCTTGCGCGGCCAAATTTGTTTTCGGCAGCCAAATTTGGCCGCAGCAAGCAACAGGGGCGGAGCTCTCAAACCGCGAGGCTCACTTAATGAAATAGTGTCCAAAACACGCGCAAAGCCAACCACTGAATGCGTGTCAATCATTTCTCCTCCTTCGCCGCTAAACTTGACGCAACATTCGCTCACGTCTTGCTGCCCAGTTTGGGCGGCCAGGTAAAGGCAAAGGTAAAGGTAGAGGCGGCGTTCGGGCGTGTGGGAATTTGAACGCGACAAAAGTGGGCCAGCCGAGTGGGCCGGCCGATGGAGTGCGCCTCGGCTGCGCTCACGCAAGCCGCCCGCCCGGCCGCCTCTAGCTCGAGCTCGAACTAGAACTAGAGCTCGAACTAGAACTAGAACTAGAACTAGAACTCGAACTCGAGTGGCCGCACGAGCTCAAGTGGCCAGCTCCACTCTTTTGGCCGCCTGGCTGCCACTTGGGCGCCAGGTATAAATCATGCGCTCTAATTAGAATGGAAATCCTATCAATCCAGTCTGGCGAGTTGCGCGCAAGTCGAGAGGCTCGCGCGTGTTGGATTGTCGCTCGAGTTGCGGGCGACACTTGGACAAAGGCTGCGATGAGAAACATTCTCAATCCGCGCAAAAGCAAAGTTTGCCAGCCCAAGGAGGGCAAATTTGCAAACAATTTGCGGCCCAAATTCGGGCCTCCTTTCGTCGCCGCGCTCCACTTGGCCGCTCGCCGCTTGTTGGCCAGTTGCTTGAGTGAAGATTTGTCGCCCTTTGAGTGGCCGAAATCTCGCGCGCTCAAGGTTGTTGTAATTTATTGATTATCATCAATTTAAAATTGCAAATGCTGACAGTGCGAGCGAGTGCGAGCGAGGCGAGACGAGCGGAGAGGCGAAGAGAGGAGAGGAGAGGAGAGGAAGGAAGTTGGAGGCTTCGGGCAGTCAGAGGTCAGCGGCTGTTGCGCTTTGAGCAAATTGAACCGCGCTCGAACTGGCCGCTTCCGGCCGCAATCCATCACTTGTTGCGCGCGCCGCTCCTTATAGGCGGCGGCCGGGCGGCCTATTTAAGGCGCCGCTCGCATCCACTGCTGCTGCGGCCGCTGCAACTGCGACTGCGACTGCGACTGCGACTGCGACTGCGACTGCGACTGCGACTGCGACTGCAACTGCAACTGCAACTAAGACTGAAACTGAGACTGAAACTGCAACCAAATGCAAAACCGAATCTGAATCTAAATCTGAACCCCGAATGCGGCGCCGCTTGCCGGGCAGGCAAATGGGAAAATAAACAAATAAATCGGCGGCCAACAGCGTGTAATTGGGAAATCCGATTGCGCAACTGGGCCAATGCGGTTTCAATGGGCGCAGGAGGGGCGCCGCTGGTTGGCCAGGTAACAAGCCTAATCGTTATAAATGGATTCTGGCCGGGCGAGCTGGCCGGCCGAGTGGCTGGCTGGCTGGTTGGTTGGTTGGCTGGCTGGCTGGCTGGCTGGCTGGCGGGCGGCAACAAGTAGGCGCGCGTTCCGGCCTACTTTCGAGTTTAGCGCGCAAAGCCGGCCCGAGGCCGCCAGCTCGGGGCGGATCATTAATTTTCACCCTTCCTCGCGCGCCGGCAGTTGGGAGCCGCGAGCTGGGAGATGGGAGCTGCGAGATTGGAGCTGGCGGGCAAGGCGGCGCTCCACGAGGGGACACAAATCGAGCGGGCCAAATGCAAATCAATCTTTGTTCCTAGCGCGCGCGCGCGCTCGGCGGGCGCAAATGAAGCAACAGGAGCCGCCGCTGTCGACAGCAAACTTGTTGCCCGCTCGCCCGCTCGCAAACAAGGCCGCCGAAGACAAATCAAATCGAATGGAATATTCAAACGCTTGTTGCTCAAACGCAGGTAAGCGCCGGCCTCCCTCCAAGCCGGCAACGTGAAAGTGTGAGAATGGAGGCGCAAGTCTCGTTAAAACGCATTCAGACGCTCAACTCTTTGGGGCTCCATTTGTCTTTGGCCGGCCGGCGGGTTGCACTGGCGGCGCGGCGGCCGTTGAAAGGGAGGCAAACTGAGCGGCGCTGGCTGGAATTGGAACTCGGCGGCCAGGAATGGAAGTGGAATTAAAACGGAATTGGAGTTGGAATTGGAATTGGAACTGGAACAAACCGGGCGCCATTGTTGACAAATGGAATGGCCAACAAGTTGGCTCCACTTGCACATCTGTCGCCTCCCTTCCTTGCGCAACACAACTGCGCTGGCCCGGAGACAAACAAAAGAGGTGAGAGCGAGCAACGAGGAGAGAGAGAGAGAGACTCTCGCTGTTGGCGGCCAAGCCACTCGAGCGAGCCAATGGGAATGAAACTCGTATTAGGGGATGGCAATTTGTTAAATCACTTCAAGGCGGCCTCCGCCGCGCAACTCCAACACTTTCGTGCTCCAATTGGTGCGCGACACTCGAGTTTGGCGGCTTGATTCGCGCAAGTCCGATCAGGACTCGAGGAGTTTGGCGCCGCAACTAGCTTGCAAGCTTGCATTAAGCTTCAAGGTGCAGACTCGCTCGCCTGTGTGTGTGAACTTACCTTTTTGTTCCATTCCCAGCCGCCGCCCGCTTATAGGTTGCGGAAGCGGCGCGGGTGGGCGTGGCCTGCTCAAGCGAGCCGCAAGGAAACCGCAACTCGCCAAGCGGCTAATCCAAGCCTCTCCTTGCGGCCGCCAACTCTTCCGGCTGGCGGGCGAGTTTGCGACCAACCATCCATCATTGCGTCATTCACGCAACTCGCCTCCACAAGACCAGTGGAGCACCTTTCTGCGCCGACTGGCAGTTGAGCGCCCAGTGCAAGCGCCTCGCTCGTTGCCCATCCATCATCGGCGGCCGCAACTCTTTTGGCGAGTGCCAGTGGGGCCGCCGCCGCCGCCGCCGCCGCCGGTGAGTCGGGCGGAAAAAATCGGTTCCCACAGGCGCGCTGGCTGGTGGCGCCACCGGCGGCGGCGGCGGCGGCCACTTGTGGCTCCGAGCCGGCCAACTGGCGCCGCCAAGCGACAGATGTGGGCCAGGAATGCGCGGCCATTCTCGCCCAGGCTTGCTGGCTCGCGGCGGCAGGTAACCG
>Ga0209372_1000660_pt1 | contig 11355 bp, 9 predicted proteins | sample AgamicAtPe_FD_187170 | JGI IMG/M metagenome (GOLD analysis project Ga0209372, IMG submission 187170) | Agave microbial communities from Guanajuato, Mexico - At.P.e (SPAdes) (version 2) | ecosystem: Host-associated > Plants > Phyllosphere > Phylloplane/Leaf | place: Guanajuato, Mexico | collected... | reverse complement strand
ACACAAGCTTGCAGTTGGAGCCGGAGCTGGGAGGGGCGTGCGGGTACTTGATTAGCCTGTACCTGGCGTGCGCGATCGCCATCATGGTGAAGGTTGAGGAATAAACTGAGATGCTTTGAGCGAACACTGTTAGCCGGCAAAAGTTTATATCGGCCGGCCAGTATCCATAGAATAGCATATAGATTGGGGTTATTGGAATTGTAACCAAACAAATCAATAGGTCGCTGAAGGCTAAGTTACAAAGGTATATTATCACAGCTCTACTATTTTTTCCCTTTGGCGATATAAGAGCGAGGATGTTTCCTGTTGTTCCGAATAGAAACAGGAGGCTGTAGATGAGGGTGAAAAGGCAGCGGAGTGGGATGGAGAAGCGCTCGTTTATTTTGCTTGTCTCCTCCGTTGAATTTGTCGTTGTTGTCTCTTGGTTCAAACTATCCAGCGACATTTGTTGGCCGGCCGCCTCATCTCCAACTTCACCATCCTCAGCTCGTTCGCCTCTGTTCTGGTCGGAGTTGGGATTTGTTGAATTTATTTCATCTTCGCTCACTTGCTCGCCAAGATGTCCCACTGCCAGCTGGTCAGCGAGTGGATCATCAGGTGGCAGCTCGTTGCCAGCGAAGTCACGAGAAGGCAACACTTGCGACGCCAACAGTCCATCCTGAGTTCTTGTGATCCGTCCGTGGGCCAGCTTGTGCATTTGGAGGTCCCCACCGAACGGCCGACCATCGAGCGAGCTGCCGCTTCCGCCGGCCACTGAGGCTCTGACCTGTCGCAACCAGCTGATCATGAGTGGAGCCGACTGAGCGTCGAGCTCGCCAGCCTTGGCTTGGCCGTCTCGAATTAGCAATGATTGAGCGACGACTGAGGGAGCAAAACCTTTTGAATTTCCCTCATCCAGGTTTGAGCTTCCACCAGTTAGACTTGAGTTCGGCCCAAGCTTAACCGATCTTGGGACTAAGATTTGATTGCACGCTCTCTCTAAACCAACCAAACTCACTAGAGTTGCGACGAGCGCAAACTTTATCGTCGCCCAATCTCTGCCAAAACAGTCGAAGATTCGTGAGTTAATTAACCTACTCCGTCCAGCTCGGCGCTTGAGCTTGATAGATCCTCTGATTGTCTCTCTCCTTCCGCTCTCCTCTCGCCCATTGAACATCGTTTCACTATTCGCTTGCCAGCTGGCTCGGTCCTCAATTTCGCTCACTGAAATGGAATCTTGGTGAACATTTTCGCTTGAAACTCGTGTCTTAAACATGAGCAACCCAAGAATGGATGAGTTCCTCTACTCTATGCGGAGCAAAGTGCGTTCATAGGCTTCGACTGCCAACTAAGATTGAGAGAGCTCTCATAAGCGAGCTTCCATGTTTGGATTGGCGCTTGTTCTTGCTGGTGGCAATTGGAGCGAACTCATCATCAAGATTGAGGTGCAATCTTGGCTGATTGTGGCCAAGCGCGAATAAGCTGAACCAGGTTCGTGTTGGTACTCTTGTAAGTCTTTGCAATGTTGTACGTTTGACTAGAGTTGGGTTGTAATTTATTATTGGAGGCTAGCGCACAATCCGTTTTCAATTGTGCAAACTTCCTTGCGGCCCAGACAGCTCACCTGGACTGACGGGCTAAGACTCTAGCGCTAATTTGATGGCTACGCGAATGGAAGGAACGAGCAGAGGGACGTCTATGCTCGGACAAGCACCGTGGCCAGCTAACCAAGCGAGAGCGTTTGAATCTAAGCCCAAACAATCTGGCACTCCGGCTTCATTGTCAGTCAGTCGGTTGCTTCCGTCTGTCAGAGTTGCTGGAGCTAGTTGGCGCTTGTATTTTGTCCCACTTAGAAGGTCTTGCTGCTTGAGGATCCAGGCCGGCGCTCATCCAATCATCTTCGCCCGCTGTCTTCCACCTTATTCGGCTCCATCTCGCTTGCCCACTCTCGGCCTCTGCTTTCAGCTGCTCGCTAGGACTAATACATACAGTCCGACATAATTTAACCGGCTGGTAAGCTTCTGTTAACTTGGCGCCCGTTTTCATCCTAGTTACTCTCGAATAATTGATGCTATTGCCAGCCAGCCAGCCAACAAGCTCGGCCCGCTCCTCATTCAATTCAATTCACTCCATTCGATTTGAACTCAACTGAACTGAACCTAAGAGGAACTGAAATGAGCCAGTCTGAGCCAGACTGAACTGAACTGAACTAAACTCAACTCAACTAAACCGAACCGAGCCGAACAGAAGCTAGACCTAACAAAACTTCAGCCTTGCTGTGCCTGATTTGCGCTAGGCCACCAAAAGGCTCGTGGAGCCGCTGATCTGCTCTGGGAGTGAATAAACCGAAGCAAAGCAAAGTGAGGCAAGAGTTAAATCCCACCCAGACCTCCCAGATTAATCTTCAAACTTGCCTTCAACATTGGAACTGGCGCCAACGCGCTTGTTTGCGTTAGATGCTTGCGGGCACGAAGCCAGAGAGGGCTCCAGTTGACTTTTGTACATGGCAGATCCGGTTGTCCAAACGGCTTTCTTGACCGTCTTCTTGCCCACCCTTTTCCAGCTTCCCTGGTGCCGTCCCGCTCGCTATGCACCAAAATGATCGCTTGCCTCACCTCAATCAATCGGTAGCCGGAGGTTGGATTTGGCTAATGTTGGAAAAGAATCCATAGGAGCGAGAGGAGGAGGAGGAGGAGGAGGAGCAAGCGCAGAGATCCGCACCAAGGTAAATGTGTGCGAGAGATTTTTCAGCCTCCCTCTCACCCTCCTTCTCCTCCTCTTGCTGCGCCCACTCCTCAGCGATCCGTATGGCGCAAACTCAGATTGTTTTCCGCAGCCACCTAGCGACTTCGCGACTCTGAGCGCACTCGCGCGCATCAGCGAGCTTGCGTGATTGCTGCCGCAGAACCACAGCAACTAGCATAGGCGCTGCACATATCCGTTGGCGCCCATTTGCTTGCAGACCCATAAAGTGATACATTAGGTTGTCTTCGTGTTCGGCCGTCGGCAGGATTCAGTCGGCATCGCTATAAACGATATTGCACCAGCTGAGGGAGGCAAGTATTGGGATTCGCCTCCGACTCGATTGCTGCCGATTGTAGCCTCCTGGCTGAATGCAACGCATCGAGCGCTCTTTGTGTTCGGACCATCCTGTTCTGTTGCAATGGCTCTGAGCTCGTCCTGTTGATCTATTTTTCCCTTATCAATTTAAATCAGCGTCTCCTTCGAGCAGAGGCAAGGTGAGAAGTTGGTGCTACAACATTCAGACGGAGGTCCCATCAGCATGCGTCATTGCTGCCTGCTCCCTCTTACAACCTTAAATCTCTCTTTCCTGCCTTTGTTAGCATATTGATGTGCCCAATTCAAGCACCACTTACGGCCGATGGTGTTTACCCACAGGCCTCATCGTGACGCTTTACCTGAGACCAGGCTGGCCGAATTAGAACACTCGAATGAGCGTCGCAGTACTTGATCGTCAGCCAGCTGGCTATGGCTGCCCATACAAAGGCAATTGGCATCATGCGGGTTCGAGTCATAGGCTTCGTGGTGCGAGTTTTCGCGCACTTTCGAGAGACAAACTGCACCTGAATAGGCGACGAAGCCAAAGCAGATCAAACTGTACGGGCACAAGCACAGTGAGAGAGAGAGAGAGAGAGAGTGAGGGATAATGCGGCGCAACGGGAATATGTCAAGTGAGTCGGATATAAACAGGCAGCAACACTTCATGTGCAACCCATGCCAAAAGTATATATGCGGGTAACTTGATAGCCTGGGAGCCACCCTTGTGGCGGCCAGGTGACTGAGAGCAATAGAGTGTCATCATGCACAATTTCACCCATCGATGGCGAACCTGGACGTCACCAAACAACTTTCCTCCGATGCCTGGACCATGAAATTCACTGCGGGTTTTGGGAATCCTTGCGCTAAAGTGACTTTTGTCGACATTCGCAGGAACCAAGTAAAATCAAGCCCATTTATTGAGTAAACATCAATTTAGAACTGTGGTTCAGTCGTCCATTAAAAGAGACATGCTTTTTTGTCGAATGCTCGACTTGAATCTCACAATCAGCTCGAGTTTGTGATGCTAGTGAACTAGCTTGGGTTTCTTGTTGGCCTTCTTCCTCTTGAAATTCCCGCATTTTGAGTTACAGCCAAGAATAAGTGAGTCAGATCTTTCAAAGGCGACTGTACGGGCTTGAAAATAAATAAAATGGAATTGCAAATTTTGAAGGGACTCCATGATCGATTTGATGAACGATTTGCGTGATTGGACGCACTCGTGTTTCTCACAGGTAGATAGAACCCTCTTAGGGCGCCATCTTGTAGCCATCAGTTACGATGAGGCAGAATCAGGAGAGCTCATCATCGGAACTCAGATGAAACTTCTAAACCAGAGCACTCATATCGAATCGCTTGAGTGCGACCAGGTTGACAACGGCAAGAGTTGTAGGTCTTCGAGCGGCCCTCGGTCCCATCTGAGCTTGGTTATCGGTCTGAGGCTGCTGGTTTGTAGCGATCAGAAAATATAGAGTTGAGACCAAGATTAGGGGGGCTAATAGTCGTTTAGGGAGTGGCAGACCGAAGCACGTAGATGGTCTGGGCCTACAACATTCGGCTGGCTCTAGTTGGCGTCGAGAGCGGGAGATGGATGGGTTGGCATAAAGAAAGGAAACATAATAATGTGGAACTGAGGTCCCTGAGTGCTCACTTTCGGGCTCCCTATTTGCATATCGGCAACCGGAGAATGGCCGCCATTGATTAGATCCAATCAGTTCAGGAGAGAATTGGCAAGTCAGCTGCCGACCGCAGCGGGTGGTTGTCAGTTCCATGTAGACGCAATCGAGCGCACAAAGGACGAGACATCCGCGCCAAGAGAGCGCTACAACCTCTAGGGCCTCTCTAGCTCAACAGAGGGGGGAGGAGAACGAGAACCAAGCACAATAAAAATCAGTCAACCGGTCTCGGCTGGCAGGCGATGGGTGGTGAGTCTCCATCCTGTGTTCCTGGTTAGTCTTTCTGATAGCCGATTCTGTGTTTAGTAGAGGTTGCAAACCCTAAATTACTGATCAGCATCTCTATTGGCTCCATGTCATGAGCCAAAATGCGTAACATAACAAACTGAATTAATCACAGCGCTAACTTGGCCCGACAACTCGGCCTCTAAACGAGCACAATCTTTCCAGAACTAGCCTTGAGTCAACAGGCAACTTGAGACCTTAAAAGGTCAGTAGTGCCTTGGAGGATCGAGTTGGTAGAGGCAGAATCTGCAGACCCTCGGGAGGATTGCTCTGCAACTCGCGCAACTTTGGCAAGCCGGTCCAAGGTTAGCCACTGATTGTATTACACAGTCGATACACGAAACGAGGGTCAATCACGAGCGATGGCAGAATTCTAGCCGATGGCTTTTGGACTATGCGTGCGTTAGAGGAACATCTTGCGGACTTTAATGCAGTTTCCGATTCAAATAGACAGTTCGGGAGCGCTATACACGTCCTGCGCAACCATGTACATGGGTGGCGTTAAACGCATTTATCTGGCACAAGCCCTACTAGGCATACTCAGCTTATATCTTATTGCGGGCAGAGCTGCCCAGTTTGTATGCAACCTGATTGGGTTTGCCTATCCGGCTTACAAGTCGCTTGTTGCTATTGAGACCTCTAACAAGGAGGAAGACTCGAAATGGCTCACCTATTGGGTTGTGCTTGCAGCATTTCTAGTCGGCGAATTCTTCTCGGATATCCTAATGAGCTGGTTCCCACTTTATTGGCTGGCAAAGGTTGTCTTCTTGCTCTGGTGCTCCGCTGACATGCCCACAAATGGTTCCACAGTGATCTACAACCGCTTCATTCGCCCAGTCTTCCTCCAACACAAGAACAAATTGGCTGGCTTCAGTAATGGATCACCCAATAAGAACAAAGAGGGCTAAGCTCGCCTCATAATGTAGTCTTAAGGAGTTTAATGGGCCAAATATTGATAGGTGTAAATCGATTTAGTAGATCAGTATTGACTGCGCTGGGCATCTAAATAAATCTTTTGGGAAGCAGGACATTCGAGCGTGGGCCCCTTTGAGACTCTATCGAGAAGCTCCAAGCTACAGTGAATGTCTCGATTTACTCAGCAACTCTATGTCTGGTGGCTTGAACTTGTTGTTGATCCGGCGATAGAGATACTTAATACGCTGCTCCAGGTGTAACCACTTCAACGGCTTTGTGTACCTCCAATAGTCAAATTCCTTTCGCTTTCGCATCAAAACGCTATACTCTTTGGTTGCTCTATAACCTCTAAGCCAGTCAGGTATGTGGGTCAGGAGATCGTATTGTTGAATTTCTTCATTGCCGAGAATCCTGACAAAGTCGTTCCTCCCCATGTTAGCCTGTCTACGCGACCAGGAGTCCTCTTTGGTTGTGATAGGTAAAGTGCCAAGACGTACCTCTTTGATTTTAAGCCTCGGTAATAGACCCTTGGTGTGGTGGTGCGCCTCATATCCGATCCATTTTGGATTCTCACCTTTGAACGTTCCATCGTTTTGCGGATGATGTCTGGGTGCGAAGTTTCTTGAAGGAATAGTGTATATTGGCTTGCAATTGGGCTTGATACATCGAAGCGCAAACATGATTGATTGGCTCACCATCTTAGCAGGTGAGCACGTTCTTTTGATCCGTAGGGCTGACAAGTCGAGGATCTTCTTCTATTCTCTCGAGAATAAAATCAAACGTGTCGCGCTGTTTGTCCCATTCGGGGGTGGCACCGCACAAAATTTTTACCACCCCTCTGCTCGCCCACATTCATTTCCCCATACCCTATTGCTAGGCTAGCACTAACAACTCTGGTTTGGTTCAAAATCTCATCATAGAGTTCATTTTGGTCTGGAATAGAAAAACCTTAGCAACGCAATAACTCTATTGCCATCTTCAAGCTCAAACAGATAATATTTTACTGCTCGTCATCCTTCTAAAACATACAAGTGGCATAAGAGGAAATCTGAATTGCACCATTACAACTCGGCTGACCAACGGATCACTCATAATGGACTCCAGCGAATATCAGGTCACAATAAAGTCGGCCAACCAGAAGGTTGACGATTATGTAACGAGATGCCGACCTTCGTGGACGGTGCTTAGATTGAAGCAACATATTTCGCAGACGCACATCAATAAGCCAACCGTCAAAGAGCAAAGGCTCATATATGCGGGAAATCTCCTCAAAGATTCACATACTCTCAAACAAATATTCTTCCGTGATTCTCTTTGCACCGAATTGACCAACTCAAGCAAAACAGATTTCACGATCCATCTTGTTTGTTCATCCCACATTCAAAAATTGTCCAGCAACCCTACTACGGGACAATCTGCGACCCCTTCATCTTCTGCAATGTCCCCTGTCTTGGCAAGCAGTTTGCCATCATCAACTTCGAATGTAGGGTCTGGGGCTCGCACAAATCAATCGACTTCAGTCGACTCAAGCAGTAACAATGGGCAAACTCAACAAGCACCTGGTGGCGGATACATACCCGCAACAAACTCAAATCCCTCTCATGTTGGACAATCAACGGATTCAGGTGTTAATCCACAAGGCTTGATCCAAAATATGATGCAGTCAGATCAGATGCGCGAGCAAATGGCAGTTTTTCAGCAACTTGCCTTGATTGTAGCCGCTCAGATTGCCAGTAACGTGACCAATAATACAGCTAATCGAGACCATTCTTCATCTGTTAACGAATTGAACAACCAGGCGACTATGTTCACACCTATCGCAACCAATCAGACTTTAAATATCCAAATCAGTACCACTTCCAGCAGCGATCCTTTGAGCACGGCTATTCCGCAAATGGTATACGCTACTAGACAGCCGAATCAGTTTGTTCCAACTGATGGTCATGAACCGAGGGCCGGTCAAGTTCATCAGAACGAAAATATCAATAACGAAAACAACGGCAATGGCCGAGGGGCAGGAGAACCTCCAAGAGCACGATATGGTATCGGTGTTCAAGTTCAGGCGCCGGCACCTGTCGTTGAACAACCAGCACCCCGACCTGATCAGGAGGTTCCGATACAGCATGACGTCATCGATTGGATTTACTATTCCGTTAGAGCGGTCGTGCTTATGGCCGCGCTCTACATTCATGCGTCAGTTTTGAGGCTTTTGTTTATTATTGGCTTACTTTGTATCGCCTATGTTCTCAACAGAAGATCAACAAGAAGAGCTGCAAATACAAGGCAGGAGCCTATCAGACCCCCGCAAGATTTAAACGCTGCGGAGGCGCCAAGACCAGATCCCAACCAAGTCAACGTGGATCGTGTAAACCAAGCGCTGGACAACGAGGAAAATCGTGCAATCAACGGAGATGCTCTACCGAATCAAGAGCAAGAAGGAACTGTGCCTGGAAGAGTACCTTTCCTTAAGTTATGTTATCTAGTTGTGACAGACTTTCTTGCATCTCTCGTGCCAGAATGAACGTTTGTGATCGTGTACTCCATTATTAAAATTTATGCCTGTTAATTATGACGAACCAGCTCATAACTATGAACAAATATAATGTTCATTGATTCAAGATGAATCAAGCATCATCGTGAGAGAGGGACAGTTTTATTTCGAGACGATTTCTATCTACATTTGAGCTTGGATTGTGTAAGAATTATATCCGGGTGAGCTCGGAATGCCAAGTTTAGAGTTGACTCGTTTGGTGATCATAATGGCTTCGGCTGGGGTGATAATTGGCATAATAACCATGGTGCCTATCCGCGCTGCTGCTGGAACTAGAGCCAGAGCTAGAGCTTATTTTTGTTGTGGAACCTCTAGGGGTTGATATTTTCTGATACTTGGAGCTCCTGTTGTTGAGTTGGTCGTCAAGTAACTCATCCCATAGCTTCCTCATGAGCGACTGGACGCGGACCTCGCTCAGGATACCATAATCGGCTAGTTCGCATTGGATAACTTTTGCATCTGGGAATTGCTCGGCCTTAAGGTAATCTATGATGAGATCTGATATTAATTGAAACTGCGTTATACGCTTTTTCTTGTATAAATAGTCATAGAGCCATGTCTGAATATTTCTTAGATCTATCTTGTGAGTGTCTATCACTTGATCTAATAGAACATCGAATTTGTGAAGATCAGTACGTGGCTCACTATCCTCGAACGGACTCACAGTGGGGATTCTGGATGAATTTGCGGTGTTCGGCACGGTACCATTTTTGGCCAATCCATTTTTGGCTGGTGTCTTAAGGGTCGATTCAGACCCCAATTGTTGCTTAGTGGAGCTGGTCATTTACGATGATTATCTAGTGAGGTATTTTGGGATGAAAATGACGAGATGGCTGAGCACGCGTCGAGACAAGTAATAAGCTCTCTATACGGCGATGTGGCGTGGATTTAAATGACCTGACCATAATCCAATTGTTGGGGTCATGATTTCAAATTTACTAACTGATGTAGATAGGATGTAAGGCGGTTTCGTCAGCGCGAACATTGTCTGGACTTGAATGTTACGAGAGCACGTAAGCGCGTAGTTTGTGTTCAGTAATCAAAACAAAGGCGCAAGGTGAGACGGTCGAGCATGAGCCGACATCGATCGTGGAGATTCGATTGATAAAGGAAATAAGCCTAAAACCAGCTCAGGCGGTCAAAGGAATCAAGAGCAAGTCATTACACAATTCAAACCATGAGTAGTGACCTTCATCGCGTGTAGCGAGGAATTGTTACAGGGTTGATATACAGTCTTTAATTAGGATATCTGATTAGCCCTGTGCTCATGATCACCAGAACATCATACAAAGTCTTAGGGCCGACTACATCGATTCGTTCGGATAGTCCTATAGTCATCTAACTTCTTTACTCCAGATCGATTTATAGCGTAAGAATCTTTGTTCTCTTGTCACTATTTGGTTGCCAGGTCATTGATAGCTTGTGTCAGGAATTTTTCATGCTGACAGTCTTATCTCAGAGCCGTGACTGGAGTTTTCGTAAATTTCTAATTATCAAAGGAATCATAGGGCACCCAAGCTTGATCAACCTGAATACGCGATCGTTCAACGCCGAGTTGATTGAGTGAAATTTTGGCCTTAGCCATGATATACCTATGGTCTGCTCCTTGCCCAATCTCCAATTTCAAACAACCTATCCATGTATCACTATTCAATGTCCAGAAGTGTGTTTCATGGATGCTTAAGACTCCACTGATAGTTTGTATCCTCTGCAGACAAGCCGGTGACTTCTCATCGATATCGACTGGAACCCTTGCATCAAGATGTAGAGAGAATCTTGAAGAAGTGGATAGAAACTTATCGCTATGAGAATAGCTATGAGCAGTGAGAGTCAGCGATCATCGATCCGAACTGGTTCATGAGCAATGCCGATATCATGACGCCAATGCTCCCAAGTGTATCTGTGACAATATGTAAGAAGACGCTCTGCATTATCTGTCCACGAGCCTTGGATTTTGCTCGAGGAGCATGTTGAACCATCACATCATCTTTAAGCGAACGATCATAGCTGCAATTGTGATGGTCGCCACGTGATTTATGGTCTTGTTTGCTGATGCTCTTTGCTGAGGTGAAATGACTGTTCAAGTCAGTGGGTGGGTTTATCTGATGATCTGTAATTGAGAAACCGTCCGTATCGAGGGCTATTGCACCATCGTATTCTTCGCTCACGATGGAGCGACTTGGATAACGATTGTAGATATGAAGGCCCTAACTGACATGGTCGAGGTTGCTCTGTTCGAATCTATCGTGCGAATATGAACGCGATTGGGAATGAGAGCAAATCTCGGTTCCATCATGAAAAGTTTCATATGTTAAACATGGGATCTGCTCAGAATATCTTGGCTACTTCATGGCACTAGTCCGCAGGTGAAACTCTCGCTTGGTTTCCTTTTCATGACTAGAGAGGCTGCTAGACCAAGGAGGAGAGCTGAGCAATCGAGGAACAGGTGGAAAGAATATGAAATTAGACCGAGGCTTCACAAGATTTTTTGGTTGGAGACCCTAGCACTTGTTGTACCATGAACTAATCTGTGAGAGCACTATTTTTGTTTGTTCATAGTCCATAAGTTACATGTAGATTAAGTAGGAGGAAAAATAATAGATTTCTGGCGTTTCTATCTGACAGAATCAATCTTGCCAGATTGGCTAACTTTTTTTGCATCTTCTGTCGTAAAACACCTCAACTGTCATATGTTCAAGGATTTGTTCGATCTTTAGTTGCGGCTTTTAAATGGAGCTCCAAAGTTCAAAGCAAACCTTTCGCCCGAATCAACTCGGCGCCCTTTGTGCGCCAGTATGCTCTTGGCTTCCGGGTCAGCTCGCGCGAGATCAAGGGAGCGATTTGAGGGCGAGAGAGTTGCGCCTCTGCAATTGAATTGTGGTAGATTATTGG
>Ga0209372_1000659_pt1 | contig 11387 bp, 5 predicted proteins | sample AgamicAtPe_FD_187170 | JGI IMG/M metagenome (GOLD analysis project Ga0209372, IMG submission 187170) | Agave microbial communities from Guanajuato, Mexico - At.P.e (SPAdes) (version 2) | ecosystem: Host-associated > Plants > Phyllosphere > Phylloplane/Leaf | place: Guanajuato, Mexico | collected... | reverse complement strand
GACTCGCGGCCGCTGGAGGGGCCATATTGTGCAAGCGGCCGGCCGGCCGTCAGCGAGACGGGCGGACGGGCACTTTAAACTGCGGTTGTCGAGAGCAATATAACTTGTCCTGGCGGCGGCGGCGGCGACGGCGGCGACGACGCGCAAGCTCACTAATGGGTTTCTGCCATTTAAACCCTCCTCCTGTTGGCCCAAACGAGCCATTACCTTTGGGCCAAATTTTGGATTCCTCGCGGCCAAACGAGAGCAAGTGGGGCCGTTTGAGCGCCCGCCAACAATGGGCGCCAAAAGTGGGCGATAAGATGGCCGCGCACAATTTGGTCTGGCCGGCCCACTTCCGGCGCCGCGAGAGACGAGCTCGAATCTTGCGCGCGAGTCTGGGGGGTGACTTTTAATTTTAAATAGTCGCCCGCTTGGCCGCGAGCCGAGGCCGGCCGGTGGGGGGGGGGCGAGTGGAAGTGAGAAAATTGTTTCTACCGCTGGCCCTTTGATTGATTGTTGGCGCCGCTCGGTTGTTAGCGGCGGGCAAATTTGGCCGGAGCTCGCGAACGGAGCTAGGCGCTCGCCCGCGCGGATCCATCATCGGCGCGCCCGCCCGAGCGGAAGTGGCCGCGCCAGCCCACCTCAAGTCGGCCCCTCGCTCTGGTTGGCCCGCCAGGTTGGCGGGCAGAGTGGAGTTGAGTTCGAGTTGGATTCGGGGTTTGAGTTTAAGTCTGAGTTGGGGTTAGAGTTTGAGTCTGAGGGGCGCCAGTCAGGGGTCATCAGTCAAGTGGCTCCGGCCTTTGTCCATTGTGCGCCGCTCGGGCGGCCAACTTTTGATCAACTTTCAGGGCGCGTAAATTCAAATTTCAATGGAGCAACGGAGGCAACTCAATCGGCGCCGGCGGAGGGGAGTTGCGCGCGCTGCAGCTTCAACGAATGCAGCAAATCAAATCCGCCGGCAAGATTTGAAAAGTCGGCCTCGAGAGGGAAGGCGACGTGAGCACTCATTCGGCACACTCTCGGCCGCACCTCCATTCAAATTTAATAAAGCTCCCCCCACTCCCAAAAGTTGCGCGCTCGGCCAAACCTGACAGCGTGTTTATTTAAACTCAACCTGTCTAGTCAGCCGCAGTCTCACCTTCAGCGGCGCCTCTCTCTCCGCTCTTGTGGCGCCAAGACTCGCGCCCTCTGCGGCGATTTAAATAAATGGCCGCCCCGAAACAGTGGCACTCGAAACTGTGTAGTCGTCGTGTCTCCGCTCTCCTGTCAGGTCGGCTTTGGCGCTTCAATTGAATTGGCTTGGCCGGCCGAGATTGATGCCGAGTGTGGCGGTGGGAGGCGCGACAAAGGCGGTGTCACGTCGGCGCCCAAAGGTAGGGCCCCTTGTGGGCGCGCTTGCGATTTGCGCCACGCTCGTCGCCCGGCTCTGGCGCGGATATTCAAATGCGAGCGGCCGGAGCCAATATTACGTGACACAATTAAGTTGATTCAACTAAAAGCGGCCAAAACCTAGAGGCCTCTGGGCCACTTGGAGGCCCGAGCACAATGCGGCCGAAGGCTGCCGGCGCTCGAGGAGCCCCGAACGCTGCTCGGCGAGCATTATTTACATTGGAGGGCGCGAGTTGATTGATTTTCAACCATTGATCCGCCATTGTGTATTCGGCCCAATCAGAGGGGCCTCCCCGCTGCCTTTGCTCGCTTGGCCCATTGAGTTTGGGCTTGCGCGCGAATGTTTAAAATGCAAATTCAAGCGACTCTAAACTTTCCCTGCCAAACTCCAACCCATCCAATGGGCCGCCCCCTCAACTCGAGCGGAGGCGCGCGCGAGCTAGAGTTTAATTGTTGTCTGCGCCAAGATGTCGCCCCTCCTAGTGACTCAATTCGAGAGCGAGCGGCTCTTGAATTTGCTCGCTCGATTACCTGATTTTGCAATTAAACCTCAGCCGGCCGATCGATTCCGGTGGACTCGAGTTTGGAATTTGAGATTGCCGCTCTCCTCGCTCGAAGCGGAAGCTCCTTCCTCCCCCCCCCCTTCGGCTCCAACTTTGCCCAAGCGGCCCAGCACCTGGGCGGCGCAATGGGTTTTAATTACGATCGAACAATCGAGCGAGCGGCGGCATAATTTAATTTTATGTTTGTTTGCAGCCGAGCAGCCTGGTCGAGCGGCGCGCCTTTAAAATGGCTCCACCATAAGCGGCCAACGGAGAGGCGAAAGCGAGCGCAAGAGCAGAGGCGGAGGCAAACGCAAACTCAAACGTACAGCCAAAGACAAGGCCAAGCGCAAGACAGAAAGACAGGAAGGGGGGAGCGAACGGGAGTGAATTAATTTGCCGCCGGAAGCGCGGGAGTCGCGCGCATTATTATTACCTATTGTTCGGCTGGCTCGCTTGCGGCGACAAGCCGCCCGCCGGCTTGGATCCATTAGATGGTCCTGCAGCGAGCGCGGCCGCCCAGTTAACCCTTCCTGGCGGCGGCGCCAAGGTGCAGGCGCGCGCGCGAGATAATTAAAAGGCTCATTGTTGGCTGGCTGGCGGCTCGAGAGCGACTTGGGCGCCCAGATCTTGATCTCCTCGGGCGCCACTCTCGCGCCCGAAAGGAAATACATACGCTCACTTGGTTCGGCCGGCGCTCGGGGCCGATCGGCTCCGAGTCTCCGCCTGTGATTTACAGCAGGCGCATTAGGCGCGCTAGGTGAGCCAGCGCGCGCACCTAGCGCCGGCTCACGCAGGCGGAAGCGGCCGCGACAGGATGAAAAATTGCGCCTCTAAGGTAATTAATTTCGCAAATTTCGAGCAAAGTCGAGCTGGCGGCGGAGGTGGGGCGAGCGGGCGAGTTTTGGGCCGCAAAGAGGCCGACTTTGGCTGCGGCGGCGGCGGCTGCGGCTGCGGCTGCAGTCGAAGTGGGCCACTGGGCAAGCGCATCCCCCTCGGCACAAATCGAGAGTTCATGGAGGCCGGATGGCCGGATGGGGTCCATCGAGCAGACGGCCGACAGATCCACCGCTCGCCAGTCCGGCGGCCAAGATCAACGGCGGCCAGCTAATTAGCTATGCAAACATGCGGTCAAAGGGGCGGGCGGCGTGTTTGCCCAATTAGCCACCTTTGCGCGCTCAGTTTAAAATTGGCGCCATCTCGGCGGCCAATCACTGGACCCGGCCGCTGATTAGCATAAGGAGTCTGTTTGCGCTCGCTCGCTCACTCGCACTCTGCGCGGCCGCTCCCGTGCGCGCGGCCAACGAGCGAGCGAGCGAGTTGCCGGCCAGCCTCTCGCTGCTTATAGGAGCGCCCGCCAAGACCCGTCCGCCGAGCCAGTCTGGCCGAGCGAGAGTCAATTTGCGCGCGCTTCTTCGGGCGACAAAATGATGATGTTAGCTCGCGTTGGCGGCCGAACGACAAATCGGCCGGCGAGACTTCGACAAGCAGACCAATGGGCCTTGTTTCTCGTTCTGCTGGCTGATTTGTCGCCGCTGCTGCTGCTGCCGCCGCCGCCGCCTCCAGTGTCGACTTGGCCGCTCGATCCGGCTGCCAGCGCCGGTGGCGGCCCATTAATTTGCAGGCCAACGAAGGTAGGAGTTGGCGCACAAGCTGGCCGCATTAATCTTGCAGCCGGCGAGCTCCTCCTGGGATTCAGGCGGCGAGTTATAAGTCAAGTGGCTCATTGGACGCGCTGATTGATCCGCCCGCTCAGCGCTCAGCTCTCAGCTCTCGCTCGCTTCAATCTGCTGACTCCTCGGCCGCTTTTAGTTTAGCTAAGCAAATCTGGCGCCGGCCAAGACGACGCCCGGCCACATGCAAGCGGGCGCCTTCGAGCAGAGGAGTGGCGCAGTTTTGTGCGCCGGCCGCCAGTCGCAGCTGCCTATGCAGCTGCAGCTTGCCTCGCCGGCCGCCAGTCGCAACAAGCTCGCTAGCTGCGGATAAATAAATGTATCCATCTCAATTACACGCACTCAAAAGTGGACCAGCTCGCTCTTTCGCGACAACTTGCTAGCGCGGCTTCCCCCCAATTGTTGGCCCAGCTCAAAGTCTGCGCCCGAAGCCGGCAAAGTGGCGCAGTCCCGGCTCGAGCGCGCCCACTGCGCCAGCGCCCATCCAGGCCGAGCGCTAATCGTCGCCGATCAGCTGAATGAATGACGAGCGAGCGAGCGAGCGCAAGCAAGGCTCCCGCTCAGCCGGCCCAAAGAGCAAAGGTTAGGCGGCGCCCTTTGTAGGCGCCCAGAGTCAGGCGCCGGAAGTGGAGTTAGCGGCCGCAGAGTTTGCCAGCGGCAGCTGACTTTGGAGGACGCGTGAAATTGGCGCCGGGCGAGCAGACGACTGGCGCAACATTGTGCAAAGCGCCAGCTCTCGCCGCCTGGCTGGCTGGTTGCAAGCTGCACTGTGCTGCACTGCACTGCACTGCATTGCACTGAACTGAACTGAACTGAACTGAACCAAACCGAACTGAACTGAACTAACCCAGTCCAACTCTGCATGGCCAAGCTTACATAATCCAATTCCGCCCCTCGAGCGCTGATTGTCCGCTTTTGGGATGCCGTTTAAAGGGTGAAATATGGATAATTTGTGGGCTAGCTCTGTTTCCGCTCTCGTGGCTCGAGGTTATGTGTCTGCCGGTCGCTCAGCTAGCGCTCCAATTGCAACCCTCGCTCTTGCCAGCCAGCCGGACGAGCGGCCAGCGGAGCGAGCGCGCGCCGACTGGAAACGAGCCAGCCTCCATTGTAGGTGAGCCGCCAGCCGGAAGCGGGCGGCTCGCTGCAGCTGGCGGCCGCCCAACTAACGGAAGTGACAACTTTTTTGACCACTCAATCAATTAATCAAATGATGCCGGCGCCTTTGTTTCGCGAAACTGGGGTTGGCGCCACGCGAGCTCCGTTCTGCTGGCTGGCTGGCTGGCTGGCAAGCGGACTTAACCTTGCCGCTGCCGCTGCTGCCGCTGCCTGGCTGGCTCGCTTGTGGACGCGCCAGCTCCACGCTGCAAAGGTGGGGCGGCCGCGCGAACGGAACGAGCGGAGGGCGGGCGGGCGAGCGCGTGATGAATGGGCCTGCGCGCGGACCCGCAACCCTTCGTGACCAGGGGGGCGGGCGGGCCGGCAGTGCCGCGAGCACGGGCGGCCGCGCGGGCCCGCAGCGGCCAGGTTCAGTGAACTGCGCGCATCTGCCCCACATCTGGTTCCAATATCGCACCAGCGCCCGCCGCTTCCACAAACCAGAACCCATGGCCACTGGAAACGGGCGAGTGAGGCGCCCTAATTGGACTGCGGCCGTTCGGGCGGCCCACTTTGCGCCGGCTCCTCTCGCCGCCTGGTGGCCGCTTTGCCTGCCGCCTCGGCCCTCGGCCCTCGGCCGCCAAATGCTGTCGCGGGCGTCCGGCTGCAGCGAGCCGCCTCTGGCCAGAGAGGCTCTCCACTCTTGGCGCCGGCGAGCGAGCGCCAGAGAGACAAAGGCGCCATTTGCATGTGGCTAGAGGCAGGAGGAAGAGGAAGGGCAAACGCGAAAGCAAAAGCAAAAGCAATTAACGTGATTCCGTCTGCGCCGGCTGCGGGGGCCTTGGGGCTGGTTTGAGCGCGTGAGAGTTGGTTTTGACCAACTGGCGGCCAGACAATTGGCGCCGGCTTCCCGCCGCCCAGCAAAGGAGGCCGATTGATTAGCGCAATTGAGTTTGCTTCCAAACTTGGGCCCGATTCGCGGAAGCAGAAGCAATGAATCCGTGTGTGTGTGTGTGTGTAAACAAATACCAGCTACTGGTGGCGGCCTCGTTTTGAAGCCGGCCTCCTCCGCGCGAGCCGCGCCCCCGCCGCCCCCTCTGCGCCCGGCCCGCCCACCTATAAGCCGCCGCCGCTCGCTATAGGGCTGTCGGCGCGCAGGTGAGCGCAGGTGAGGCTGCGGGCGCAGGTGAGCCCCCTCCTGCTCGAGGCGGGGGGAGCCCTATAGCTGGCGGGCGCGTGCGCGGCCAACTTGCGAGAAGCGCAAACACACTTACCTTTGCAGGACTCGCCGCCGCTCTGTCTTCTCGGATTCTGTTGCTTTCTTCTCTTAGCGCTCATTGCGCGGCCCACTTCCAGCTCCGCCCAACTTCCGCCCGCCTCCACCTGCTCGCCGGCTAGGCGGCCAAGCGCGGCGCTGGGCCTTCGCTCTTGGCCTGCGCTCATGTTTGCGCCCACGAGCGCTGAGTTTGCAGCCGACGACGAGCTTGATATCATCATCCCTCCTTGCTGCTCTTTTCTCCTTCCCTTCGCTGCTTCCGATTCAGCTTGCCCAAGCTAGGACACAAAACTTATACTTTGGCCGCCCAATCTAAAGAGCCGGCGAGCGAGCCTTTCCACTTGTTCGCCCTGTTCTGTGTCTCTGGGCTGAACTAGTCTCGGCGGGCGTCTCTAAACTGGCGCCAGTTGGCTTGCGAGGCGAGCTGGCGGCCTTTGACTCGCGCTACTGTTGCTGTTTCCCTTGCTGCTGCTGCTGCTGCTGCCCTCACTGCTGCTAACACTGTTGCTGGTTGGCTCGACCAACGACGACGACGACGACGACGACGAGATCCTCTCAGATTCGAGCACTCGTTTGCTCGAATCGGCAAACGTTGGCCCTCAAACTGGAGCAGCGAAAGCGAGAGTAGGCGAATCCGGGCGGATTGAGCATGCGCGCGCCAGACTGTTGTCAATGTTCGAAGGTTGGCCGCGAGCTCAGCAAACTCGGCAGCCTGATTTGGGCGCTCGGCCGCGGCTCCTGAGGTGCGCCAAATGCGCGCACCTTCGCGCCGGCCGCCCTTCCTGTGGCCGAGCTGCGCGCCCTTGAACCCCTTCCAGGCCGAGCTCGCCATCTAGCGGGCGCGCTCTCACTCGAGAGCCGGCCGCAGCTTTGCCCGAGAGGCTGGAAGGGCGCAAGCAACTCCTCATGGTTGGCCTGTGCAAACCCTGCACAGCGTTCGTTTGGACAAAAGTTACCTAGCGGCGAAAATAATCATTTGTGACGGAGCCCCCAAACGAAGGGTTTTCACATCCTCAGAGGGATAAAATCTCGCACTGCTGCTCCATCACACAAACTACACACATACACTTTCGAGCCAAGAGTGATACTGAAAATATTGCCTTTAATTTGATCTGAACCTAAACTGGACCCACTACTTCTGTTTCGACTTCCTGATCGCTGGCCTCTGAGCGGCCTGCTTGTGCGCCAAGCTCGTAAGCAGCTGGCCAGACTTGTAGAGCAAGTAGATGAAAACTGCCAAGCTTGCGAAGTAAATAATCCGCTCCTGCTGGTTCATCGTGTCCAGGTACTTGTACACGAAGAGTCCTGTTTGGTGCTTGATGTAAAATAGGAGACTTGTGTAAAGTATGAAGTAAACAATCGTCAGCGCGGCCCCATTGCGGGCATATTTGTGGTTCACGAGGAGCGCTAACAGTATGTTTAGTGGGACAATTATTGAGTGCGTTGCATGATTGAGCCAATCTGGATAAAACTCGCTTATTGCTGCGGGAAAAATGAGCTCCCTGCCCATCAGGTGCCAGACTCCCCAAAAGGAGTAGACGACAACACTTCCAACTGGATAAGCGAGACTTGTGAACACAAAGTCACGCGGCTTTTGGAGCGAGCGCGAAAAGTGGGCCCCAACGTGGAGGATTGAGTTGAGCAGTTGGATGAGCAGGCATTGGTAGGTTAAAAACTTGAGTTGCCCATAATGTCTCAGCTCTGGCGCCATGAGGCCGTGCATCTTTTTCAAGTTTGCTGTTGTGTTGACACCAGTTTTGGGGTTGGATTTGGGCTTGTTGTTAGCAATTTTTGTCTCAGGATTGTGGAGCTGGCAGCGCTGATGGTGGGGGCCAAACACTTACGGTTAAAGTTCATATAATATACTGAGTAGCCGAACACGCCCGTTGAGGCCAAGTTCAGCAGTAAAACAAACGCCGACATGGCTGACTCGCTGTCTTCTTGTTGCCTATTCACTTCAAGATGGTTGCAAGAGTTTTTGGCCTCCAGCTGGCAGGGCGTTTTTGTGGCAAAAATCGGAGGGACAGTGGATTGATACAATTTGCATTTAATTTGACAGTCTTTGTGTTTTCTCGCTGTGGCAGGTGGAGAAGGAGACGGAGGGAGGCGAGTGAGCGAGCGGGACAGGCAGTGCGCTCTTATCGCTTGCCCCGTCTACCGCGCTGCGGCAACCCCAAGCTCCAGAACTTCCTCTACACGCAGGCAAAACGTATGCATGTTTTCCCCGACCTGCGGCGGCCAGACTCCGCCGCCGCCGCCGCCGCAGCCCCAAATGCGCCGCCTGCGGTAGAATTGATGATCAGGAGGATAGAAAGTACTAATGCTAAACAGGCTAGTCGCCGTCGCCGTCATCCGACGAAAGCAAATGTTAGGCGCCGCACCTCCAGTGGCTCAGACTATGCTTGCGGCGGGCAGCCCAGGGCGAGAGAGCGAGCGCGAAAGAGCATTGCCGGCGAGCGCTCACTAGCAGGTGCAGCTGGTTCAGCAGGTTGGTATTAGGCTCCCACTCTTGGAACTCTACGCAAAATCTTGAGCCAGAGGATGCGCTGCTGTCCAACTCAGACAGTCTCGCAACCTGCAACCAGACAAACTAGAATGAGCCCTTTATGCTGGCGAGTGTTGCGTACATCTCCATTTGTCAGATGGCTAGAATGAATGTCATCCGCAAACCCTCCAAGGGGATCAATCCGAACTGGTTGTATTCTCGGGTCAGAAGCTGGCCCACTCGCAATCCATATCTCCGCTCGCTGAAACCACCTTTTGTTTGACCTCCAAAGGCCCAACTGGTAACCATGGCAACGCTCCTGCACCGCCAGCTCATCGCACCCATGAGGCTCACTTTCGCCATCCGAGCACCAATCACTGCGTCTTGATAGAGGATGGAAAAGTATTATCTAACAAAGTTAGACAGTTCGGTTGGGCCCGACAGCCTGAGCAAGGTGAGACTGGTTGAGGTTGAGCAACAAGCTGAGCTGCCGCCATCGTTTGGGCTCGTGCGCTTGAGTTTAGAGGAGGGAGGCAAACAGAGAGGCCAATTTGCGGTCGGCCACCAGATCAAGCTGACGGCGTTGAATTGGAAAAGGAGCGCGAACGAACTGGAGAAAAATGGAGGGATAAATGTTGTTGAGTTTGAGGAGAAACGAGTCGAGCTCACCTGTGCGAAAGTTGTTGACTTTGATGCGAGAAGCCGGATTTCTTTGGAGACTTCGCATTTGGATTGCGTGCTCCTGTGCGAAGATGGCACCTTGTTTGCCATTCAATTTGCTGATAGATGTGCAAAACATCTTTCGGCCATCCATTTGGACAGTTATAAGACACAAACAAGCCACAACAACACTGCCATCCAATGCCATTTGCGAAACGACAACGAAATTGGACAAAGAGGTTCTTACGTTTACGTGTTAAGCGTTAGATGTTACTACCTTTACAAATTAACCGCCTCCTCCGAGCAGCTAGAACTAGTCAATGTTTATCCATCAGCTCAGAGTCCCGATTGCCACTTTGTCAACCTTTTGGTGCTTGAGGCAAATCAGCAAACTGTCATCTTGGAGCTTGAGGATTCAAGCATGAGGGTAATAAATCAAAACAACTGTCTTGCTACATTCAAATTGCCTGAACTCTACGGGCCAACTTATGGACCAAAATTGATCCTAAAAGCGAGCTCAGATTGTGAATTTACGATTCTGAACTCTATTGGAACCAAACTGGTTGCATACACTCTAGTTCTACGAGGTGAAACAGAGAAGGATGATCCAGATCAGCTTCTTGTCCGAGAACCAAATTTTGAGCTTGAGGAGAATTGGCACCTGGATTTGGATGAAATCGATTGTGTTCGTTCGCTTGAGATCGATGAGGAGAGTAAAGAATCGTGTTGTTTGTGTCCAATTTGGTCGCCTCTCGAACCTGATGGGCCAAAGTTCCTAGCAATAATGTTCAAGCATCATATGCTTGTCTACGGTTTTGAGCAGCCATCGGCGCTCTCATTCTCAACGCTCTATGATCAATCCTTCCTTGAAGTGGCGGCAACTTCAGAGGGTGGCGATCAAAAGACACTGGAGTTTCGACGTTTCCATGTTGATACAAAAGCTAGGCCAAGGTTGTTGCACAACTTTAAACTCATTGGCGCCCAACCAACAGATTGCCTCTTCAACTCTCTCTTTCTAACAACCAGAATTCGCCTCCTCGAAGCCAGACACTTTCCGCGTCTCAACTTGTTGGTTGCCATTGCAAGCTTTGGCCACCTACTAGCCTTTAGATTCACGTCAGACAGAATTGTGACGAACGAAGATAGACAGTTGGGCCAGTTGCTTGTTAAGCTGATCAGGGGCGGCTCGTTGCTCAGAGGACCCATCAGCCAAATAGAGCAAGATAGCAGCGCGCTTCGGGAGGACATTCGAAGGCTTGAGAGCAACTCCATCGATGGAAACGATTTGAATGAGAATTTGAATAGAATGCTGACGGTCGAGCTAAATCAGAGCAACGAATTTGGCAGCCTCTACCATTTAAATATCTACCTACCAAACCTAATTCAGGTATCGAGCCTGATCGTTGCGTCGACTGTGAACTCTCACATTTTGGAGCCCACGAGCTCACGGATTAAATCGATCGAAATAGATAACCAATGTGCGACGACACTGCAGGCTGATGGATCCAAGCCCATGGTTTTGTCGGATGATGGACTTGGAGGAGATCGAATATCGCAACACAAGACTGATATAAATCTAGAGGTCCAGTTGCAAGCTTGGGCTTGTATTGAGCTGAATGATGAGCCTGAGAGCTTTACACTCAAAATACCCATCTTCATCATGGACGGCCAGTATGGCGAGCTCAAGCTGATCTACATCCTTAATACGCCCGAATCAATGGCCCAAATTATAACTAGATCAACAATTCGTAGGGACAAAACAAATTGGCCGACTCTAAACCCAAGCTCATACTCGAACTGTTTGCAAATCAAACCTCTCATCTCATATCAGGAGACCGACTTATTCCCTGACCAAGGACAATTGTGCCCAATCGTCACGATGGGAGGATTCGCTGATGGTAACAAGATGCTCTCATGGCTAAGCCAATGTCTTGATACACCCACAGGCCGTGAGGCTCAATTCAAATCTTTGTTCACAAAATGTTACCTCAAATATTGCCTCGACGGCGATTCGATCTCTTTTGTCAGTGATGACCTGATCGCACTAGAACTGGTGAAGAAACACATACTCAGACAGGCCACAAATGAGTCAGTTGAGCTTGAGCTTTCACATCAGAGACCGAGTATCGAGAACCTCCGACATCTAATTGGCCTTCAGCTGAAGAATTTAGCGATCACCGATCCGATCATAGCAAGTGCTCAGAACCGAACGAAAGACTTTTTACTGCAAAGCTTGGCCTCCGAGATTGATACGAGTGGCCTCGCAACCGAAATGCAAGTTCAAA
>Ga0209372_1000658_pt1 | contig 11391 bp, 6 predicted proteins | sample AgamicAtPe_FD_187170 | JGI IMG/M metagenome (GOLD analysis project Ga0209372, IMG submission 187170) | Agave microbial communities from Guanajuato, Mexico - At.P.e (SPAdes) (version 2) | ecosystem: Host-associated > Plants > Phyllosphere > Phylloplane/Leaf | place: Guanajuato, Mexico | collected... | reverse complement strand
ACTGCTGGCTTTGATGGTGAGAGTGTAGCTTTCTTTAACCTCACGATCCAAGCGAGCTGTTGAATATATCCGACAAGGATTGTTTCCCGACTCTGTAGAGTTAGTCTCAGTTTCGTAATTTAGTCGGAACAAGTTGTTCTGATTCCCATCAATTATTTCATAGCCGATCAGAGCATTCTGGCCGATGTCCTTATCCGTCGCCTGAATCGTTCCAATCAGAGAATCTTTGGCCACTTCCTCCTCAACCATGAGAACAAGAGGAGGGTCGTCGATGGCTCTCTCAAAGTAAGGTTCGTTGTCGTTTATGTCTGAAATCTTGATGGATATTACCTGGTGGGCTTGTTTCGGCGGACTACCAAGGTCTTGAGCAACCACGATCAGGCTATAGCTTGGCACCTGTTCGCGATCGAGGTAAAAGTTGGGTCTATTTTGAGTCTTGATAACACCAGTGAAAGGATCGATATCAAAAACATCAGATGGATGTACGAATTTGTACATCAGCTTTCCGTTCGTCTCCTCATCAGCGTCGATAGCTTGCACTTGGTAGACAAAGGTACTAGGTCCAACATTCTCGTTCAAAATCACAACCTCATCAGTCTTTGGACGAATGAACCTTGGCACACCATCGTTCAACACAACGTCGCTTATGGTTAGTAAGAGGCTCGCATACGACTGCCTACTTGTTTTGCCGTTGTCGAACGCGCGGATTCTGATCCTATATGGAACTGCTCGGCCCATACCCGAGAGTGAGTCGGCCACACTCACATATCCGTCTCGATCTATTTTGATAAGATTGCTGGCAGGTCCATCGCCATGGACTATCTCATAGCTGACCTGCCCGTTTGCGCCTTCGTCAACATCAAAGGCCACAATTTGTGTGATCACGGAGCCAATAGATGAAATTTCTGATACAACTGCCTCTAGCTCACCACGCTTATTCACATTTACGAAAACTGGGTCGTTATCGTTCTCGTCACTGAGCGTGACACTAACAAAAACTGAAGATCTCTTGCAATTGCTGGCTACCGATTCGTGCGCCTGAGGCTCGTTCGATCGTGTTTCGTTGCAATTGCTAGCTGTGACAAGAAGTGAGTGATTTGGTTCAGTATCTCTATCTAGCTTGGCGCCTTTTTTGACGCTGATTATACCCCGCTTCTGATCAATGGCAAAATGATCGCTCGAGTATCCTGAAAGGGAGTAGAAGATTTGGCCGAACATTTCTGAGTCTCGGTCCTCAGCAGTGACTGTCGCTATCTCTTGAGGGTAAGTCGCGGCTTCACTTATTGTCACTGAATAGTTCTGCCTCTTAAACTGAGGAGCATTGTCATTAAGATCTACGACCTTAATTTGTAAGTTTGCCGTTGCAAAGTTGACATCGTTTGTCAGAGCTTTGACCGAAATAGTCAACTTCTTTGGTGAGGGCAGCTCCTCGTAATCGATGCGCCTATTGACAAAGATAACTCCAGATCTGTCAACCCTGAAGTAATCTCTAGGGTCGGAATCAAACACTTTCTCAAATATCTCTATTCGATTGTTTGTGGTGATGTCGTTTGCAAGAAGCGAGAAGATTGCAGTTCCAGGAGTGAGCTCTTCCATTATGCTAATGTTGTAATCTCTCTTATCAATTGACCATGGGGGAGCAAAAATAGGATTCTTATCCGTATTAGTCTGAAAGAAGAAGGTGCAAGTAGCGAAGTCCTCTTGCAGCTCACCTGTTGAGGTGAAAATTTCTTGATTTAGATCGAGCACTCGAACTAGAAGCGTCACCGAGGCAGCGAACGAATAATCGGGTTCAGATTCAAGCTCGATCGCCCCGGTTTTTCTGTTCACAGTTACCAACTTCCTAAAACCGTTTACGAGCTGGAGTCTTTCTGATTTGCCCATGTGAGAGAGGTAGCCGGTGCTAGAATTCGCCAAATCTTCCAATGAAAATTGTTGACCATTTCTATCATGGACTGTGACGTGATCGTTGACAATTGAATAATTGAGCTCGGCGTTTTTGTCTGGATCTATAGCATTAACTTGTAGGACTATGTCGCCGAGTTTAGATCCTCCCTGAACCAAAGTCGCTTTGTATTCTCTCTTTTCGAACTTCGGAGGTTTGTCGTTCACATCCTGGATGAGAATGCTGACAATAGCAGAGGCTCTCAGCGGATACGGCCTACCATTATCTGTTGCATAAACAGTAACATTGTATAGCACTCCCTTGAAGTCGTCATAATCGACTTTTGTTTTAAACGACAATTCACCAGAAACTGGATCGATAGTTACCAGATCGTTGAGATCATAACCCAACGAATAACGCAACTGGGAGTCCTTGTCATCAGGATCGATCGCCTGCACTTGAAAAAAGGGCTTGTTGCTCGGTTGATTCTCCCTCACGAAAGCCTGGTACAAATCTTGCTTGAACTGCGGCGCTCCATCTCTGTTTCCCTTCACAGTGAGCAAGACTCTAGCAGTCGAGTTTTGTTTTGGCGATCCATTATCTTCAGCCATCACTTCCGCCTCGAATACGATCTTTCGGTCACTGGAACGGCCCTTGTTAGCTGTATTTACGTTTGAGATTAAATTATCCAAATCTAAGGGTTGCGAGAGATAAACCAGACCAGAGATTGGATCGATATCCAAGCCAGTCAGATTCGAGCTCCTTATTCGATAGGTCAAGTTGTTTCTTCCGTTCACTGGGCTATCGCCATCCTTCGCACAGACTATGAGCTGCGGTGATATATAGTTTTGTTTATTGCTTAAATTGTCGCTTATGAGTTCGCGTTTGTATACGCTCTCGGTGAATTTCGGTGGATGATCGTTAACGTCGATGATAGTTATAATGACACTAACGTTCTTCATCCTTCCTCCACCATCGCGCGCTTCATATGTCAGCGCAAAGCTTGACTGAACCTCATAATCGAGACACTGTGCGACCCCACAATCATTGACAACAATTTTGCCCTCGCTAGAAACTAATTTGAACTTGCTAGCTCCTGTGCCCCGCAACATATAGTCAATCTTGCCAAAGATACCTGAGTCTCTATCCTTAGCTTTGATAATAGTGACAACAGTTCCAGGCTGAGCGTCCTCTGATATCTCGACCGAGTACTGGTCGCGATCAAACTCGGGCGAGTTGTCATTGGCGTCCATGACATTCATCTGCATCTCTAGAATTTGCACCAATGGGGGATCGAAATTTTTACTGGCAACTAGATTGAACCGATAAGATCTAAAACTCGAGTTCTCGTAGTCCAAAAGCGTTGAATTGAGCACCTTGAGAACAATTTCTGTCTTGCCGTAGACTATTTCTGATTCTAGTGCAATTGCATGGCTGGCGGGTGGACCAATATCTGCATCCATGAGCGATAGGTTGAATCTGGAATTGATGCCTTGGTCTAAGTCGCGCACAGCAAGATTTAGATTAGGCACCGAAGCTCCGTTCATAATTGATTCAGAGACATTGAAAAACATCACATTATCCTTGATGGGCCTCGCCGAGTTCGCTTGGACGAATATCGGCCGTGAATCTGGTATATCTAACACAACCACAGTAACGTTTTCTCTCTTCAAAGTCCCCTTTGAATAGTTTGGCTCCCTTAGGGCATTCAATAGTTCAATTTCACTCGCGATCGGTGAGCCAGAGTCATCCAGTTCAGCAGCCAAGAGGCTGATGGTAAACATGTTACCATTATCACCAATCAGTGGAGTTTCCCTATCAACAGTTACGTTTGTTTCTAAATACCAGATTTTAGTCAAATCTGGATCTTTCGACACCTGAAAATATTCGCTGAAGGGGCCAGGAACAACTATCATGCTGAGCTCACGTTGAGGCGCTGCGTCACCATCTTGAACAATCAGATTGAGGAGTCGAGTGCCACTCTTTAGACCCTCGGGCATTGAAAGTGAATAAGGGGCGTTCGTGAAAATGGGGCCCTCGTCCTGTATGTTGATCAAGTTGATATTTATTGTTGCCTCTGCCTCCAGCGGAACACCCTTGAGAGGAGATGGTCTCCTTCCGCGAGCAACTAGTGCGAGTTTGTACGATTGGATCCGTTCAAAGTCGAGCAGAGCACGAGTTCTTAGTGTGACCGAGTACTTGCCTGAGCTTAATCTGCGCGATTCAATCGAGAATATGTCGCAAGCTTGATTCGTTGATTGCTTTGCGCGACACTCAAATACAAGCTCGGCATTTGGGCCTTCGTCTGCGTCAGTGACCTGAATTTCGCCAATCACAATACTATTGATAGGAGCTTGCTCACTCAAATCAACCTGATAAACATAGTGACCATGCAGCGAGCTCGTTGATACTGTGTACTTATGAGGCGCGAAAATGGGCCAAGAATCGTCTATGTCTTCGACAACTATAATTCTCCGTTTGCTTTCAACAGGTAGGTCATTTTTGCTATCGCTTCCGTCAAAAACGCTGACCACTACAACAATTTGTGGTTGTCGCTCGCGATCCAAAGTTTTGACCAGTCTGACTTCACCGGTTTGTTCATCAACACTGAACGTATCGCCAGTCATGTGATACGAAAACTTTCTATTCTCATTCGATCGATCAACAGCTCTGAGCTGATGAACAATTGAATCAATGGGTTGCGATTCAGGTATTCGCAAATTTTCCATATTATGGCCAGGTAAGAGGAAATTTTGTTGCTGCTGAGCGCTTGTAAATTGTGCTATATTCGCGAGTATAATTATTAGTAGTTGCGCTGAAAGAAGCTGGAACAATAGCGGCTTTCGGTTGGCAAATCTCAATATTGGTAAGTTTGCTAAATCTTGGCGCCATATTGGCGCTGATGATCTGGTTCGCCGCCGCCGATGATGTTTGTGATTTTGTTCCATAATTTCGTGTAAATAATGATCCATCTTGTTATTAAATTAGATTTGCTATCGAGGCTGAGCAAGTCGATTGGTGACACTGGAATTTCGGATATGAATGCCGAATGTCTAATACATGAGCGGCGGTGGTCAATTCTGTCGGCATTGATAGATAAGGGCGCTAAGGACTTGAGGTGAGCCAATAGGGAGAATCGAAAACAAACTTGAGCCGCTTTTATCTCTGCGGACAATCATTTTTTATTCCTTCTTTATTAAGGACCTCTTGGCTAACGAAGATTTGGAGCATTTGCTAGGAGAGGGCAGCGAGTGCAACAAGTTGTGTCCAATGGAGCATGAGCGCCACCTGCAATAAAGGTGCAAATCCGGCCAAACTAGCCGCTGACCGGCGGCCATGGAACACTCGGAGATTGAGGTGCGCCGGCTTTAGCGTTGGATCAAGCGAGCAGACTGTGTGAGCCAACCTTGCCGGTGTTTTTCAGCAATCGTTCGCTCGCCTGCTTGGACCACCTGAAAAGGTAAGAAACGAGTTCTTTATTCCATCCTCCTTTTCAACTTCATCCCCGAGGGATTCAAGCTGCCAAGCCTTTCAGTGCACGACGGTCAGTCAGCGGATCAAAGGTAGCCTGAGGTTGGGAGAGAGTTGCGCAATAGGAGAGCGAAATACAAATAAATCATGATAGGCCAGCCAAAAGCTGGCGGTTGAAGCAGTAGCTTTGGTCGCCATTCTGACTCCTTTGAACTCTGGCCAACTATCGTTTTGATCGAAGCCAAGCGAGATTGGATGGAGCCTGATGGTCCGGCGCAATCGGCGCGGCCAACTTTCTTTTCGGCTCTTCTTTGTTCGCCTCGCTCCCCATGCTTCCGATAACCTGGGGCTCGTTGTTTCAGCTCTTTATTTGGCCTGCAGCTAGGGTAAGAGGGGATAAGACAGATGAAACGAGCCTAGTTTGGGGTGACCAAGCGAGCGAGCCAGGCTAGTGAGGAAGTAACTAAGTATACAGAGGCGAATGAAGAGGGGGAGGGAGAGAGTCGACAGCTTTGTTGTCTCTCACAAGTGAGACGAGTAGCGGCGACAGCATTAGCTTAGCCCTAGATGGGCCAGCAATCCGTCAGCCGTGGACAGGTTTGGCGAGAATGTGTTGGCCCGCGATTGGGACCAATTTGAATTGGCTGTGAATCCCCTTTATTACAATTAACCTCTCAAACTTGTTCACCTGGACAAGGGGTTGAGGACGAAGATCCATATGTGTGACTTATGTATGCAGTTCCACTTGTTCGGCGCCTGCGGAAGATGAATACAACAGCAACCATGATGCTAAGCGCAAGCATGAGACAAGCAAACATTAGGAACAGAGTTGTTCTAACAACGAACAGCACCGACGATCCGTGATGGAAGAAGACTTCTCCGTTAGCTTCCGCCGGCTCTTGCCGACCGCCGCTCGAGCCATACTGGTGGCTCGTCTCATTTAGCAGCAGACCCAGTGTCCAACCAAGCTCATTCTTGCTCTCTGACGCCGGCGGAAAGATGAGAAACTTTATCTGCCTCCAGCTCGTCTTTGGGTCGAACAAGTAAAAGTCGGTTAGCAATTTGTTGATATAAACCAATTGAAGACAGTTAATGGCGTAGAAGGCCCTATTCATCTTAGGATATCTGATAGGCAGTTCGCTCACGTCCAGAGTGCAAAATTTTTGCGTAGCATTGACGAACTCGCTATGGTCTATAGCATAACCGCCCAAATTTTCACTTATTTTCCTCTCTATGGCGGCCTGTTGAGTTCCCGCCTCTTGTCCAATCTCGGAATCAACAGCCTTCTGCATGTTGAGCACCTGCAGGGACTTGTTGTAGCCAGAGATGGTGACGAAGAGCATTGTTTTCGGTGGACTTTGGTGATTTTTATCGCGAGGACAGAGCGAAAAGTACTGTCTACACAGTTCTGGCTCGATTAGCTTGGCCAACAACTGGTCGCATTCGTACGTATTGCCAGTTCCAACAAACCTAATAATAGATCTGGTCGATAGGAAGGATCTAAACTCATTTGAGGTCGAGTTTTTCTTGGCATCGAGTAGACAAGGACCCGAGAAAATTTGGGTGGCCTCCAATTTGCCTATGCTTGTTCGGGATGCCCGTTGCATGCAAGGATTATCGAGCTCAACAACAGGATTTCGGCGACTCTCTTGGCTCGAATTCGAATAAAAGTCTTTCACCAGAACCAGATTTGTCCGAAGCACCGCCTGGCTCATTCCAAGGCAAAGATCGCTCCTAGTTGCTAGCTGATATTTGCGATTGAACAGATCGACCGTCCTCTGTTGTAAACTAGAATTTTGAAACTCTCCCGCCGTCACCCAATCTGGCACCTGGTGGGCCATCTGAGAGGATGCACCGCCCAACTCGAGAGTGCCAATAGTATTAAGTGGCGAGTTTTCGTCAGCAAACGAGCTCCACTTGGGCGAGTCCTCTATGTTGTATGCTGTTTGATTGGTTTTGTGCAATGGCTGTACAGTGTCCCTATGTCTAGCCCGCAAGCTTTCGCATAGAAAATTGGCCGAAATCCAACCGAATGCAGCCTCGTCAGAACCCTCCAGGATGCCAATTGAGCCAGTGTTAATGAAGGGCACATTCGAGGCAAGTTTGTTGCTCTCTTGAATGGCCCTACCAACCCAGAGCATCCTCTCATCGGCCTTCGTTTGGTTAAGCTCGCGAATGGCGCGCATGCCGGCAGTTGCACCAAGATAAATATGCGTAACACTATTCACCCGATGATTGACCAAGGCCAAATGATCGCTTAGCTCATCCGGCTCAGACCCCGCTTGCTCGCTACCTCTACCAGTTTCACCGAGCGTCATCTTGAAGTCTAGCTGCTTGATTTCATACGCAAACTTGCTAAAACACTGACCCATCAACTCTAGGGCCCCCGATTCGGACTGGATTTCTGCAAGGGGCCCACCATTAACGCAGTTGCCAACATGTTTAACTTGCAAGAGATTTGTTAGCGGCAACTCGGTTGCTTCAGCTTGTTCAACGTGCCCACCTTCAGCACCACCACCACTAACACTGCTCGAGGTATCCTCGCCTTGATCTATCCACTCGACCAGTTTTGGTACATCGAGCTCTATGCTGAACAGGCTCGATCTGGTTTGGGTTGAGCCGGCGTCCACAACAACTGCGAAATGTTGCAGTGGTCGCTCGAGGGTGGCGTAGTGATAAACGATCACAAAGCCGATCAAGCCAGTTAGCGCAGCCATGATGAGACAGGCGAGCGCAAACTGGAAAGCGTCGCATTTTGTCATTGCTAACCAGCTAACCTTTCCTCCTCTCGAGCTTACTCGGCCAGACGACCCTCTAGTTTGCTCACTGGGGGCGATCCAACTGGCTGGTCCGGCCCCTGCTTGTTAGGTAAGAGGTAAGAACTTTACGTTGGGTCTGAAAGGATGCTTGGCCTGACTGTTCGCGTACATCATTGGGCGATTGCAGGGCGCCCGTCTGGCTTAGTTTGGACTAGCTTGTCACTTCCGCTGCCCTATCTTCAAAATCTTTCAGTTTCTCCTCCTTTCGCTTGCAAGCGCATAGGCTCCAATTTGTACTCCTCGATACAATGTAGCAAAATTTCATCAAATCTTGAAACTCTGCTGGCGGAACTTGTTTGATTTGATGGTGGAGAAATCTGAGGGGGGCAGACTTTTGATGAGCATCAAATAATTGTTGTCACAGAGTGTGTATGCTTGAAAATGTATTGGTCCTTGTGAACTTGGAGCTGATTACCTCTGGGCTACTTCAATACGAATAACAGTTATGGTTCATATCTTGCAAGTACTAACACTGCCTGTTGTCATTACTGGACGATTGTAAAGAATGTCGTGTTTACAAACTGGTGCATCTCACGCTTATTTGCACCTGATCTGCACCTAGAATGTGCACTGCATTGTAGATCGTTCACTTGTGTGGTGTCACTTGCAAAAATCACATGGGCAGAATCTAGGTCCTTGATCTTCAGCACGAAGACTACACGCATCCAGCGCTCACCTTCTAGCAAAAAGGTGTTCCAGGGGAATGCTACCGACTCACTGTTCTGTAGGTGAACCGAATTTCAAGACTAGAGTTCATTCGCTCTCTCGTTAGTCACGTTTATCGTGTTTTTCGGCGGATAAAATAAAATGCAGCTGCTCGAGCCAGCTCAACCAGCTAGGACAAATTAATATTAATGGCAGTATAGGCGCCCATTGTTTAGGCCTCGCAGCAAGTCTGCGCCAGGGCACAATGGGATGTGTCACCTCGTGATTGACATTGGAACTTGACTCATAAGACGAGCACTCGAATGGGGCGACAAACAAAAAGGCCACTTTGTATTTTTAGAATAGCCGAATCAACGACGTCTATATTGGCTCCGAGCACTATGATGCCTATGATTCGTTGCCACTTAAACCTTTAGCTCCTATCTCTAACCATTGTGCTTCCAGCTGATGGTTCTGATTTTGCAAAGATCAAGCAGTTGTTTTGGCGAGAGTTGGCAACCGCGGTCGCTTCTGGCCCGGAACAACCCGATGTTGCTAGTTGGCATTGGTTTAGTCCACTAGTTTCGAGCATGTTTAGTGTTTTATTTCGTATGCGAATAAGCTGGAGGATCAAATGTAGGAGCTATGAGAATCTGAAACTCGTTCCAACTAGGCTTCTCAACAACATCAGCCCACAGCTGTTTGATTCAGGGGGCTGCGGGTGGAGTATGGTCGGTCTTCAAAGCCTGCAGATTTCAGCTAAGTTGCCAAAGACCTGTAGCCATCGTATTGTATTTATTTTTGGTTTTGAGTTTCGCAGACTTTTACGTTAAACTGCTAGAACTCAACTGCATATTTCCACCTGCCTCGGCGAATTCATCGATGACAGACGAGACAAAGAGTGTAGAATAGTCAAAACAGATCGAGCCATCAGCTCGTCGGAAAATGTTATTGGCTGTCTACATTGGATGATCTTAAAGTGATAATCGCCCTTCGATAGGGTGGGTCAGATTGGATGTGTATGTAGCTATTTATGTAGGGGCTTCCAGTTGGACGTACACGATGATGGACAGCCAATTTCCGGAATTTGCGCCATCAAAACACAAGCTCATGCTAACAGTTCAAGTGTAAGCACTTCGGCTCGCTTCGTCATACTGAAATTTCCGATACGTTTTCACTCCAGTAACTGTGGCCAAATAGAGATTCACGAGGGCTATCAGTGCAAGCACAACCATCAGATTCATGCCGGCTGAGCCGATCAAATCGGCACCGGGACGAGCATAGTAGGACTCAATGGAGTTGCATTTGAATTTGCCATCCTGCGAAATGGGTTTCGAGCAACAAGAGTTTGATATCATCGGAGTCCATTCTTCGGAGCGGCATTCTTGAAGCCGTAACAGCCGCTTTGCTGAAGACTGTCCCAAAGTTTTGTTGCCGCTTGTGCTGTGAGAGACTCAGCCTGGTTGTTGTTACCTGACGAAACAAGGGGCAGAGTTCCATCCTTCGCGCCAGTGGTTGGCATTTCCATGGCTAAACGAGCAACCCGCTTGATTGTTGAGAGAGTCATTGATTGTTGATTGGTTATTTGATTGATTGGCGCCATTAGCTTGATCTGGATGAGGTTTGTCGGTAAAGTTGTAGAGTTTTTGGGCGCTAGTGAGACGTGCTGCAAATTGTCGTCCTGTTGAAGAACCAGATTCCCGCAACAATCATGGATCGGGTGGGAAATGAGGACGTACAAGAAACGAACCCGCCCATGTTGTCTCCTAGTCGAACTCGTGTGGTTTGCAGTAGCAGCGGATTCTACCACATCCTTTTAAACCTATCCCGCCCTCCAAGACACCTTTGAGGCTGTATTCTGAACAGCAGATCTCGCAGCTTTCCAAATTGAGCTCGCCAATACATCAAAACTCACCTGCTGGTGCTACTGTGCCGACCAACACAGTTAAATCAACAACAACAACCAAGGCCAAGACGAATATCGGAAGTGTACTTGCCATTTCGTGACAGTTCGAATATTGAGTGGAGAGTTCTCGTAATTCGACGAGCAGATAGTTTGTATCTGTTTTAGAGTTGTACCAATTTATAAAGTGACACCCGACAAAAGTTGCCAAAAAAGTCCTAGCCCTCTGCTCGTTCATACCGATAACTCTCAACGAGGACGCCAACCTTTCGAGACCTAGTTCGATCCTCCAATCGTAGTTCTAAAGCATTGGTTTGCAAAAGTTCAATTTTTGATGGCTAGTTTGGAACCGCAGATTTCAAGGATTTGATCAAACCTATGATCGAAAGAAAGAACTTGCCTTTACATGGATCAGGTGTCGCAAAGCAACAAAACTCAGTATCGCGTCCAACATGAAACCAAAGCCGTTCCAAGATATTCCTGAATGGTCCTTCATCAAAGGTAGACCTGGATGGTAGACCCTCTTAGCTGATGTATCATGCTTATCCATTGTTTGAGTTTCCTGCCTCGGCCGCAATCCGTTTGAGTCAATGTTTTCGCTGGAGTCTCGGTCGAATTTGTTCTCACTGTCATGTGTCGATCTAAGTTTTACCAACTTTCCGTCCGTT
>Ga0209372_1000657_pt1 | contig 11412 bp, 3 predicted proteins | sample AgamicAtPe_FD_187170 | JGI IMG/M metagenome (GOLD analysis project Ga0209372, IMG submission 187170) | Agave microbial communities from Guanajuato, Mexico - At.P.e (SPAdes) (version 2) | ecosystem: Host-associated > Plants > Phyllosphere > Phylloplane/Leaf | place: Guanajuato, Mexico | collected... | reverse complement strand
TTATTGCGGTAATCTTCTAGTTCAGATAATCTTATCCGAGTGAAATGATTCGCGTGATGGTAGGCGAACCATTCTGGAGCTAGATTACCATTTGTGTCGATATAAACATATCCTTCGTCCGGTGGCACCATCACTTGTCGGCAAAGTGGGCAGCTGTTTGATTGTACCACACAAATGTCGAAGCATCTTGAACAGAATCTATGTTTGCAATACGTTAATTCACTATCAGCTTTAGATTTGTGCTCCAAACATACTGGACACTCGAAGTTTGGTGAACCATCCTCCTCCCCGACAAGATCGGTCCTCTGATCTTGTTCCTCATGGATGCTAGTCGCATTTTCTGAGCGCCTAGAGCAGGGTTCACAAAATTGGCTGACGTTTGATTCTTCCAAGATCGTCCAACACATAGGGCAAGCCCTCAGGAAGGTTATTTCCCTGTTAGTTTGATTCTGAATCGCTGATGATGAGCTCATCTTCTTCTTGATTGCACAATTGACGGTAGAATTTCCACTCAAGCTTTCTAAACTTGTCTATTGCACGATCAGTTAACTCCCAATAGGCTTTTCTATAACTATCTGTATGAATTCTCAATGTAATGTCAAGTGGGCTGGATTGATATCGAATTGGATGTCTTGTGATTCGAAAGATTGCTCTTCGGACGCTTTTTAATAACTTTGGTAGTGGTAAAGTTCCGTCTATGCGACAGATTTTGATGTTAAAGAGGTGACTTAGCTCTTGAAATACGTTTCCGTAGAGGTTATTTAAATTGTGAAGGAGCTTGATATCGATGTTCACTTCTTGGCTGAATCCTCTGTCTTTAATGCGTTGATAAGCTACCCTAACAGGTGTCTTGATGTAGATGATAGCGTTGATTGGCTCTATTTCAGATAAGAAATGTTTGTAGTAATCTCCAAGTAGTTTAAATTCTTCATCGCTGAGAAATTTGAGATGGTAATACATCGCACAGTACACGTAGTACACGGAGAAGATTGATCCTTTACAGATCATATTACCGTTCGTCTTGATGTGCGAGTGATTCAACAAGTGCTGGAATTGGAGTGCTAAAACCGCGTGATTTGCACCTTTAACCATTTCATTATACCAAGGCTTATTAATGTCTGCGTGTGTTGTAATCTCAACCTGTGCTACAGTGTTTAACTCGTTCAGTAGTATCGTTTTGTTGGATCCAATTATTCCCTCTACTGCTATCTTCATATTGTGTTTTATTTTTAATAATTTTTCTTTGTAAATCTGTAGCTCTTGCTATGTTCTAACTTATCATTCAGTTCTCGAGAGATCTCCAGAACTAAACGTCTTTATATATGCTTTCTCTGAGCCTCGTACTAATTCTGTCTTACCATAGCCATCTCATTGGCTACAAGTTCTGTCTCTAGTTTCAACCATTTCATAATGCCACGTAGTTCCATTAATGTAGTGAAGATATCACGTTCCTCAATCTCTTTCTCTATCTCAACTTCTTCTATAACTCTCTTACTGGGTTGATCAATCCATTTGTTACTCATTTGATCCTTCCAGACTTCATAAACTTTCTCAAACTCCGCTGTTATTTCTAACCATAATTTCTTCTCATCCGATATACTATACGTCAAGTTTATGGGTCTCTTTATCTCTCTTATACCGCTCAGGTTACCTAGTATCCCCTTATTTTGGGCTTCTAAAAGTGATTCTACTATATCTCTCACAAAATCATGATTATGAGTGGCGTCTATAATGAAAATGGGCACTTCTAATTCTTCTCCGGCTCTCACAAAAGCTTCCTCATAGTTTTCATGTATCTGAACTATATAATCTAACCCTATATTTATCTCCTCGGATCTGTTTCTCTTTACTAATCTATCATATGCCATCTTTGGCGGCAATCTTAAGTATATAATGAAAGCTGGTTTATCATTCTGTGACTTAAAATATTCATAATATTCCTTTAGCACCTCAAATTCGTATTGATTAAGATTTCCATTCTCGTATAAGGTCTTGGTAAAGACTTTGAAAGCCGAATAAATCGATCTTTCTTGTAGGCTAAAGTCGACGTACTTACATTTAGCTACTGCAAGTAACGCGTTCAGTTGGAAAATGAATGCAAACTTTTTCGGATCCTCATATAATTTGGCTAGCATATTGCCCCCTTTTTCTCTACATTCCTTAACTGGTTCTAATGAACATTTGTACTTCGGTCTCAGCTTCTCAATCACTGTGCTCTTGCCAGCACCAATATTTCCTTCAATAGCTACGTACATCTTTCAATTTCTAACGCGACGATTATATTCTTCAATATTAGAAACAAACTTAATACGTGGTTGGTGTTTGTATGGTTTTCGAACTTCTATATCTCGTGATATCTCAACGTTGCTTTCACTATCGCTAGCTTCTGATTGATAACTGACTATCTGATGTTGACTATCATATGGTTTTATGCTCGGCGCTGATGGTTTTGGTTTTCTGGAGAAGATCTTTCTCAAGCCAATGAAAACTAATATGCCCATAGCTGCGATAATCATCCCTCCTAAAACTCCCCATATAATTGATCCTTTATGTTTACGTACGTACTGTGGAAACTCCCATCTAACTCCTTTGCGATGTTTGTCTAATTCGCCTCTTGCCACGGTTATCTCTTTTTCAAGGTCTTCAATCAAAGTCTTGTTCATTTCATGATCTGGCTTAATCAATCTGAAGTTATCTGGCATATCAAATTTGGTTCGTACTCTTTCAATATGAGCACTGTAATCATATTCCACAATCACTCTTGGATTTGGTCTAGAGGCATGCTGATATATGGTTACATTGTTGTTATAGGCCATAGATAAGATCTCGTTTAACGGGCAATCTCTCAGATCGCCGTCATTAATCCTGATCTGGTTATACGGGCAATACACCAATAGTTGGTCGTTTTCCACCTTAATTTGCACACTTTGCCCATCAAAGAATTTATCAAGCATCAATTGGCATGACCATTCACTGTACGCTGAATCTCTACGAGATTTGTTTTTCATCCAGGCCTCGTTGAAACACACTCCCGTGATGACTGGGATATCATTGTAAGTTGGTTCGTTGGGAACCACGTAGCTAACACATCCATGCTTAGATAATGCAAAATGGGTTGTCTGAACATAGGTGGATTTACATACTGATAACATTTCATTCTTCCTGGATTTCCAATCCTCCAACTGAAAATCTACATACGTTCCATTCGCCTTTTTCTGTATCTTGAAGTATGTAAAAGGATCAGCCTTAACGATTTCAACATCGTCCCTGATCATTCGTCTGCGCATAGTTAGTTCCACGTTCTGATCAATAGCATGAAATTTGCATTTTAGCGGAATATGTTGATCTGCTGGACAAGTGCTTGTCAAACATTTATCTTCATACCCAAAAAGTCGGAATAATTTTCGATTAATCTTTCCTTGTTTCCAATCGTCTGCGATTTCTCTCAGATCTCTCTCGATATTCTGGAAACTGCTCACAACTGAAGCTACAATCGCTTGATTTTCAAAGTTCGATTGCATATTCAACGTATTAATCTGATCAACTATCTCTTTTTGCTGTAATATGGTCGTATTCATCGTGCCAAAAAGGTAGTCAATTCGCTTGTTGATTTCATCTATCTCAACACTTATCTTCTTTACGTTTTCTAAGTTGGATTTCGCTACCTCCTCTACATTAGATTGGTCGGTTTCAGTCATTTTTCGATAAATGTATGTTCCTCCAAATGCAACAACAGCACCGATGGCTATACACACGAGTGTGATTATTTCTCTCTTATCTCGTTTCTTTTTAGTTTTGGCCAATCTTCTTTCTTGTCGTCGAGATGCATATTTCATGATTGGATGATATGGATTTGCAGTTCCACTATCATCACAGAATTGCGTTAGGGCTCGATTTACGGTTTCCCTGGTAAATTTCCAACACCAAAATTCAAATTCTGTTGTTACGTTGGCTTTTCGTCTTCCCTCTGGATGATTGAACATGGTCCCATTTTGATTGCAAGGTAGTTCATAATGTGTATAAACTATTACATCTTGCATTCCGATTTGTAACTTGAAATTGGTTGGTCGCCAGACAACTCTTGCAAAAACAACATTAAGTATCATAAGATAATGGAAGAAAGTCTTAATCCATGATATTGATCCTGTGACTGTCCTCAAATTCTCCGTCAGGGCTGTTTGATTATTTTCATTGTGCCCATTGTCTTGACTTGTGTCTTGTAGTCCATTATTCGGTCTCAAGTAGTATGGTTTCATCCTTGAGACATGAACCAGTTCTTCCCTTGGTCTTCTTAATCTCGAATTCAAATTTTGTAGCAGATAAACCAAGTCACTATTTCGTTGTATTACACGAAATGGCCCTTCGTACGGATGTCGTAATTTGGTAGTTTGTCCGGTATATCCTCTTGTGCGGTATACTAAGACTAGATCTCCTGGGTTAAATTCTTGTATGTATCGATTTTTATCATATTGTTGTTTTTGTCTCCCTTGTGCTAGTCGATTGGCAGCGATAGCTAACTCTCTATCTTCATGAAGCCTTTCGAAACGTTCGGTGTTTGGTATTTCGGGATTAGAGTCCATTATATCTACCCATAATCTGGCTTGAATACCGTGAAGTAGGTAGAATGGTGAATATCCAGTACTATCTTGTATCGTGGTATTATATGCAAATACAACATAGGGCAAATAAGTATGCCAGTCTCGATGATGTTCGCTAACATACATCGATAACATGGTCGCTAGAGTTTTGTTGAATCGTTCTGTTAGACCATTAGTTTGTGGGTGATAAGCAGTCGTTGTCACATGTCTAGTGTTGAATTCTTGATAGATTTCTCTCATTAGTTCTGTACGAAAACTTTGTCCTCGATCACTCAAAATCACCTCAGGTACCCCGTATTGTAGAAATACTCTTTCGATGAGCATATTGGCAATCTCGGTAGCATTTTCTCTGGGAATCGCTTTTGCTATAGCCCATTTGGTCATATAATCGGTGACAACTATAATCTTCTCTAATCCATTATTGGATCGTCGGAAAGGTCCTAATGTATCAATTCCAATTCGTTCAAATGGTCTAGTTACTAATTGTAAAGGTTGCATGGCACCATAGCGTCTTGTCCAAGGTGTCTTCCTTGTCTGACATAAGTGACACGTCTGAACGTATTTCTTCACCTTTCGAGTTGCATGTTGTATATAATAACGCTGCTGGAATTTCCATAGCGTCTTCCGAAACCCACAATGACCACTCATCGGATCATCGTGAACTGCATACATAACCCTATCAAAGATTGACTCTGGTATGACCGCTCTTGGACCATAACTTCTATTGTGTGGGTTATTTTCCACTAAAATGCCATCCATGTTTTCAAAATTCGGGTTATGCTCCAGATTGTTACGTATTTGTTGACAAAATTCATCAGTAGCTTGAGCTTCGCGAAGAATTTCTTCATCGAATCTAGGTGCTTCAGATCTATTGATTTCCATTTCTAAAGATTGCGTATCTTGTACATCGATATTTTCGTTATCTTCTAGCTGTTGTCGCGTTCCTCTTCTTCCATAAGATATCCTGTTTATTACTGGGTATCTTGATAAATGATCAGCATCTTTATGATGCTTGCCACTTTTATATACAACCTCATAATCGTAGGTTTGTAACATCAACGACCATCTCATAAGTCTTCCAGTTAATTGTTTCTTTTCTTTCAACCAGGTTAACGCTAGGTGATCGGTTACAACTGTGAATTTCGTCCCTTGCAAATAGGTTTTAAATTTATCGATTGCCCATACTATGGCCAAACATTCTTGTTCAGTAATCGCATAGTTCTTTTCGGCGTTTTGTAATAATCTTGATGCATATGCAATAACACGTTTTGTTTTATCCGGATATTCATGGAGTAAAATTGCTCCAAGACCGTACCCACATGCATCTGTCCGAAGTTCTATCGGTAAGGCTGGATTATAATGGCAAAGTACAGGTTGTGTGATTAGACATTGTTTTATCTTCTCAAAAGCTTCTTGTTGTTCTTCTGTCCATTTGAATTCAACCTTGTCTTTTGTTAATCTTGTTAAGGGTTCAGCTATTTTTGAGAAATCTTTCACGAATCTTCTATAATATGAAGCCGCTCCGATGAAACTTCTGATTTCTGTAACATTGGTCGGTGAGGGTAGGTCCTTGATTGATCCAATCTTTTGTGGATCCATCCTTATTCCTTGTCCACTGACCACGTGTCCTAGAAATCTCAGTTCTTGTACAGCAAAAGCGCATTTACTCGGTTTGATCGTTAAGTTCGCATTTTGAATCCGGTTGAATACATTGACCAGGTTTTGATTGTGTTCATTCAAATCTTTACCAAATATAATTACGTCATCTAGGTAAACTAAACATTGATTCCATTTTAACCCGCTCAATACGATATCCATACATCTTTGAAAGGTGGCCGGTGCGTTAGTCAGTCCAAATGGCATTCGAGTAAACTCATATAGCCCATCCTGTGTGACAAATGCGGTTTTAGGGATTGAATCCTTGGCCATCTTGATCTGCATGTACCCTTGATTCAGATCCAATGAACTAAAGTACATAGCCCGATTCAGACTTGCTAATGTGTCTTCCAAATTTGGTAAGGGATACACATCCTTTTTGGTCAACTTGTTGACGCCCCTTAAGTCGATGCACATTCGCATGGATTTATCTTTCTTAGGTACAATAACTACAGGTGAGGACCACGGTGAACTTGATGGTCTTATCACTCCTGCATCTAACCAATCTCTAATCTGTTTTTGAATACTCTCTCTAACCTTATAAGATTGTCGATAGGGTGCTGAATGTATGGGTTTGTTATCTCCTGTATCTATCTGATGTTCTAAGACAGTACATTCCCCTAACTTTCCATCAAAAGCAAACAAGTGTTCGAACTCATGTAGTAATTCCGATAGTTGTTGTTTATCATCAACAGTTAAATCAACTCCAATGTTGACCTCGCCCTGCCCGATGTTGAGTTTCTCAGTTTTCTCCATGAAAACGTAAGAATTCTCATGATCATCGTTCAGATCGTCAGCAGTTATAGCGTAGGGCTCAAATTGTCCAACAACAGTCCCTTCATCTATTAACTGTTTGTCATCTCCAAAATTAGTCACTGGGATGAGTAAGTTCTCATCTTCATCAGTGGTCTCAACTAATGAATTGGCTACGACTACCTTCCCTTTCAAACTGTTCTCGCTCATATCAACTGTTGTTACTACTCCACAATCGGGTGTCAACGTGTCTACCTTAACTGACATGATGACTGTACTCTTAGGTGGAACAACAACCTGCTCTTGTCCAAAAACAAGATTAGTCATTTCCTTTGGCTTTGTGATAACTGGTTTATCACAGTATATCGTATTACTAGTTGTATCTAAGATCAGTTTCGAGGCCGAAATAAAATCTCTGCCAATGATCAAAGTTGTACCTAATCTGTTGATTACTATGGTTGGTATCATAATCTGCTGCTTTGTACCCTGCTTATCTAAATACTTATAAGTAACGTTTGCTATCCCTTCAACTTGTAACGTGATATCTCCTGCTGCAATTACTGCAAGGTCTCGAGCGACTAACAAATCTACTTGATCACTCAGCACACGTCGATAAAACTCATAGTCTAAGCATGAACGACTCGCACCTGTGTCTAGCATTCCCTCAACAGACTTTCCATTTAACTTCATTATTAGCTTAAACTCAGGTAGACTACTTGCCAACTCTACCTTATTAATGCGTCGTGTATTATTTTGCTTGGTTTGAGTTTCATTGCCTCGTGGCCCTTCGATTGCTTGCTGGTGATTAGCTCGGTAATAATTATTTGTCGATCCCTGATTCAGTCGATTTTGATTCGGATAGTTGGATTGATTGTAACCATATCTATTTGCTGGAAATTGATCTCTAGGGTTGTGAAAGCTTTGATTTCTTGCATCCTGACTCGGAGGTCCATAATTAGGATTGCCGTGATTAGTAACTCGATCTTGTCTAATGTTAACTCCAGCTGACGTCCCATAATTGCGATTTTCAAGCCTTCTCATGAATTGTGGCGATCTACAAGATCTAGCTGTATGGCCAGGTGTACCACAAATGTAACAACGCCGTTCCCGTGTATTTGCCGAGGTGTTTGGATTCCTGGTGCGTGTAGTGTTTCCTTCTTTAAGCTGTTTCTTAAGTCGTGCATTTTCTTCTTTGTACTTCTCTAATTCCATTTGTCGGTTCTGAATTGTCTGGGTTTCTTTGATCACCAAATCGATCTCTTTTAACTTCTGTAAGAAATCTTTGAGATTAACAAAGTCCTGGGTCGCTAGTAAACGACGATATTCTGGTAACAAAGATGATTGAATTGCTTCAATGATTTGGGTTGGGCTCTTATTAAGTCTTATACCAATATGAACTTTTTGGTCAAAGAAGGCAACAATGTCCTCTCCTGGTTTCTGTGCAACACCTAGTCGTTGATAGAGATGTCTTCTGTGGTCACGGGGAAGATAATGTGATCGAAATTCTGTTTTGACTTCAGACCAAGTTAGCGATCTCCAAGGGAATAAGTGTAATGAATGCTGGTCGCGCCGTACGCTTTCGTCAGGTGATGTCTCCGGATAAGCACGTCGATTCATGCACCAGAACTTAGCAGTTCCAACCAAGAGGTTCGGAAGTTGTTCTTTTTTGAGTTGGTCATTCCATCCTCGACCAACGGCAAAATCCTCGAAGTCTAGTAACCAATCATCGATGTCAATTTCGGCACTACCATCGAATGGAGCGATAGTTGGGTTGATACTTCTGTTAGTAGCCATTGCCAGGTGATCATGCACGGCATCCAAACCAATAACCATTTCGTCTCCTGTTTGCTGATTGCGGCTGTTACGACGTCGTGGGGATGGAGTTTGTCCTCGTGAGGTCGTTCCTCTAGATTGAACCAAGTTGGGAGATGATGGTTGGTAGTGTCGTCGGGGTGAGCTACTCCTTGCTCTTGATCTCGTGGGTCGTTGGTGATATGTTGGCATCTTAATCTGTATTGTCGTGTGGGACGGAATGATTTGTCTCTGAAACGTGCAAGTGCACTTCAGAATAGACTGATGAAACTATCAATATTATAAATACCAGTAGTGATATTGCTGTTACCCAGGCTAAGATGAAACAGCAACCCATAAGCAAGTTTTTGATTGTGAATATCGGTCCTTCTCCGTTGTGATTCGATCCTTGTACCATTATATATATTACAAATGAAGTTGTTTTCAGGATTTTAGCAGAAACGTCCAGCCAGTAGTTTCCACTTAATTCAAATCCCAGTGTGATTAAAAAGAACGAGATATACACGAATTTCTCTTGACTTGAAAGGTTATCCACTTTGCCACTTTACTAACTAACCTGTTTATAATTCTAATCTTTTACAGCATATATCTATTCTACTTATCTATCCTTATACTATTATCATAATCATTTGAAATCTCCAGAAGGAATTTTTCTTTAAAGCCCCCTGGCACGCTCGCCAAATGTAAAGTTTTGCTAGGCTAAAGTGGAGTTCTCTCGTTAGAGGTTCGTAGTACACTGTCGTTTATTCTCTCATACACTGGCTTATATAGCCTTGCGGCGCTGAACCCGGCCCTCCAAGGGGGTGTGTGTGGTGTCCGCGCCCGCTCAGCACAGCGCGCTGCAGGCTCATGCGGCCCACGGCCTGACTGCACTTTACAGCACACACTGAGTTCTGTGCAAGGATTGCTGTGCTACTTACGTCACTCATCTGCGATGATGACTCATGCGATGAGTAAGCATTCTGGAAAGATCATTAGCATCTGGAAAACTCATTATCTCGACTACACACTCCAGATCGACTAGTCATGTCAGGACAAGCATACAGCGTTCGCACACACAAATTGCATGCATACACCGCATGCAGATGCACGGTGGAAGCTAGGGCTAACGCATGCGCGATAGCACAACTAGCACTACAGCACACATCTACACATGCGCACTAGCTTAGTACACACTTCCGCTAACCTTGAGCATGCATATAAAAGCAGCGCACTCTCAGCCGACAAATCAGTCACACTTTCAAGACCATAAGAACAACAACTGAATACTAAACACAGAAGACCAAGAATCATCATCAGAAGATAACAAGCAATACTGTCAGCTTACAATATACAATAAACACTATACTCTTAAGTATCACAATCAGTTGTTAGTTGTCAGTCAGTTCTTATAGTAGTGTGTACTCACCAGTTGAATTACTTCAAAGGAGTTTAACAGCTCACATGTAAACGATCGACACATACAGTCAAGTGTATGGTTTGGTTAAGTTATTTCTTAACAAAATCCACACACGTTCCCTGCTTTTTACAGCTTTCCCGTTCAGTTTTATCGGATTTCTCTCGATGTTTGCGCACCTCCGATTCAGGGATTTTTGGTCAAAAATCCCTGAATTCAGCACGAAATCTGGGGTAAAACCCCAAAATTCTCGGGAAAACCCTGGAAAATGAGGCAAACAGGGATTTCACTAACTTCTGAACAGTGCGTCCTCGTTCGATGAGACTGAGTTAATTGGACTCCGGAAGCTCTAACTAAGCCGACTAGCATATTTTGGTAACGATAAAAAAGGTGGCTATTTCCGTTGAACACCCGAGTCACTGAATCCGTAACAGCTCAGAAGCCAGCAAAGGTGGCTTACAAGCCGTCCATGAAGAGACTCCACGGTAAGGATGATAAGTCACTGCACTCTTTCGACAAATCTTGCATTGGCATAAAAACACCATTATATACATCCCTGCTGCCTATCTCTGCCAGTTTGTGCAATGAACCTCTGACTTAGGCCATAAAAATTGCACAATTCAGTCACTGATACATGCACATATCTGCTATAAACCTCGTTTGTTCGGATGTTGATGCACGTCCATCAACCTGAACATATTCATGATAGTGATCACTATCCGAGCGCTTAAAACTTTCCAGATAGTTTCGTGTTAGCAACTTGAGAATGAAATAGAGCTGCTAATGTCTTATGCCAATCATGTCGTCAATAAGTGAGTATTTAAGCGTGACAGTATGTTGTCTGACAGACCCTAATTTCGACCAAACGATTCGCTGTGTGGAATGTGAGAGAAACTTCCACCTCAAATGCATCTACATCACCCAAAGTGAAAGTGAGAGGTTTGTTTGCAACGAGTGTGAGGAAACGAAGAAAGGAATTACCAGCTGGCACGGCAAAGAAGCTGACAATAGGCAGAAACTACTCAAGCGGCGCAAACATTTCGAGGTAGAAAAGATTCTCACACCTTGTGAGGCGGCAGTAGAATGCCCGCTATGCGAGGCATTCTACGGTAGCCGTGCGAAGCACGGCTAGCCGCCGCATGCGCGCCCCGCGCGCCGAAGAGCCGGGTCCTTTCTAAGCAAACTGATTGATATCGC
>Ga0209372_1000656_pt1 | contig 11424 bp, 5 predicted proteins | sample AgamicAtPe_FD_187170 | JGI IMG/M metagenome (GOLD analysis project Ga0209372, IMG submission 187170) | Agave microbial communities from Guanajuato, Mexico - At.P.e (SPAdes) (version 2) | ecosystem: Host-associated > Plants > Phyllosphere > Phylloplane/Leaf | place: Guanajuato, Mexico | collected... | reverse complement strand
TCAGTCGATTGAGACGAAAACGAGACCCGTTTACCTTGATCTTTGGAGGCATAGCTCTGGGAGTTGCCATCGTTACGAACATAGTCTCATCAATTGTCAGTGAATATGTCCCCTGGGGAACTGGTTATAGAGTAACACAGCTCCAGGATCAAGTTGAGATCGACAAGAAACGACTGGAGGAACTCGATAAGAAGTTTGACCGATCAGAGGTCATCCAGAAGGGTATCCTCGACAAAATCGACTCACTCTCACAACGAATCTACGCGAACACAATGCAAATCGCACAAATAACAGATGCTATACCGCACATGATTTGGACTGGCGCATACATTCAAAATATGATCCTCGACGCTGGATACAGACTAGAAGAAGTAATCCAAGCCTACAAAAAGGGTCAGGCAGCAACACACGACATGTCGATGCTATGGAACTTGACAGCTTTCAAAGACATCAATGCAGAGGATACATCTGTGCAGGAAGTAACACGAAAGTCGCAGGCAACGGTTTTCATGAAAATCGCGGTAAAGAATAAATCGAAAGACACGCAGGTATATGAAGTATTTGCGTTCAACTACTGGGACGATCTGACATCAACACCGGTCATGATGAAATACGAAGGGCAAAACTATCTTATCTATAACTCAACGAGCCGTTGCGTGAAAGCGATCGAAGAACCCAGATTCAAGGGCGTTCAAGAAGAATGTCGGGAGGAAAACTTCAAAGATCCTAAACTCTCGCACTGGACTAAAATTCCGATAGCTAACCCAAGAGAACCAAGCCGGCCGATAGTCAAGAAGGCCTTGTTCTACAATTACATCTATTGCTACGGATACAACATTACGTTCGAGGACAGTACTCAAATCTGTCCAACCTACCCATTTCGTTTGCCAATATCTAGCGAATTCTCAACATACGGCCACCATCATATGGCCATAACGATGAAGATGAACGCCGTTGGTCCCAGATGGAAAATCATTGACACATCCATTCCGAACAGGCTGCTACCCGAGCAAAGAACCTCTGACATACAACTGCTAGAAACTATGTCCAAGCTCAAAGCGGAGAAACTGATGACCGAGAAGGAAAAAGGAGAGACAATTTCTGTATCTCAGAAACAGGCATATATGATCTTGGTGGGTGCCTCTTTAGCAGCTGTCTTCCTCATATACCTCGGCGTGACCGAGACCATCAACTATGTAAAAGAAAGGAACGACGACCGGAGAGATAGGCTCGAGTATCAGCGCCTTAGGCGCAGAGCACCACTCGTAATTGGCGCTCAATGTGTCGTCAAGCACCCCTATGAGAGGAAAGACAAAGATGAACCCATTGAGCCGATATATGAAGAGTCAAGCACATAAAATAACATGTACTGATACAAAACCTGGCCTGTGACTTAAAATATTCCCTTATTCTCGTAAACCAGCCCGCGAGCGTCACCACAAGGGAATGTCAAAATGCGACTGGCTTGCCCATGGAAAGGGCTTGAACCATGAGCAAACTACCAAGTCGACTGGCGCAGTAAACAAATCAAAACGGCACTCCATAGTGCAGGCGATTCGTTTGAAACGTGAGGTTCAAACGCTACATCCTCACTCCAGAAGTGATCTACTGGGACAACCCCGTAGTGCAACATGGGAGTATGAGGATCGAAAATAGATCGGATCCCCAACTAAAATAGACGGTGATGGTTAAATGTCCGCACATCATCCGTAAACACCGATGCTGCGAATGTTGAATTCGTACGCCTACACTAATCAAGTAATGGACTTACTTCTCGAAAACCATGGAGCATGAGATGGTAAGATAACAAACGAGTCTTTCTTGGATATGCTCTCGTTGAATATCTTAAATCATAAATCGTGCAGCAAAACTTGTAAACCTAGAAGACAACCATTATTATTATTAACCTCGTTCCAATGCGAGCGCTGGCAAGGACTAATTAGAGACTCGCTTACATTTGGCGCCGTCTCGTTGGCAGAACCGGCAGAGTAGGCGCCGGTACGGACTGCCAAACTTGTGGACAGGATCGCGTCAGGCCAAATGCAGGCTAACAAATCCCAAAAGGCCAACCTGTCGACTAAACATGCAAGCAAGCCAGCTAGCGCTACCAATGGCTGGTCACCAAGTGGCAGCCTCCAAATTGACATCGGCGGCGCAAGCTGCAAACAAACGTGGCCAGCACCAGCCCAATATTTTTTTTCGCTTGCTGTGAACCTCTGCGTGTCACAAGCACGCTTGTATCTTTGGTCGAAAAACCCAAAACTACATAAAGCAGCAGGTTCGAGCTGATTCAGGCCAACGTTGCAAGCGGCCCTCGTACTCCCTCCAGAACCAAACAGCAACAGAGTCATCTAAGCAATCGATCACCCGGTCGATCGGCCACTCTAACGGGCGTCATCTAACAATGCTAGAATGAGCCCCTATCATCGCTACCAAATAAGTGAACTTACCTCCTGATATACAACCACTCCTTATTATAATAGACCAGTTTCTCGCTCAAACTACCATTCGAATTACCTTCTGCACGTTGTTAATTCTCTCATCAGATCTTACCCAAATGTTGATCAGCCCAACTTATATTGTAGCCTCTTGCAAACTACGCAACCATCTTCCTATCACCGAACTAAAAACTAAAGCCGAGTGAGAAGCTTGAGCCAAAACTCACTCGCTCATCCATTAATAGCACTGTCCACCTTACCAAGAACCAGGCTCTGTCAGATCGGATCCAGATTGCGCAGTCAGCGGTGGATAAATTCACAAATAAGCAATAACAAATTCAACGCTGATTGCGTTGATCGTAACCTCCTTTTTTTTTTGCAAGTTCCATTGACACATTCTAAGACTTGGCCCACTCGTAACGACTACTTTCACCAAATAAGAGGATGGTGAGACATCTAATCCGCCCAAAATCTTCATAAACAACCTGATATTTGCAATTAAGCTGGGTTAAATAGTACCAACGTTGAATTATTAATCCCAAAAAGGGATTTTATGGGACAAGTCAACACATGTGTGGGCCGAAACAGCATGGAAGCTTTAGAAATGAAAAGTCCGCCTTTAGAGAGATGAGTGAATCCAAATCCATTCCTCACTTATCTTTCAGTCATGAATTGCCTACTTGGCCATTAGAGATGCCCGACAGCGATGAGATCGAGCATAAAACTTATTTTCTTGCACAATTTGCAGAAATAACCCTCCAACAATCGACCAAGCTGCAGTAAGCGCTCATCTAAGAAAAATCCTTCTCCTCCGAATGACAAAAACTCACGAGAGAAGACCTTGACTCGAATCATCACTCGATCTGAAGTTAACATCCTTATCGTCTTGAGCTAGTCCGTCAAACCGACCCTCATTTTCTCCTCTCATTTACCATTTCGAGTGCATCCAAATACCAATCAAAGAAAGAAGAACTAAGCACCACAAACATTGAACCAAACAAGAAACCAACAATAAGAAACGCGGCCAGCCACCTTACATCTGAGCCCAACTATTGGTAAGAAGCTGCTAAGCTCTATCAACTTACCTTGAAGAAAAGAAATCGCTTTTCATCTAGCCCTTCACCGACCCTACAAAAGAACTTTTGCGTGATCCTGCCATCCAAGAACTCTCTTTCACTGAATTCACCCACACTACATCCTGAAAAGTTATATAGCTCTGGCCTACTCGTGAGTACTTAAGCCCATCGCAACAATCCAACATCAGAATCAAGTCCAAGACCGAACGAAGTCATCAAAGGTAAGCTGAAATGGATAGTCGCTCGGGTATAACAGCAGAAACTGTTACGTCGACTCAGACTGAGTTGACAAAATCTGCACGAAGAGAGCATCGACACAAAACAATTTCGAACCGGACTGTTAAAGTAACAACCCTAGTGTCCGAAAGTGAAAGCGAGAATGAGAGCGAGACCGAACGTTCCTATGACACAGACAAAAGCGTAACTGAGTCAACTGATGGGATCGAGCACACTACTGAGTCTGATTCTGGGGAAAGTAGTCATGACATATCTGACTCGGTTTCCAATGATTCAAGCAGTGACCTATTTGATGTCGAAGACATCTCCTCTATAAGAGCCTTCCGAATCGATAACGCTCTGACAAGGCAGTTCCTTATAAAATGGGAAGGATATCAGCGGGAATCGTGGGTCGATGAATCCGACCTCCACTGCCCAGACATCTTAGAAAAATTCTTCGAAAAAAGAGGAAGCACAGAGGTTGAACCCATGGCTGGTGCATCAACCGAAACAAACGAATATAATCTGGACAACTGGGTCACCCCATCGAGACTACTAAAAGCGACCAACAGCTACAGAAACTCTAACAGGCACCGAGCAGAAATTGAAATAAAACTCTTTCATAATCTCGAGAATAATGATACCATATATATAATTCAGCACGAATGTCACTACTTCGTATTAATGCACTATCACAAAAAAGGGATAGGGTACATAAGTGACGGAGGAAATCTCTTCGCACAGAACATCATCATAAGGAGGCAAATCAAATGCATTCTAAAGGATAAGATCAAACTCATTTCCCTACATAACACGGCACAACGAACACAAGACTATTGTGGAAGTACTGCAGCTGCGCTGGCAATCACATTCCTCCAACGATATCGGACGAATCGTTGGATCAATCCCATAACTATAGCGCCAACTCTCGTCAATCGTCTGGCCAACCTGCTCCATAAACATCCAAGCATGACGTTCTGTAAACAAGAAATCAACAACCATGCCATATACTGCAGATCCTGTGGAAAAAGATTCTACAAAAGTACACGCCATGCGGCCCATGAGAGATTTTGCAGACCATCTAATAACTAGATGTGTTGCATCAATTTTTATTTCTAAATCAGATATCTTAATACCTAAACTATCCACTGGTCAAACGTCAATCAAACGTTAGGTCCAGTTCTTAAAATAACCTAGCCCCAAAAATCATTGAGGAACCAGTCTCATTCGCACTACGGCTGAACTGGCCTACCATCAATACGCATGCGCAACCTTATAACTGTGAGATCAGAAAATGCTTTCCACTAGACCATTCAAACACAGGCACTGTGGAAGAAACATCAGACTAATTCAACTACAACAAAGACCAAACCAAACCAAACCAAACAAATCCATCCAATAGTAACTAATACGCTATCAATACAACAGGGAATATGGACTCAAAAATACTACACACTGACGAACTTCGTGAAGCGATGTTAAATATACTCCGCACCAAAAGTGAAGAATGGACTGGAGGAATTTTCATCAACAATCTCCCCGGAGACTTCTCGATCCAGGCCACTGAAGTATGGATGAACACTCTTTTAGACAAAGGGACCAAAATTCTGGAATATGCCGTGGGCCTGGCGATCATGAAAGGAACCCGATCAGTGTCCGAAGATGATATTATATCAGCCTTCGGAGTGATGGATGTCGGTCTGTCACGACTTATCTCGAAACTTAATACAAAAGAGGATTAGATCGGTCGAGAATTCGATCACAGGGGCATGTTGAATCTTGATCGACCCCTCAACCCGACTCGTCCCATTAACCCAACCATTAATCAAGATAACGACTTGCGGGAAAACAGAGGGTGGAAATCTACAGGTCGGGAAAAGCAATTAAGAGCTTAATTGCTTTGAAGGGGAAAATTCCTGTATACACGAAACCCTTGCAAACTTGGTATAAATATCTTGTTAAAAACTATGAATAAATGAGTCCGATTCTCGGATACAAAACGTACACATCAGTTTTCGTGTTCAATTCTCTTCGAAATTTAACAAGGCTAATGTCCCAAGTCATGACCAAGGCTTGGGACGGGCTAATTTTTTTCGATTGCTACAGGGAGGTCTGATCCATGAACCTGGTATTCATGGCCCTGTAGCGATCATTTACCTTACCTTACCAACCAAATGCTAACTCAACGACCACTATTTCACATGGACTTCAGTATTTAAATACACATAACGCGTAGGACATATTCCACAATGGACACCAATCCTACAAGAAACCAAATAAACGCCCGTATCTCCAACAACAACCGCAACCCCACCAATGTTCTTACCGCTGACGAGATACGTATTATCGAACGCGATCGCCAGCGCTTGCGCCGCGCTCAAGAGTCCACAGCCGATAGAGCTGCACGACTCGCAGCTAACCGTCAGCTAAGAGCTGAAAGGAGGCAGGAGGAGACGCCTGAAGAGCGAGCCTCTAGACTTGCTCTTTTAAGAGAGCGGCGAGCTCGCTCTAGATCTATTGAACCTCCAGAGATGGCACTTCAGAGGCAATCTGCAGATCTCCAGCGATTGATACAGCGCAATTTATCAATTTCGTCGCCCCTTCATCTAGCAGGATTCAATTATAGCCCTAATATCGACTATTCCACTCATGTTCTTATTTCTATCGGCCATTTAGATAAGATCTGCCGGTTCTGTCAAGCCAGATGCTTTCGAGGCGAGGCTGACGGACTATGTTGCGCCAAAGGAAAGGTGCGTCTCCAGCCTATTGTGCAGCCACCCGAGCCCATTCTGACTCTCTTTTCTGGTTCGTACCCTGAATCCAAGCAATTCTTGAAGAACATTCGCCGCTATAATAGTTGTTTCCAGATGACTTCTTTTGGGGTCAGCGGTGGTGTTGTTCAAGATGGTTACATGCCAACGTTTAGGGTCCAAGGCCAAATCTACCACAAGATCGGATCAATATTGCCCCTCCCAAATGCTCAACCCAAGTTCCTGCAAATATATTTCATGGGCGATGAAAGTTTACAACTTGACCTACGATGTAACCTATTTCAAGGCGTACAGAGAGGGATTGTTGCAAATTTACAGGAACTTTTCAGTCTGCACAACAATTTGATCCGTTCGTTTAAGACAGCTCTCGACAGAATGCCATCCGATGAACATCGCATCGTTATTCGTGCTGACAGGACCCCAGTTGGTGAGCATGCAAGGCGATTCAATGCCCCAACCGAGGATGAGGTCGCCATAGTCTTGGTCGATTCCGATTGCTCTCGGCGAGACATTGTCATACAGCGGAGAGATCAGCGGTTGCAGCGCATCGATGAAACCCACCCTTCGTATGATGCTCTCCAGTATCCTCTAATATTCTGGCGGGGCGAGGATACTTACCACTTTAACCTCAGACAAGTTGATCCGGCAACAGGGATACCAACTGGCAAAAAAGTTTCTGCCATGGATTACTATGCTCACCAATTGATGATAAGGGAAGATTCTCATAATTTTGTTCTAAAGTGTTGCTCACTGTTAAGTCAGTATGTAGTTGATATGTATGCCAAAATAGAAACTGAAAGACTTCTTTTCATTAGACTCAATCAGAGGAAACTTAGAGTCGACGAATACATCCATTTGAGGGATGCCGTCGCTAATGATGCTGATCCATCTAACATTGGCCAGCAATTCATATTGCCATCAACTTTCACTGGTAGTCCTAGGCACATGCACGAATACGCTCAGGATGCAATGGCCTATGTTCGCTTACATGGACGTCCTGACCTCTTTATAACATTCACTTGCAATCCAACATGGCCAGAGATAACGAGCCTTCTAATGCCTAACCAGTATGCCTCTGACCGACACGATCTGGTAGCTAGAGTGTTTCGTCAAAAGTTGTTGAAACTCATGGGCACCATTACAAAGCATAAGTTGTTTGGGCCCACCCGGTGCTATATGTACTCCATCGAATGGCAAAGAAGAGGCTTGCCTCATGCCCACATTTTAATATGGCTAGAAAATCGAATTAGACCAGAACAAATTGACAATGTTATATCCGCTGAACTTCCCGATCCCAATATCGATCCAGATCTCTTTCGAATCGTTACAAAATCTATAATTCATGGTCCCTGTGGTAGGCTAAATTCTAATTCACCATGCATGGATGAAAATCATCAATGCACAAAACGATTCCCTCGGGCTTTCATAAATGAGACTCAAACTGGCCTTGATGGCTATCCTCTTTATAGGAGGCGTAAGCCAGAAGATGGTGGGCAAACCACTACCATCGATTGCCGTCACAACTCCTCCGTGCCCATCGATAATCGTTGGATTGTCCCATACAGCCCTATATTATGTCGCATGTTTAACGCACATATAAATGTTGAATATTGCAACTCAGTAAAGTCCATCAAATATATTTGCAAGTATGTCAACAAAGGGAGTGACATGGCGATTGTCCAACTTGAATCCAACAACAACGACGAGATCGCTCAGTATCAGCTGGGCCGATACATAAGTTCCAACGAAGCGTTCTGGAGGATATTTAGCTTTCCGATCCACGATAGATATCCGGCAGTTGTGCATCTTAGCGTCCACTTAGAGAATGGCCAGAGAGTTTACTTTCGTCCTGAGAATGCCACTTCAATAGCTGATAATCCGCCAAATACTACCCTTACAGCATTTTTTTCATTATGTCAATCTGATTCCTTCGCGAGGACCTTGCTCTATGCCCAAATTCCAACTTATTACACTTGGAATCTAACGACTAAAACGTTTACGAAAAGAAGGGTTGGAAGAAGTGTTGAGGGCTTCGATGGCAAAGCAAGTGATACGATTGGTAGAGTGTACACCGTACATCCCAGCAACGGTGAATGCTTTTACCTCCGTATGCTACTCAATAAAGTTCCTGGGCCAACTTCTTTTGAGTACCTCAAGAGCTTCAATGGTCGAACTTGCCAAACTTACCGCGAAGCTTGCCTGCTGAGAGGTTTTCTAGAGAGTGATTCTCACTGGGATAGTACCCTCGAAGACGCAGCATGCACTAAGATGCCACATCAGTTGCGAGGTCTTTTCTCTGTTATTATCAGTGTCTGCTGCCCATCAAACCCAAATCAACTCTGGGAGAAGTTTAAGCAGGATCTTAGCGAAGACATTTTAATTCGCCAGCAGAGAGAAAATCCCTTACTCTCGCTTGAGTATAACGACACTGTTTACAACGCCGCACTCATTTTGATCGAGGACATGTGCTTGGGCATGAGTGGGAAGCTATTGTGTGAGCTAGGCATGCCAGCACCAAATCGTGCATTTACTGACCCTTTCAACACAGAGATTCTACGCGAGACAGGCTACAACATCGCTCAAATGGAATCATATGTCTCCTCTAATCTGCCTCTCTTAGTGGATGATCAGCGGTCCGTTTTCAGCACCATAATTCATGCTATCGAGAACCAAAGAGGTGGTATTTTCTTCATTGATGCTCCTGGAGGAACTGGCAAGACGTTTCTCATTAATTTAGTCTTGGCTTATTTGCGCTTAAAAAATCATATTATACTTGCAGTTGCCTCCTCTGGTATCGCCTCGACTCTTCTTTCTGGGGGAAGAACCGCCCATTCTGCTTTCAAGCTCCCTTTAGATTTAGATCGCTCCGATCGTCCCATGTGCGGGATAACTAAAGCATCTGCTAAAGGAAAGATGCTTCAGCAATGTCGAGGCATAATCTGGGATGAATGCACAATGGCGCACAAAAAATCATTAGAAGCACTTGATAGAAGTCTCAGGGATCTTCGTGATAATAACACGCCTATGGGAGGAATAGTTGTTGTATTAGCTGGTGATTTTAGACAAACACTTCCCGTTATCCCAAGATCAACGCCTGCGGATGCACTCAATGCCTGTCTTAAACAATCTTACCTCTGGCCCTCTGTTTGCACCTTGAGATTGAGCACCAATATGCGTGTACACCTGCGGGGAGATGTAAATGCTGGGAATTTTGCTCAACAACTTCTGAGCATCGGTGATGGAGTTTTCCCTCATGATTCAACTACAAATATTATCGAGTTTCCAACCAACTTTTGCTCTTTGGTATCCACAGTTGATGAACTCATCAATCGCGTCTTCCCTGATCTCAATATGAACTTACCTAACCTAAAATGGATCTGCGAGAGGGCAATACTCGCTCCGACCAACGAAATGATCAAAGATCTCAATTTTGTCATACAGGAAAAACTTCGTGATCGTGAATCAAAAACTTACCTTTCATTCGACGAAACTGTCGAGCCGGATCAAGCTGTCAACTACCCCATCGAGTTCCTCAATTCTCTTTCACCCCCTGGTATTCCACCCCATCGTCTCGATCTGAAAATTGGGTCGCCCATAATGCTGCTGCGTAATCTTGACCCCCCTAAACTTTGCAATGGCACAAGATTGTCTGTTAAGAGTTTGCGGGACAATCTGATCGAAGCAACCATCTTGGCAGGAGCTCACCGGGGTGAGAACGTTTTTATCCCACGTATCCCGCTCATTCCTCAAGGATTGTTCTTCGATTTCAAGAGAACCTAATTTCCAATCCGTTTAGCTTATGCAATTACTATTAACAAGTCCCAAGGACAATCCGTGAAAGTTGCCGGAATCAATTTACTTACCCCATGCTTTTCCCACGGTCAGCTCTACGTGGCGTGTTCACGAGTTGGTAATCCTTCGGATATGTACATTCTAGCCCCTGAAGGCAGAACAAAAAACATTGTTTATCAACCAGCATTGAATTAAATACTTACCTTCGTTAAATCATCACCTCTTATGAGTTTTATACTTACCTTCACTTACCTTGATCTGTTTACTGTTTCGAACTTTGAGAACAATTGATTCAATAATTAAGCTCACTCTTTTTCATCAATATCTCTCACTCATCTCACCGCTTTCATAGAAAAGCACGATAGAGCACACTTACCTACTTGAAGTTCCTACTGGTATGAGGTACATACCTGCCCGAGAAGTCAGCGAACTAATGAATCTTACCAGCAAGGAGTATCACAAATCTATAATGAAGAGATTAAATAGTTACTCATCCACATAAACCTTGGTTGAGGATCCATTTCCCCAAATCAACCATAATCTTATACTTACCCACTCAAAGTTCCCCGAAGACCCAATAAATATAGGGGGCAAACCGGTTCCATAAGGTAGCAAACACACCATTCACTACCGTCGATCCAAAAGCTCTATGAGCAATATCTCATACTTACCAATATCCTCCCCTAACTTTCTATTCCCTTAAAGCAAACAGACGCACCTCGGATCACGCTCATATGTTGTTAGAATTCGAGAGTTGTTTGCTGGAAAATCTAGACACAGATGCTTAATCGCCCCAAAGATTCTATTTGTCACCAGCGCCTAGGCAAGTAAGTAGCCCCTGTAGCCCAGTTGGCAACGCAGCACACAGGCCCAAGCAGCACACAGGCCCAAGCAGCTCACCAACCCAAGCAGAAACTGAAAGAGAAGACTGCAATCTAAGCTCAGTCGGGGTAAACTTTTTTGTTTTATTGTGGCGCGAGCGAAGCCGCGGGTCGCCCGGCTAGTTCTCATTAAAAAGTTAAATCAAACATGTTTCTCGTGCGATTCGTTGATCCGTCCCGACAACAGATCAGTTTCAATAATTCAGTTCGACTGACGCGAATCAAATTGACGCAAATTGTGTCCGTTAGA
>Ga0209372_1000655_pt1 | contig 11435 bp, 8 predicted proteins | sample AgamicAtPe_FD_187170 | JGI IMG/M metagenome (GOLD analysis project Ga0209372, IMG submission 187170) | Agave microbial communities from Guanajuato, Mexico - At.P.e (SPAdes) (version 2) | ecosystem: Host-associated > Plants > Phyllosphere > Phylloplane/Leaf | place: Guanajuato, Mexico | collected... | reverse complement strand
GTTTCTTTGCCTGCATAAAAAAAAAAAAAAAACGTATCGGGGTTTAACAGCGAACGCGCACCTACGTCAAACTTAACCTACATGAATGAAGATAGAGGGAGTGGCGCCGGTTCAGTAGCGTTGTTGTTCGCAAAACGCCCGAGACGTCATTCAACATACTCCCGATGCGTATTAAAGCACGCAATGCATCTATCTCTTGCCGCAAATCTCAACTTTTCGTTTCTCAACAGAAGGTCAAACTAAATTCAAAAATAGAAAATTTGTTTCACCTCCTTGGGTCCAGTCCTCGTTCTAAACGTTGGCTTGATCAGGGAATCGCCCCAGGTCTCTCCACTATTTTGAAATTTTTGATCGGGACCCCAGACGCCTATGATAAATTAACCTACGATGAAGCGTTAAAAAGTGCCCTCACGGATTCTTAATAAATTACGACCCTTATGAAAAAACAGATGCACATAACCGCTGACTCTTTGAATTATGTAAATAAATCACTCACAACCCTTCAGGATAACGACATGACTTTTCAACAAAATATAAATTCCTTCAAAAAAGTGATAAGAGAATTAGAATTAAATTCAACCATAGTACAATATCAAACCTTGTTCAATGAGCATGAACTATTTGTCGAAAGTTTAATACAGGAAGCGATAGTCGAGTTAGACGAAGTTATAAACGCAGTTTTGTTTGCAAGAAGAAATATCCTTCACCCTAGTCTTATTGCACCAAAAGTTCTTCTTCGAGAACTCTCTTTGGCTCATTTACCCCCTGAAAGAGTTTTTCCGTTCGAGTTAAAATTACAATCCGTTCACAAATTTTTCGAAATTGTCAAAATTGAACTTTTTGCCACCCCAGAGCAAAATCTTGTTTTTATTATAAGAATTCCGCTTGTATCTACCGACAAATACATTTTGTATCATTTACATCCTTTTCCTGTACCATCTAATTCTTCGCCCTTCTTTTTCCATTACATTGATCCCATTTCCGAATATATCGTCATTAATCAACAGAAAACAAGACAGATTAATCTACCAAATATGGATGCATGTTTGGCACTCGGAATCAATTACTACATGTGCCATGCTCCAGAGATCCGATTCACTACAACCGGCCAGGAATGTGCTACAGCTCTATTACTAACAACGGATCGAAATCAACCGCCGTCAAGCTGTCATGTACGTTCCCTATATTCCGATTTACAGATTTTTCACAAAATTCTTGGAAATCGATGGCTCTTCATCAGCTCCGAAGATACCAGAATTACTTTGGACTGGATGGAGACGCAACGACTACAGGATATCAATATAAAGGGCAGAGGAATCCTGTCGCTTGAAGAAGGCTGTCGTGCGATCACTCCGATTGGAATTTTAACAGCAGATGCGGAACTAAATCAAACCATCATTTTTGACCCTCCGCTTTTAAATTTTGAATTTTTCGATAAACTCGCTCCACCCAAAACAGCAATTTTCAACATCACTCCGACCAAAATACAGCGGCTCAGTGTAGATGATTTTCGCATCGTCAGTAATAAGATGCACGAGTACGAGAAATTAATCCAGCAGGATCACCACAGCGCTGCCCAGGATAAAGTGACACAATACATTTGGTACATCATCTATACGCTCATTTCGCTCGTCGTGCTGTACCTACTAGCAAAATTTCGGAGATGTCTTTTTGACTACTACCAGTGTTGCTGTCCGAAATCGCCTTCTCCACAGAGACGCTCAGATACAACAATTCCATTACGACCTTTAGACCCGTCACGAATACATCAATCTACCGAATCTATACATTTGGCGAACGGGCAAGAACCTTTGGACTCGGCTCGGGACAGAGTTCAGCCTGTAGAAGTTACACGTCAACACGCTACCGTCTCGGCGACTCCTCGGCCAAATCCAAGGCGTTCCTTTCGACAGAATTAACAGTCCAAAGTCCAAAACGATCAAAGTCCGAAATAATGTCTATAAAACGGGCAGACCTCCAGGTCTTAACGATTAGTATCCTTCAAGTGCTTCTTGGTAGTTCTTCACTCTCCGTTCGTATCCGTTTGTATATTTTCAAAGTCATCATGTAGTTGTCTTCAAATTTCTGCGACCCGCGGTAGTATCAGTGGCTAATCGATCGTGCTTGGAATAATTCAGTTCGTTCTCGTCATTTCCGCCGCAGTTTTTTCAGTTTACGAGATGCAGTCTTTCGGCGATTTCCCAGACTGGCCATTCAACTCTCGAAGCCTTGTGGCTAAGATCCAAAATCAGAGACGCCGTCCACAAATATACCAACTCAAGAGCTTGCAGGAACAAGCAGCGCAAGCTATCCAGCCGGCAGATTTCGCAGGTTTGTTAGAAATACCACTTCCGCCATCGATCCTCCGACAGGTCATCGCAAATTGGATTGCTGTTGATATCACCTCCCTAGAAAAATGGCTGTGTGCAGACCCAACAGCTCGTCAATATTTTCAAGCGGAAGAGGATTACTTCAGCAACAAGTTCACAAAGGCGAAACTAGCCTATGTCATCTCCATCTTGCCATGGTCTCTGCCACTGTTCCCGCACCGTCAGTTGGATATCCTAGCGTACAACGTTTTTCCTTGGAATTTTATCGAGATACATACGTTTAACGTACGTACGAGATTTTTCACTTTTACAGAGGTATGTGCTTCATGTCACAAAATAATCGCTAAGCGAGCATACCTTTTTGGTGAGTTAGAATCAAGTGAAAGACAAGTTCAGGAATTTGTGCGCGCCCACAATTGCGTGATCCCAGATGTCATTGCGAATATGCATTATTATTGTTCTCTTTGTCGCGTGACCCCTCTGTATACTCTTTCGCTGAAGCAGTATCCGCCCGCGTGGGCTTAATCTTTGGTTCGTTCAATTTTCCTTGCAAGCAGGCAAAATTTTTCTAAGGGGGGAAGGGTGTTAGGATCCTCTTGTACATATTCAATGGTATTACTTAATCTGTATACATATTCTCTGTCCACTATAAATATAACTTAATCTGTATATATATATTCTCTGTTCACTATAAACATAACTTAATCTGTACATATCCTCTGTCTACTATAAATATAATTCTTTCACCTTAACTATAAACCCTCTAACCTTAACCTGTACCCTTGCAAGTTTAATAATAAGTACTTCGATATCCGCACTTCTACTATATAAGGTTTAAACGTATATATTACGTTGTTCATTATTATTCCAAGTTTAATATGAGTTCGACGTATATGTAAAAGCGTTACATAATAAAGTATCGTTTATTCACCTAATTCGCCTTCTTTCTGTGTGGTGTCATAAGACAATATGTACTAACAACTTATGTACATTTTAGCTCACTCGCTTGATGTCTTCATAGAGAAGAGGTCCGGAGAAAATTTTATACATACATGTACATATTATATCTTCAGTCCTCCTAGTATATTACAAGCTGATGGCCCGCAACTTTGTTGCTTACTACTCTGGCTTATTCTCTTACATCCATTCATTGACTTTCTCGTTTTCCTAGCCGTTTATATTTACTTCCCCTTCATTTTAATTTCCTTTACCCCGCTCACTTCTATTCATCTCTTTCATAATTTTTTGGACTCGCATCTCTGTAAACACATTATACTAAACCCTCTTCTTCCTCTTAAATTGTTCATCTTCCCCTTTACAAACATCAGATTTAATTTCAAAAATATTTCAAAAAGAAATAGAAGGATATACCGACGATCCATTAGAAAAATTATTGCAGAAGGAACCGACCACAAACTATGTTCTAAATATTGATACGCTCTAGGTTAGGACTTAGACCTGGCCACGCACATTCCATATAAAACTTCATTATTATCCATCATGTGAGAAACTCCGCATCCATAATTACTTTCAAACTAAATGCCATTTATATTTGTCGCTCCCAAGTTCCTCAATGCTCTCCTGACTCCAAATACGTTCTGCTAATGAACTCCTTCTCATCTACCCTTATCCACGTATTCAATTGTTGTCATTGCTCCACTTATTGTTATTATAATTAATGTGGAGGGCCCCTTTATAATCGATCTATGAAGACTGTTGGGGGGCACATTAATATTTCAAAAATAAAAATTGAAATATTCGTATTTTTCTCCATACTTAATTGTTTAACAGAACAAAAATCTCTTTTATTTCAATTTCTGACCATATCAGTCTCCTGGAGTTTAATGTGGTTGATCATACAACCAAAAATTTCTTTTCTTTCCTTCACTTAACCCTCCCCACGATCCTCAAAAGCATTATTCTTTCCAACTACGCGTATACTCACTCTTTGGAACAAATTTTGGAAAAATTGAACCACTAACACAGGACAATAAAAGGTAACCATGTTTCCTGCATTTGCTTAAGCAGAAAGTCCCACACGAGTCCCACGCAAAGACTTTTCATCTACTAACACCTCAGAATTACAAATAACCCTACACACCTCACCCATTCATAAATCTCTCTCAATTTTCTCCCCCTCCACCCCTACTCCAAAAACTTGTCCGTTAAAATACTTCTTTCATGTCCTCATCTCTAAAACCTCCATGATTTCCCCATTGTTCCTCCATCAATTGATTATTTTTTTCATATTTTTCTCGGACACATTTATTCTGCATCATGTAACTTTTTGAAGGAATGACCTTGGAAGCTCCGGTTTGCGTCAGTATAGGCAGAGGAAAAGTTTGAAAGTAGACTTTTTTGAGTCCTTAATGAGAATTTACATGATAATGATATGCGGCAATTCAAAAGCACATGTATCTATTTATGTTCTTTGCGTGTAACAATCTGTAATGGAATCAAATATTATTCAAAAATCACATTTTGTGCTGCCTTCATTTGACTGCTACTTTATTCAACCAGCCCTCTAATCCTAACTCATACTTCACCTTTCCCCTCTTCCCTACGCTCACTCAAGTATTTCCTTCATCCACGCTTTGCACTTTGCAATTGCAGATTTTCACTCATTCCCACAAATAAAATCATAATAAACACTCCACGTATTCACTTATAACCTTTAAGACTCCAAAGGAGTCTCCATTCTTTGAAGAATGTAATGTACCTTAGTTTCAGAAAGATGTGCATGAAACTTTTCTCAGTTGACTGATTACAACTAAAATGCTAGCAACATGACACTGTCAAAGGCGCATGCGTGACCTGCAAATTCTTAAATAGTGCGTTGTAGCCATTTTACCAGCTCCATAATTATTATTTGGACGCGAAACTAGGAATACTATTAGAACATTAATCGGACACTTGGAGCCTAAGAAGAATTTTTAAGAGCAACTTTAAAATCCAGGCAAAATCCAAGATATTTAATTCATGTATTGAGCCCATAATAACCTACGGGTCTCAGACGTGGGCTCTCAGGAAGAAGGACATGAAGAAAATACAAGTGACACAAAATAAAATGGAAAAATTAACGCTGAGTATAAGACAAAACGAGAGATTGAAAATTGCGACTATAAAAAAGGGGTTAGCAAAAAACAATAACTTTGTAGAAATATGTAGGTATGAACAAAAAATTTAATAGGGCGGGCCACCTGGCCAGGAGATGGGACAACTGGGTGATAAAAAGCACAGTTTTTGGGCCCTACAAAAAGAAACAAAGGTAGGCAAAGGACCAGGTGAGCAGAGGATTTTAAAAGTTACTTACGCATAAGGTTCCAGCAGGTGGCAACTTGTGAGGGAAGCTTTCTACCTTATGGGAAAAACGAATATGGTACATTACAATAACTTTAGTTGACAGGCAAATGTAAGATATACATATAGATGTGCCATATTTGTAATTAATGAAAGCAATAATAATAATAATGATAATAATAATTCTGTCAAAATGACATTCAAATTGCTTCAAATAGAACTCCCGTCAATGATTATGTATACAACACAACTACTGGCGCTCTCTATCATAGATATTTTCCATAAAAATTTCTTGTGTGCAAAGGACCTCTTACATGTAGATGTTTATGACAATTTGAGTGCAATTGACAAAATATTACGTCCTCTATAACACCAGCCAATTCAGATAATTACTCAATTCTAGAGCTAAAATGCAGCATCTCAACAAGAATATGTATCTATTTATGTTCCTTGCATGTACCACTTTGTGATGGAATCAAACTCTTACCACCCCGCAAAACTGATATTATTCAAAATGACACATTCTTCGCTGCTTTCACTTGACTGTTACTCCATTCAATCTCTCCTTTAATCCTTATTCATTCACTTTTTCCCTTTTCTAAATACACATCAAAGTATTCCTTCATCCTTGCGGTTACAGCATTTCAACTTAATCCTAAAAATAAAATCATAATAAACACTCCATAAGTTTACATATAGCCCTCTATGACTCCAAAGAAGTAGGAATTCTTTGCCAAATTGAATGTACCTCAGTCTTCAGAAAATATGTATAAAACCCCTCCTAGTAAGCCCATTACAACCAAAATGCAGATTCAAGGTCAACATATAGTGGCTGAATGACACTATCAAATGTACGCATGCGTGACCTACATATTCTCATATCATTCAAATTTTGAAGCTCATTAGTTAGTTTTGTAATCATTACTTGAGCGCAGAACTTTGGTCACAAAAATGCGATGCAATTTTTCTTTTCGATCAATATTTGTACAAAACAGTATAATGAAGGTATTGTGACAAAATAAAACTTTCTTCAGAAGAACGCGATTTTTAAATTAAACAGGAGAGTAGATACCCATTTGTATGTTCTGGGCCACAGTTCACATTTCCGCCACCAGAGGGCGCTCGTACGGTAAACATGTGATGGCGCGCATTTCAAATTTCTCTAATGGCTTTTTTCCAATTACCTCACACCGGTCGACTCGCTAATTACCTTATGCAGGATCAACTCGCTAATTACCATTATGCTATTTTAAATCCCAAATCGTACTTACAATAAATTCTGGAATACGACATAAACATCGCTCGCATTATACTTCAGTTCTATACATATGAGCAGTCATCTTTCGAGTGCTTTTTTCATTTACTTACCACTTTTTTTTCAAACTGTTACTATTTCAAAGTATCATCATGCTTTCCAAAGTATGTAATCCACGTCTTTCGACATCATTAGCTCGAATCTCGAGGAAATTTATAAATTGAAAATTTTTAGAATGTCTCACATCAATAGTAGAATGATCATCAATTCCCAGCCAGCTACATCGAGCCGCGCTCAAGTCATCTCATCAGATGCATCACACTCGACTGTAAGTTGATTGATTTTTAACTTGATAACTAATCTCTTAGCACCTAATTAATTAATAATAATTGTATCAAACAGGACATCGTTCAGTGCACCATTTGCAATGGCTCTTATCAGAGGATTTTTAGACGGCAACACTTGCTATCAAGTGTGCATAAGCGAGCAGTTCGCCAGAGAAATTTATCCGATGATAATCACTCTCTCGCAAACGGCATCATCATCCGCACCGTTTCAGATAATTCAATCTATGACATAATTTTCTTCGCGCGCGAAGATGACCACTTTTCAAGGCCAAATTTATCAAACACAGCTGAGGCATCCGAGAACTCTACATTGCAAGCGGATCTTGTAACAATTGAAGATTTTTTCGAACACTTTCACGATGCAATTTTTTTTCGAATGGAGGAAGCAGTTGCAAGATTAAACAGCATTAAGGTAGGAGCATCCTTGAGTCTAACCATTCAGAAGATTGAGGCAAGTGGTGAGATCATCACAAGTGAATCTTCTCTTCGTACAAACGCTCAATCATTTTTATCCGGCGATGACTTTGACGAATGGTTCCTTCAGCTCGTCTGTATAATGGGTATTAAATATGAAGAAATGCCGGAAAGGGGCTCAAATTGGGCCCTTTTACGAGTAAATGATCTCGAGCTGAGCATTAGCCGGTAAATATTACACCCTTTTTTTACTAATGAGATAATTTCTACAACTTTGATTCTAACACCCTCTTTTTTCCATAGTTATGTACAACTCAACGCAGCTTCTCACATCATCTTACCAAGAGCAATATCAAACAGAAGAGCTGTTATAAATGTTCAAAATTCAGATGAACGGTGCTTTGCCTACGCTATAATGAGTAAGGTACTATATGATAGACACGAAGACCACATCGAACGTTCAACCAAATACACAGCTCAAATTTGGAGCCTTTTCGATTTTTCTGGGATACATTATCCAACACCATTCAAGGATATTAAAATTTTTGAACGAAAGAACTCTGCCTCCGTAAATATTTATGGCTTGGAGCAAAATGCTCGAGATAAAACGTACGTATATCCAATTCGCATATCTGAAAATTTCATACGAGAAAAACATTTTGATCTGCTATACATTCAAAAAGAGGACACATCCGGTGAGATAAGGGGGCATTATTGTCTCATTACCGATTTGGCTCGCCTTGTTCATTCTCAAATTACAAGTAATACTGGAGTAATATTTATATGTAGACGATGTTTAACACATTTTGGTAGTCAGGACTTGATGGATACACACGAGGTGCTCTGTGCCTCTCAGGAGCCGGTAAGATATAAAATGCCGGAGGGAGAGGGCAGAGAAACGTGTAAATTTAAAAATTATAGATTTCAACAGCATATCCCTTATATTGTATATGCAGATTTCGAATGTGCTCTCACACGATTTGTAACAATTGCTCGAGACCCTGATTTAAACGAATCTTATACTGAAAAGAAGCACAAACATGTGCCAACGTCATGGTGCTATTATATTGTATGTAGCAATGAGGGTGATAATACAGATTATCAGCTAGTAGTTTACAGAGGCCCGAACGCTATACGAAAATTTTGGGATAGTTTAAATCAGGATCTTATCAGAATTAGCGATATTTACGAGAATATTATCCCTATAAATCACGAAGAAATAATCGAATTTCGACGCACAAATATTAATAATGTATTTTGTCATATATGCAACCACAGACCTACTGTGAATATTTTAGATATAATATGGTTGTTGACCATTGTCATTTAACTGGTAGGATAAGGGGGTGGGCTTGCAATACTTGTAATATAAATTATAAATCACCAGATTTCGTGCCAATAGTATTTCATAATGGATCAAGTTATGATTTTCGCTTAATAATTAGCGAGGTGTACAGCGAACCAGCTAATGAGACTACAAATGGTCCCATTCGTCGTCGCCGCCGTAGTCGTAATCATCCCCATCAAAGAAGTAGGCGAGTTAGGGCTAGGAATGAATTTGTTTCAGATGAGGTTGAGGTGAGTAATAGTGATGGGGAAGACGATGATGAAAATGATTTAGAAAGATTACACTATAGGGTGGAAGGAGATAGTGTGGAAAATAACCTAAATGAAAGAAGAAATGATATTCGTCGAAATGGTGGAATTCAAGTTATTGCTCAGAATGCTGAAAATTTCATCTCATTTGAAGTCGCAATTACCAATACTTTCAATGCACGTTTCATCGATAGCTACCGTTTCCTTCAATCCTCTCTCGCTGAATTAGCTAAAAATTTAACAGATGATCAAATGCATCACACGCGTCGCTTTTTCCAAGACAATTTATTCACGCTAGCTCGCCGTAAAGGAGTTTTTCCTTACGAATATATAACTAGTCTAGTAGATTATGATGTGACGGAACTACCTACAATTGAAGAATTTTACAGTTCACTCAACGATGAAGGCATCTCAGAGTCTGATTATGAGCATGCAACAAGAGTGTGGAATGCATTTAATTGCCAAAATCTGGGTGATTACAGCGATACATACCAAAAAATCGATGTCGTCATACTCGCCGATGTTTTTGAAAATTTCCGCAAGCTGGGAGAGCGCGTCTACAAGTTGGATCCAGCTTGGGTATACTCAGCCCCTGGTTTAGCTTGGAACGCAATGCTCAAACTAACGGGTGTCGAGGTGGAACTTTTCACTGACATAGAGAAGTATCTATTCTGCGAGAGCGGCATTCGAGGTGGTTATGTGTGTGCGAGCAAGCGATATGCAAAGGTCAATAACCGCAATCTTCCAAATTTTAATCCGAACGAAGAGGAAAGCCATCTATTATACATCGACGCAAATAATTTATATGGGCACGCCATGAGCAGACCACTCCCACTTAATAATTTTGAATGGATGGAGCAAGGGGAGATTGAAAATCTCAGTGTTCTTTCAATACTCGAAAATAGCGATACTGGGTACATTTTAGAAGTAGATCTCGAGTACCCCCCTGAACTCCATGACGAACATAATGATTTACCGTATTGCCCTGAGCAACTAAGGACCACTACAGTGAAGAATGCACCAAAAAAGTTGATTGCAACATTGCATAATAAGAAAAACTATATTGTACATCATCGATACTTGCAATCAGCTTTGCAAAATGGCTTACGGCTAATAAGGATTCATCGTGGTCTTCGATTCCATCAAAGAAAATGGCTCGAACCTTACATTCGGATGAATAACGAGTGGAGACAGATGGCAACCGATAAATTTTCCAAAGACTTTTTCAAGTTAATGAATAATTCCGTTTTTGGCAAATTTATTGAGTCAGTGCGCAAACATCGAGACTTTATTGTGAACGATTCACTCACAGAGATACAGCGGTTAATTCGAAAGCCCAATTTCAAAAATCGAGTTATTCTAAATGAGAGAACAAACCTATGCCTAATTGAGATGGGGAAAACAAGTATTTGTCTAGATAAATTTATTCAAGCTGGAACTTCAATTTTAGATTTATCCAAGGCGCACATGTATGAGTTCCACCATCAGATTATAAAGAGGGAAATTTTCCCAGACGATAGAATATCACTCATGTATATGGATACAGATAGTCTCACCTATCACATCCACACAAGATCTTTGACCGAGCGTCTTTTACCGCACAAAAGACACTTTGACTTCTCAAACTATCCCGAAGGGCACCCTTTATACGACGTATCGAATAAGGCCGTCTTGGGTAAGATGAAAGATGAGGTAGAGGGACTAACGATGAGTGAATACTGTGCATTGAAAGCTAAAATGTACTCCTTCATCGTAGGTAATCGCGAATCTAAAAAGGCCAAGGGCGTGAAGAAAAGCGTAGTTTCCAAAACATTGACATTTCACGATTACGTCAATTGTTTAAGAAATGGTGTGGATACATATCGGACCATGAGAGGAATTCGAAGTTATGGCCACCAGCTCTACACCATTGAACAGAAAAAGATTGCTCTCTCAAATTTCGATGACAAACGATGCATACTCGAGGATGGCATCCATACGCTTGCATGGGGTCATCGGGACATTCCTCACGATGAGGATCTAATATATCTTTTGAATCACCCTGATAATGCAGAGAATGACGCTCCCGCTGCCACCTAGCTAACTATGTGTCTATGGAGAAAAAAAGGGCCATCATGATATCCCCCCGCGAATGAAAGTTGAGAGAGAGAGAGAGAGAGAGATGAAGTAGTAGTAGTAGTAGTAGTAGTAGTA
>Ga0209372_1000654_pt1 | contig 11454 bp, 6 predicted proteins | sample AgamicAtPe_FD_187170 | JGI IMG/M metagenome (GOLD analysis project Ga0209372, IMG submission 187170) | Agave microbial communities from Guanajuato, Mexico - At.P.e (SPAdes) (version 2) | ecosystem: Host-associated > Plants > Phyllosphere > Phylloplane/Leaf | place: Guanajuato, Mexico | collected... | reverse complement strand
CATAGATCAGGCAAAACTATTGCAGCAGCAAGGAGGTTGTTTGGAACCAAAGTGAGTTATCGATCTTCATCATCAGCATCAACAACAACATCAACAACGGATGGATCAATCCTTATAGCTGACAATAACGATGAAGTTAATCTGAACAAAAACGATGCAACATCATCCAGTGGTTTCAGCGACGAATACGAGCTCCACAAAGACCTGATGGACTTCAAAGTTCACGACTACATCCGTATCTTGGGTCGCATTAAATGTATTGGAAGTAGCTGCGGCAATGAATGCACCAAATTGAAAATACTTGCCTTTGATGTCAAACTTATCAACGATCCCAACTTGATAACGATGCACCTTCTCGAGGTTATAAGAGATTCGATGTTTTATCAACAAAGGGTTAGAGATAGGGAAGCCCAAGCTGAAGCTCGAATGAAGTTGCCGAGGTATATGAGAGAGTTGAAAGGCAAAGAGCTAGAAATGTTTTCTTTCGTGTTGGAAGAGGCTCGAAAATCAGCACAAGGTTCGGTAGCGTACAGATCTATCCGTCGTCATTTCAAACTTTGGAGCTTGCAAGAGATTGCAACAACTATATCGAACATTGAGCGCGCCGGTTTGATGTGGCAAGGTGAAGCCGAAGATTTGTGGCAGCCAGATATCATGGATCGATAATTGAGCTGCTAGATGCTCTATTAATCTCGGCAGAATAATTTTTGGAACATTTCATCATAATGTATACGTTGAACAACAAAATATTTATTTGAAGCATTAAACGTAGTTGTAGCTCCTTCCGCCATGAACTGCGCATGCCTGACCAAATCGACCATAACGACTACTTCGTTTGGACGTTGAGAGAGCTGCAAGGTGGTATCGATACTGCATTCGTTTTTCTATTATATATCCAAACTACCTGACTGAGACTTTGAGTGAAAAATTTAGATCCAAATCATTTGATATCTCGATGATCTCCGTCTCAAGGCAGTAGTAGTTCAAGCTGACAAATTTAGCTACCCCCATGCCGTTGAAGATCTCATATCTGTAAAATATATCTGGCGTTGACCTTGCGAGAAGAATTTGCTTGACCTGTTGCTGGTAACGATGATACAAACCTCAGGCTTGGATCTTTTTGCTACGCATGATCTTGTACTGGGTGCTAAGTCGATGCATGCAATGCTCGGGTATCCTATAACCGATTGATTTCAGCCCGCGCACGCGAGCAGCCGAGCAAAGCGAGGCGTGGATCCCGTGAGAGATCCGCGAGCGATGTGCGGTTCCAGATCGCTTCGCGATCTGGATGTCATCCAGTGTTGGAAAAGCATCGAGCGTATAATTCGAAGCTAACCACTACTTGAAATGTATTTGAATCAGCAATGACAAATCAATCGAGATAAAGTTGGCATATTAACAGTAGGTTATGCATGCTGCTTAACCAGCGCACAAGTTGGCGACCTGAGTGAAGTTTCAGCTCAGATTTTCATATTTCTCCAATCAACTCTTCAGCTCGAAACTTAATCTGGATCTATTGTCTATGTTATTGATGAGATGAGAGCGACCAACTGCGCATGCCTGACCAACTAGACATCCATGACCATCCATGATCAGCAGCGCAAGCAGGGAACCAAAAGCTGAAACATACAGTCTTGCCGAATAAGACGGCTGCATACATAGATCAAGGTTAGATTGGTTGGGTATGTTAATCAAGGGTAATAAGACTTTGCAACGCGGTATAATGCCTCAACTTATGCCTTGGTGATCGTGCTAGCAGAAATTTCCTTTCTAATGTGCAGCACTCGGCATGATGGGGCTGGATTTCATCTCGAAATAGGATTTAAGCGCTCTTTACTCGCATCAGCGCAAGATTGTTCCCACATCTTCTTGTCGGCCATTGGTTAGCTGTTATTGTGGTTCGCCATCTCTAACATAAGCGCATCTGATTGTAGAGGGCAAAAGATTACCATGATTGGCCTATCAACCGTCTGTCAATCGATCGGTTTCGATTAGAGGAACCAAAAGGTCTCGTTTGCGCATGCCCGACCAAAATGACCTAGAGTGCAAAATCGACCGAACAGTCCACTCTTAGAACCTCGAACATTCGGTCTCATTGATGCGAATGTGCATTTCATCTTCGGTTCCATAGCACTCAGAAGATCGACCACCCTCTAGCATATTGTAAGGTAAGCTTAAGCAAGCCTGCGTCTTAATCATCCACAAAAATCTAACATATGATATTCTCAAATTTGTACCATGATCAAGACCCACCGATTTGATGCAGGTCTTATTACAGCAGCATGATTTCGAATGCAGTCTGTTTGTTGTATCATTAATCTTGTTTTATTGTTTCGATGATCGTAAGTCAATCCTCCTGCATGGTAGACTCTCCTAAAGACTCATCTTCCAATGGTATCACCATTGGAATGATTTACAGCTAATCAACCATCCACCATACTTCGCGAGCATCATTGCCCTCGATGAGACAGTCGTTCCAGCATAGGCCGTTTTCAGCCAGACTCATCAGCGTTGTCTCGACACAGCTCAAGCTCAGCTTATTTTCCATTTCAGAGGTTAACTCTTGCGCCGTAAACCCTCTTTGCCTCGACTTGAATACTTCGAGGACAAGCTTTTGGTTTTGATTAAGACGACCCATAGTTCCTGGAATTCGACCGAGTTCAACTTCCTCTGATTGTGATTTGCCTCCGTTGAAGTCATTTTCCAACTTTCTTCTCTCAACCTCGGCTCGTGTTATGAGCTCTCTATCGTCGGTTGTGGTTAGCTTTTGATTGAGTTCATCTGTAGGTACTTCAATTATAGGTAATGTCGGTAACAGTGACTGCTGCTCAATTGAAGACGACAGATTAGAATCCTTGAGCAAAGGTGGGAATCCGACACGCTGTGATGTCGATACAGGTCGTTCGGTTTGCTGCGGATCGTCTCTCGCCATTGATCTCGACTTTGACGAAAGAGCTAATCTCCTATAATCAGCCATGATTTTGGTGTTTTGTCTCTCGATAGCTTCCTCAGCAACAGCGTTATCGATTTTCGCAACAGACCTTGCAAAGAAGCGGATTTCTGTATCATTTACGAACTTGCTAACTCCTATGCACCTTACCCAACCGCCAACCTCGAATTCGAGCTTGGGTATCGAAAACAAATTCTCTGCACTATCTTTCTCGAGTCGACCATTCGATTCTAAAATCGAACTCTGAGTTTTCTCTTCCAGGATCAAGTTGGGTAAGTTTTCATGGGACTCATCCGATATCCTTAGCTTACTATTCTGACAACTCACAACTTGTGGGAAGTTCGCTTCAATTCTGGTGAAATTCCAGCCCCGGCTCAATTGTAGTTGTCCTTCTTCCTCACTCGAACTTTGGCAGGCATTTTCAGAGTTATATTTAACTTCTTTGATCTCGTTAGTAGCGTCTGCTTCAGCGATAGTTGTATTCATCAGTTTGCTTGAAATTTTGTCAGTTGAAGGTCTCCCAAGATTATATATGACGACAACAGGTTTCTTGAGTCCCTCGACTGATTCATCACTGATTGAGATGTTGAATGATAGCTCATCAGCTTGAGAAAAACTTTTCACTCGGCCGATGATTTCTAAAGACGTTTGCACTTCTTCGCATAAAACAAAGCCTTTCCCAGGCTGTGTAAGCTTCAATACTTGCAAGAGAGTTATTGAAATCGTGGTAGAATCATCAGCCATATTGAATAAGGACTCATCAGTGAGCCGCCACCAAAAGAGATTTTCAGAATTTTCCAATGTAAATTCGAATCTGGCTCAGGAACCAAGACCCGCAAATTTTTCGACTATATCTAATTTATGCGAGTGCTGATTTGCTTTTATACTGAACGACATCCATGACTCCCATATCAACTCGCCAAATCGAAGACTTCCCTAATGGATTCGACACTCAAGCCCAAACAGCGGACCTAGATCAGGATGATCAAATTACGAGCGGCGCCACCGCCATAGCTTTGATCCCATAGCTGGCGCCAGCAGTTGGATGACCGGGATCGGTGTCACCAAGCTGTGCTAGCGTGCCCTATGCTAATGAGCCGAGGGGAGCTACTCTAACTGCACACGGAATGAGTTAGTGGAATATTTTTGGCGTCACCTCAATCATGGCGCCAATGTCGTGTTAGCAAGCAATAGATCAATAGCATCACCTTTTGATCCTGAGCGACGAAGGGTTCGTTGACCCATGATTTATTTAGCCAACTTATGGCCAGAGAAATTTCTTCCGACAATTCGCACGAATCATAGCAACCCATCCTACTGGTTGCTTTACAACTTTGCTTAATCTCAAAGTTCCTACCATAAGCGGACTCAGATAGGGCATGGATGGCCACCAAAACTTATCTCTACCTGAACCAAACACTGATCTCAACTCATCTCCATGGAGGTACCATAATTTTGTAGCATAGAAAAAACCAAATCCTCTTTAGAGGCCACTGATGATAACTTTGCCTCTTTTAAGATGGCATTACAAGTATTCTCGTCTCTATTGTTGTGCGCTACAGTGCAAAACACTAGAGACTTCTTGTATTCTAAGATCAATCATCCATAAATAATGAATCCTTGCTCTCATTGAGAATTTTCTGGCCCTACAAATCACGATAGCTGCTTCTACCTGCCCGAATAGGTCGTAGATTCAATGCAATAAACACGAGAAAGAGAAAATTCAAGTACAAATTTTCTTCATCTCTACCATGGTCTGGCTCATTGTAAGCCTCAGTCGGTCTCTCAGAATTCTTCCTTCTTCAATACAACGGAAATGATGATTATAAACGATGGGGTAGTCAGCGATGACATAGAGACTCTGATTCTAAATGGAAACTTTTTACTTTTCACTTGGATCTCCAAAATTCAGCTGAATCAGGGGTAATTCAAAGAATTCGTCCAGTCCGAGTATGGCTTTGTTCTATGCTCGGACTTTTTGTAGTTCATATAGTCGAGCGGGCCAATAGCCGAAAGAGGAGGTTACTTCAGCCCACCCATCGGTCAAGACGAGTTAGCCACGATGTATATCTGAAACCTTCTTTAAAATAGACGGCAGGCAGTGCACATAGTTCCCTCTAAAGTAACACCGCTAAACAATAATTGCACGTGCCGTCTGGCGTTGAGCGCTTGTTTTAGTGCTGCACAAAAGCGAAACTGCCTCTCGATGACTCCCTGAGCCATCTACATCTGGTTCTGTTTCATACAAATCTATCCGCCGTCAATTCAAGATTTGGAGTCTGCAAGAGATAGCGACCGTCATATCAAACATTGAGCGCGCTGGTTTGATGTGGCAAAGTGACGCAGAAGATCTGTGGCAACCAGACACAACCGGTGGGTAGCAGATTGACATGATGGAATCGTTTAATCATCATCGGTTGATTAAGGTTCGATTAGAAAATCTTTAAAACATGTTGCCTCGACGGCTATAGAATTTCTTTAAATAAAATCGATGAATGACAAGACTGAGGCAAGAATCCCTAGAGCTTTTGAAATCATTGTTCTGGGGAGTTTAAAATGACTCAAAGATTTGCTGGCCAACCAATTCTGCCCAGATGGGTTGAAAAAAGTTGCAATAGAGTCAAACTGCGCATGCCTGGCCAGCTCAACCTTGTTGACCAACTTAGTTTAGTGCGCATGCCTGACCAGCTTAACCTTGTTGACCAACTCGGTCCAGTGCGCATGCCTGACCATCTTGACCAACCCGTCCGGCTCAGCTGGGCCTTTTTATCGGAGCCAGTACGCATGCTTGACCAGCGTGACTTGAAATTGACCTAAAATTAGATCATCGTTCATGTATTGTTAGTTGGAAAGACTCTCAGCTTGTAGAAAGGATCTGAGTTTATCCTAACTCTAAAAGAGTAAAACGTTAGCTCAGAAGTTTTGATCCTTCAACGTAGCTGCAAGATCCAAACGTTTTCCAAACTGCGAAAGTTTGTCCAACTTATACACACTTGGTTTTGGTGCGGCTAATCACTAACCAACTTAGATTATGCTACCGCAGAGGACTTAGTTTCGAAACAAACCCCTACCAGTTTAATATGAAAAAATCTTCGAAGCTGGCAAATGAAGGTCATCATGCTGCTCTCATCCTTTCGGGGATGCTTAGGGCCACAAGCAGAGCGTAAAAAAACTACTAACTGACTCTACAGCAGGCACCGATCAACGACCGACATCTACTACTCTGGGCGTGTTCAACGACAGATTGGCTGGAATCCTGCTGAGACGTAGGCGCCATGTGACTTGGCACCAAGCACGGCGCGAGTGATTCTTGGAGGCGCGCACAGGATGGAAGTAGCCCAGATTGCGCTCAGCGGCACGCGCGCTGCTACCTGGCGCCAAGCACGGCGCGACTGACGCTCGAAGGCGTGTACATGATGGAAGTAGCCCAAATTGCGCTCAGCGGCATGCGCGCTGTTACCTGGCGCGACAGAATGCCTCAAACCCGCACAAAACAAACACGAATCGGTCGGCAAATGGCGCCATCGGCACCGGATGCAAGAACGCAAATCAGAATTAGACCAGACTCATCGTATATAAAGAGCGCGTCGACAAATGAAATCTTTCATTCCAAAAGAACCACTTGGAGCGCAAGTTTGCCTCGCCCGTGATTAATAAATCAAGATCATAATTGCAATTTCGCCTTCAAGTCCTAAACTTAGATGGCTCTCCTAGCAGCGAACGAAACTCTTGAAAACGAGCAGATCACATATGAGGTATCGAGCATCATTGATATAGCTCACGTAGGGGAAGAAATCTACTACAAAGTGTCCTATGTGGGCTATGGACCAGATCACGACACCTGGGAACCACGAGAGAACTTAAACTGCGATGATGCCCTGGAGAGATTTTATAAACAACTGACAACGAACAGGATGATGGAGCTACAAGCTAAGCTCGGACAGGAGACACCTGCAAGGATAAGCTGGTGGTCCAAGAAGCCCCGATCTGGAAACTAAACTGCAATCTTCATTTGTGATGAGATTCTGTGATACAACTTCATCGTAATAAATAAATAATACGACTCCTACTCGAAAATCTGATTCGTGAATTTTGAATTTGTTACGCTCTCATTCATCGATTTTATTCAATCAGTTCACTCTTGATCAATTTGCGATCTCTAAGCTGAGACGCTCAAGATTTCGAGGACGGGCTAGTTGGTCGGATGGGTCTCTTTGGTCAGGCATGCGCACAAGAATAAAAATCTATCATCCGGTCACTGCGCATGATCAATAAATTTGACAAAGATCATTGAAACGCGCCTCAATATTCATGAGCGCTCATTGAATTTAACGAGATTATAACCAAGGTTGAGAGAAGGGTCCATTGTAGGGTGCTAGAAGACTCACCTACTCCTTGCCGTCGGCGGTCAAGCATTAAGGAAGTCATTTGGTCTCAGTAGAGTATTCAATTCCCAGAAGAGCTTAGTATTTGAACGTATAGGCACGCAGAATGGCCGTCCATCAACTCTGATCCGTCATTCTAGTTTTATCCTTCGTCAGATTGTTTTCATAGGTATCGTAATTTCAACATTACGATTCGAATCGTTGAATCAAGTGAGAAATTTTTGTTTCGACATCGTCTGAATGATGGTAGATTAGGTCAATCGTTACAATCATTAGCGCATCATATGTTAATGAGTTTCAGCTCAGTGCGCATGCCTGACCACTCTGACCACTTTGACCAATCAATGTCACTAATGTAACCAATCTGACCACTCTGATCATTGTATACAATTCTACGTTGGCGCTGGTTCAGAAAGCTGTCAAGTTCATCCGATGGACAGCGTAGGAGACAATACTTTGTTCTCATAATAATCCAATGTATGAATTGTGAAAAGATTGAACACTTAGTTATAACAAGGTTAGTTATGCTGTAAAAATAAGAGAAAATTTTATTCATCTCTTTAACAACGCGCCCAATTCTGGAAAGGATCTTATTAGAGCAACAAAGCTCCTTCTATGGTTTTGCTGAAGATTCAGAAGATACTCGACTAGCTTGTTTTCATGGCCATCAAGAAGTGTTTCTTTAGTTTCCCAGATTGGATCCAGCGATGTAACATCCCATTGAACAAGGAATTTGAGCTGGTTCCTGCGATTCCGGTGCCCTTTAATCTCTTTCACCTGCTCTCTGAATGAGTTATGGTTCGAACTCGAGCTTGTATTCGCATCATGATGTGCGTTTGAGTAATGATCGCCCTCATCTGTTGTGGCGGTCGGATCCTGATTGAATTCTTGGTCATTGTTCGAATATGTAGGGCTGTAACCACTACCTCGACCAGCTGGTTCTCCATCCATCTGTTGATCGATTCCATCATCAGAACCCTCGCTAATCAGGATGGCATCATCAGCAAAGCTTGAGATTGGACCAAGCCCCATGGTAGTTCTCACGAAGTCAATTCCGTTCTCAAGCTCATCCCAATCAATTTCTTCACTGCTGATATTTCCATAATCTCTATACTCGGCACAAGTTTCAGGGTCTGAGAGTAGCTGCCAAGCTTTTATCACGGACCGAGCTGCGGTTTTGGCGTAAAGATTCGGATTCTTGTCAGTATGAATAGCTCGCATGATCTTACGATACGACTTTCTCGCTGATTCAAGATTGAATTCGCGCTTTTCATCGATGTTGATGAGTAGGAGGTCATATAGAATTGTACAGAGTATCATGGTGGTTCAACTTCTGGAACAGTTGCTGGTACGACTTGGAGCAAGTTCTGGTGCTAGAGTTTTAATTTTGACGTTACTACGACGCGTTTCAAGATTGGTATGATTGACGAAACTGACAGACTGACCTTTTTATATGGTTCGTCTGCATTCGATTCGGCCGTCAATCACCCCTTATTCGGGCAAGGACGCTGTGGGGACCATTCCCACCGCATAGCAAACATTGGCAGAACAAATATTTACCTGGAAGCATCTAGGACGGCACATAAATTGCATTGCAGAATTCTGCGCGACCATGGCCAATCAGATGCTCGTTTGCAACCAAAACGCATGCATAAAAGCAAACAAACCGCAATTAGTTACGTGGGCACGCGCAAGCGGCGTAGAGATCAAGATTTAGGATTATCAATAAGCTTAAGTCTCACCCTATGCTGAAGCTCGCTCATGCGCTCGCACATGTAACACGCAAGATCGACCTCGTGCTGCCGACATTTGTAAGCCTGTTAGCTATTCCATGAGTTTTGTCCGCATTAGATATTGCAGGGCATCATGATATTGAGTGATTCGTGGTGAGCTTCTGTAATCCTTTCCCCCTTGATCTCTGAATTCATCGGCCCTGAGTTTTGTATCCGAGAGCATTACGATTTACACAAAAATTGAAACGAAGGCGTCGCACTTGTGATCGATAAAAGTCAGTAATTCCTCGATAGATTTGAGCCATCTTAACTACAGCTGTGAGTTAGCCTTATTAGAACTTGATTGGGTTGAGAAAACACGTTTCGAAATGATAGAAAGCGATTAAGATACACTCGAATTCAGATGCCCTCAGTTGTTGAATCCGGACCACACGCATAGCAACGAATCACGCATGCCTGACCACGGTGACCAAATCACCCAACTGCGCATGCCTGACCAAGGTGACCAAATCACCCAAATGCACATGACTGAACAGACCTAGGCTGGCAACATAGTTTCCATGGTAGAAAACTTCAGCAAAGAGCGATAGGAGACGAATTCATTCTAATTGTTGCACGTGGCAAAAGCAAACAACATAGAACTCTCCTTACTCGCATCGAGTCAGCAAAGCGAGTACTACATAGCAACTTCACGATAGGATGCAAACGTAACGCAAACACGGGGTAACAACCCCGCACAGCGGGCACACGCAACGTAAACACGAGGTAACAACCCCACACAGGTGCGCGTGCTGACTGCAAACACGGGGTAACAACCCCGCACAGTGGGCACACGCAACGCAAATATGGGGTTATATAACTATCTGAGGTAGTAAGCATATCCACAGGTATATAAAGAGTGTCGAACATTTGAGCCAATCATTTCAAATTAGAACGCCGACAAATCAAAATCTAACCCCGAAGTCTCGTCCTAATGAGCAAAATGAAGGACCGCATCAAGTCTACAGAAGACACTTTTGAAGTTGAGCGAATTCTAGAGCATCGTACCAATAAGTTGGGAACTACGCTTTATCTGATCAAGTGGCTCGGATTCGACTCTAAATTCAACTCATGGGAACCTGAGGCCAATCTGATCGGGAGCGAGGATTTGCTCATTGAATTCAAACTAGCAAACTCAATTCCTCACCATCCACTGTCGCAAATCGAGTTTGATGACGAAGAACCACTGACTGGAAACTCAATCGATATGCCTCGAGTTTTAGAGTATATCAATACGATATCGAAGTTCCGCGCTTATAGACCAACAATCAAAGTCACTGAATTCGTTGATCGTCTAGACGAAGAGAACGGAAAGATTTATGTTCTCCTGCATCGTGCACATTTCTTTGTGATCGGCCACTTCTCCTGCAATAATACAATTGTTATAGACGGAGCAAATGCAACAGATGATAGATTTCTGATGGAGGAACTGGAGAAATTGACAGACCATAAATTGGTTCAAGTTCGATTTGGACAACAGAGTGGAATCGATCATTGTGGAGCCTCAGCTATAGTTATAGTGCTTGAGTTGATCCGCATGAATAACAGAGGTGAAGTTCCGAAAGGAAAGATACAGGTCCCAGGAGGCACGCATAAATTCCTCATAACCAAGCTGCTCCGAAATCCAGCTGAAGAGCTCAATGGTTGGAAATCAATCAACGAAATCGAACTTCCGACATGCAGCAAGTGCCATAAGAGATTCCGAAAAAGAGGGCGGAAAGGGATGCTTATCCATGAACGTCGATGTACAGGAGAGATTTCCGTCTGAAATCATAGAAATTTGTTCATTTTAAGCACCAATAAACAATGGCGGAGGATGATAAAGTAGCATACAGTGTAGCTGAGCAGACAAAATGATCTAACGACTCGTGAGATGGAGTGAGGGTACAAATTTGAATCAACAGATGGCAAGATCCAGGCAGCCTGGTATGATAAGGGAGCGGTGGTGGTCAGGCATGCGCGGTGGGTCAGGGAGGAAATCCAGGTCTTGATGGTCTGAATGGTCAGGCATGCGCAGTAGGTCGGTGAGGTCATTCAGATCTAGGTGGTCAGGCATGCGCGGTAGGTCGAAGAGGGCATTCTAGTCTATATGATAAAGCATGCGCAATAGGTCACTCCTAACTAACCTACAACCCACATGCGATCAAAATTAGTACGCCCTCAAACGTATAAATGAGCTCAATTTGATATAGATTTTGATTGATGGCTTGCAGCCACATCCGCAGCCTTTACTTGTTACTTAGGAAGACATTGAAATAAAATGAGCTAGAAACCAGGCGTATTCTTGCAACCAATTATCAACTTGAAATGAACTAACTAGACTAAAGTGACCTAGTGCGCATGCCTG